>ERZ773178.4627-NODE-4627-length-10245-cov-6.852601_pt1 | contig 10245 bp, 8 predicted proteins | sample MGYA00580533_ERZ773178 | MGnify/ENA primary metagenome ERZ773178 (study PRJEB29015, sample SAMEA2737859) | human gut metagenome | biome: human gut; feature: human-associated habitat; material: faeces | place: China | collected 2012 ...
GTCGTTGACGGCGTAGGTGCCGCCGCGGATGGGACGCAGCAGACCGCCGCGGCCGGAGACGGCGGAGAGGGTGCGGGCGTCGAAGCCCTGCTCGCGCAGCGCCTTCATTACCAGGTCGCGGCGCCAGTCCTTCTGGGCGGGGATAGTGTTGAACTGGGCGATCTCCTCCGCGCTGTGGCGCAGGGTCTTGTCGAAGAGAAGCTGCTCATCCTCATAGACACCGATCTTGGTGGAGGTGGAGCCGGGATTGACTACAAGAATTCTGTAAGACACGTTTGTTTTCCTCCTATGCTCTTTTGTTCCGCGGCACAGCGGGTAAAATCAACATTCCTTATTATACAGAATATGATGCCGTCTGTAAATGGGTTTTTACGCAAAAATACGGTATTTTACATACGGGTCTGATTGACAAAGCGCATAGTGTGGGCTAAAATGATATATGTGAGTTTATACCGTTCTTCCATTCGGAACGGGGAAAAGGAGAACTATCCTATGGAGAAGAAGACGTTTTATATCACCACGCCCATCTATTACCCCTCGGACAAGCTGCACATCGGCCACAGCTACTGCACCGTGGCTACCGACGCCATCGCGCGGTACAAGCGTTTGCAGGGCTATGACGTCATGTTCCTGACCGGCACCGACGAGCACGGCCAGAAGATCGAGACGAAGGCCAAGGAGGCCGGCATGACGCCCCAGGCGTTCGTGGATCACATCGTGGAGGGCGAGAAGGGCATTCTGGACCTGTGGAAGCTGATGAACATCAGCAACGACCGGTTTATCCGCACCACCGATGACTATCACTGCGCCGCCGTGCAAAAGATCTTCAAGACCATGTACGAGAAGGGCGACATCTATAAGGGCACCTACAAGGGCAAGTACTGCACCCCCTGCGAGAGCTTCTGGACCGAGAGCCAGCTGGTGGACGGCAAGTGCCCCGACTGCGGCCGCGAGGTGAAGGACGCGGAGGAGGAGGCCTATTTCTTCCGGCTGAGCAAGTACGCCGATCGGATACAGCATCTGCTGGAGGATACGGACTTCCTGCAGCCCCGTACCCGCGTCAACGAGATGGTCAACAACTTCATCAAGCCCGGCCTGGAGGACCTGTGCGTCAGCCGCACCAGCTTCAGCTGGGGTATTCCCGTGGACTTTGATCCCGGCCACGTGGTGTATGTGTGGGTGGACGCGCTGTTTAACTACTGCACCGCCCTGGGCTTTGACAACGATAAATATGACGACTACGACAAGTACTGGCCCGCCGATTACCACATCGTGGGCAAGGAGATCGTGCGCTTCCACAGCATCATCTGGCCCGCCATGCTGATGAGCATGGGTATGCCTCTGCCTAAGCATGTGTACGGCCACGGATGGCTGGTCATCGACGGCGGCAAAATGTCCAAGTCCAAGGGCAACGTCGTCGATCCCTACGCCCTGTCCGAGATGTTCGGCGTGGACGCCCTGCGGTTCTTCCTGCTGCGGACGTTCCCCTTCGGCAGCGACGGCAACTTCAGCAACGAGCTGCTGATCGGCACCATCAACACCGACCTGGCCAACAAGCTGGGCAACCTGGTCAGCCGCACCACCGGCATGGCGGAAAAGTACTTCGGCGGCAAGCTGCCCGTACAGCGGGAGGACGCTCCGGAGGACTGCGAGCTGAAGAAGATGGCCTGCGCGCTGCGTGACCGCTATCAGGCGGAGATGGACAAGCTGCAGCTGCAGAACGGACTGGACGAGGTGTTCAAGGTCATCGACCGGGCCAACAAGTATATCGACGAGACGGCCCCCTGGGCGCTGGGCAAGGATGAGAACAAGCGCGAGCGCCTGGCCGCCGTGCTGTACAACCTGCTGGAGACCATCCGCATCTGCACGACCCTGCTGCTGCCGGTCATGCCCGACACCTGCGATAAGATATTCGCCAAGCTGGGCGCGGACGAGGCCTGCCGCAGCTGGGACAACGCCAACGTGTGGGGCGTGCTGCCCAACCAGGCGGTCATCAGCAAGGGTGATAATCTGTTCCCCCGCATCGATGTGGACGAAGCCCTGGCCAAGCTGAACGAGCTGCAGGAGCAGCAGAAGAAGGCCGCCCTGCCGGCCGTGGAGCTGGAGCCCTATGTGGAGGACGAGGTAGACTTCGATACGTTTCTGAAGTCCGATTTCCGCGCCGTGAAGATCAAGAACTGCGAGGCGGTGAAGAAGAGCGACAAGCTGCTGAAGTTCACCCTGGACGACGGCAGCGGCACGGACCGCATCATCCTCTCCGGCATCCACCAGTACTATGAGCCGGAGCAGCTGATCGGCAAGACGGCCATCGCCATCCTGAACCTGCCGCCGCGGAAGATGATGGGAATTCCCTCCTGCGGCATGCTGATCTCCGCCGTGCACAAGGAGAAGGGTGAGGAGAAGCTGCACCTGATGCTGATCGACGACAGCGTCCCCGCCGGCGCCAAGCTGTGCTGACAAAAAGTGACCGAAGGAGCACCCCGCCAGGGGTGCTCTTTTTACTATATAATATACTTCGTAAGAATTTTGAAAGGAAGCGTCATATCCTGCTTCAAAAGGGTAGTTAATGTGTGAAGAAGGCGAAAGGAGGTACGTCGCCCCATGGAGGACCAACAGATCATACGCCTGTTTTTTGAGCGCTCGGAGCAGGCGATCACCGAGCTGTCACGGAAGTACGGCGCACTGTGCTTCCAAATCGCCGACAACATTCTGGATGACCCGCAGGACGCGGAGGAATGCGTCAACGACGCCTGGCTCGGCGCGTGGAACAGTATCCCCCCGCAGCGCCCCGATCCGCTGAGAGCCTATATCTGCCGCATTGTCCGCAATCTTTCTTTGAAAAAGCTGCGGGCCAATTCCGCGCTGAAGCGGAGCAGCCGGTTTGAGGTCTCGCTATCCGAACTGGAGGACTGCATTCCCGCCCATTCCCTCGACGAGCAGCTTGCCGCAGGTGAGCTGTCCGCGCAGATCAATGCGTTTCTCGCTGCCCTGCGCCGGGATGACCGGGTCATGTTCGTCAGGCGGTACTGGTTCGCGCAGCCGTTGTCCGAGATCGCGGATGCCTTCGGTACCACTGAAAACAACGTATCTGTCCGGCTGGGCAGAATTCGCAGGAAATTACATACGTACCTGGAACGTAAGGAGGTAACCCTATGATGGAGCACAACACCGAAAAGCTGCTCTCCGCCATCGGAGACGTGGATGCGGCGTATCTGGAGGAGGCCCTTGATTTTGATGCCGCGAACGCGGGCCGGAAACGGGCAGCCCGCTTCCCTAAATTATCCGCCGCGTGCGTGGCGGTGCTGGTCATACTGGGCGTATCCGTGACCGCCTTTGCCGTCAGCAGACTGCCGCTGTCGTGGCGCGACATCTTTTCTCCTGAACAGACCGTCATCGGCGACGGGGACGAGACGCCGGTGGTCTCCCAACAGCAACCCACGGCAGCTGCGGAGGAACTGCACATCCGTGTGGAAAAGGTGATCTCGGACGAGCGCACCCTGTATCTTCTCTATTCCGTGAAGGCCAACGAGGGGGCTGTGCTGGATCAGAGCGGCCAATTCGCCGACTTTGAGCTGTACTTTCCCGGCAAGATGATGTCCGGCGCGTATGTGTCGTCCTTCCTCCCGCGTAAAGAGGGTGTTCCAGAGAATGAATTGGAAGGTGTCGTATACGCCAACTGGCAGCCGGGCAGCAGCACCAACGGCCTGGTGATGACCTTCGCTAACTGGCAGGAGAAACGGTGGTTCGACGACGAGAAGATCGACTTCAACGTGGCGGAGATGGTGGAAAACGCCGGAGAGAACGCAAAGCTGCCCCAGTGCCAGCAGCGATTTCGCAACGGAACGGTGCGGTATTACTGGCAGCCGGGGGACGCGGACGTGCAGCTGCCCTGCGGCGCGTCCATCTGCAACGCCGGATGGGAGGACGGCACTCTCCATCTGGTGATGAAAGAACCGCTGGGCTCGGATGAATGGTCCGCGTCCTGGGAGAAGAACTGGTATTTCCTGGACACGCGGACGGACACGGTCATCTACCCGGAGTCCCACTGTCATTTCGGACAGCCCGACGAGTTTGACCCGGATGCCACGGATGCCGACTGGCGGTACTTTTGGCGGGATGTGGCCGTTGACAAGGAAGCGCTCCCCTATTTGGAACTGCACTGGGGCGGAAAGGAGATCACCACCACCGTGCTGCCGGGAAACTGGCGGGTCACGCTGGAGGAAACGCCCGTCACCGTTGAGAGCGAGGTGCTGGCGGAGAGCGTTTCCCTCTCCTATGGCGGGGAGGTGCTCACGGCGGAGAAAATCGAATGCTCCAAGCTGTCCATGGCGGTGTACTTCGCCGATTATGTGGACTCCACCACCGGCATCCTCAGCGCGTTCAAAGCGTTTGACAAGGGCGGCAAGTCTATCCCCTGCGATTGGAGCTTTATCGCGGATCAGACCGACGACAGCTGCATGATCTGGACGCGGTTCGATGAGCCCATGGAGCCGGAGCGCATCTGCAAGTTGACATTTAACGGCGAGACCGTGTTTGCGCGCTGACGGTTCCGCGCAGTCCGCTTCGGAAACGGCAGAACAAAAGAGGGGCGGCATCGCCCCTCTTTTGTCGTCTGCTATCGTCCGGGACGGCGCGGAGGCCGCCCCATCGGCGGAACGCCGAATTCTCCCGCGCTGTCTTGCAAGGCGCCGCCCGGTTTGCTATAATGAAAAAAATATCATGGATGGCAAGGAGGGACAGGCTGTGGGCGACGGCTATTTTCTGCTGACAAATCTGCTTTCTGAGGACGAGAAACGGGTGATCACCAGCATCACGGCACATATCGAGCGCGGCGAGAAGCGCGTGGGTATCCAGCAGATCGCCAATGAGAACTTTCTCTCCACCACCACCATCGTCAAGATGTGCAAGCGGCTGGGCTTTGATGGGTACAGCGAGCTGTACTACTACCTCAGCCGCCAGTTCAACTCCCACGGCCAGGACCGCAGCGCAGAGAATATCAAGAGCCTGATCGACAACTATTCCGACGAGCTGCTGGACCGGTTCTGCGGTCTGCTGGACCAGTCGCGCCGGGCCAAGCTGTTCACCACCGGCGAGGGCTTTTCCAACATTGTGGGCGCCTATATCGCCCAACGGCTGTCTATCTGCGGCTTTATGGTGTTCAACAACGTCCATTTCTATGACTATATGCTGTTCCGCGACGCGCACCACCTGTCCGACGCGGCGGAGGCCCCGCCGGTGATGTTCGCCGTCAGCCAGAGCGGCGAGACGGAGCCGGTGCTGAACGACGTGCGTCACGCCCGGCAGAACGGCCACAAGATCGTCACGTTCACCAAGCGGAGCGACTCTACCCTGGCGCAGATGTCGGACATCGTGTTTGTGGTGGACGGCTCACGGCAGACGCTGGCCGGCAGCCTGCCCAATAGCTTTTTCGGCCATGTGATACTGGCGTTCGAGGAGCTGGTGGCGTTCTACTTCGGGCGGGAGAGGGACGCCTGAGATATTACTTTTTTTACCAAATCGGAAAATTTTTCTCTATAAAGGTGTGCTATACTGTGAGACGGTATGGTGCGCCTTTTGCTGTGCCATGCCGCTGTACACGTCCCGGAGAACTACTCCGGGCAAGGGAACAACACTTTATGGAGGAAAAAAGAATGAAAAAGTTTTTTGCTCTGCTGCTGGCGCTGGTCATGGCGCTCGGCCTGCTGGCCGGCTGCGGTGACAAGACCGATGGCGACAATACCGGCGACACCGACGGCGCGAAGAAGATCGAGACCCTGAAGGTCGCGTTCGTGCCCTCCCGCGAGCCGGAGGAGATCATTACCGTTACCGAGCCCCTGAAGCAGATGCTGAAGGACGAGCTGGCCAAGCAGGGCTACGAGGTGGGCGACGTGGAGATCACTGTCGGCACCACCTATGAGGCCGTGGGCGAGGGCCTTGAGGCCGGCACCATCGACGTGGGTCTGATCCCCGGCGGCACCTATGTGCTGTATGACGACGGCGCCGAGGTCATTCTGACCGCTACCCGCGACGGCTTGAGCAAGGACTCCGACAACGCCAAGGACTGGAATGACGGCCAGCCCACCGAGGCTTCCGACAAGCAGGCCGTTTCCTACCGCGCCCTGTTCATCGCCGGCCCCTCTGACAAGGGCCAGGAGCTGGTGAAGAAGGTCAACGCCGGCGAAGAGCTGACCTGGGAGGATCTGGACAGCGCCAACTGGAGCGTCATGGGCACCTCTTCCCCCGCCGGCTACATCTATCCCGCCCTGTGGCTGCAGGATCACTACGGCAAGGGCATCTCTGACCTGAAGAGCGCCGTGCAGTCCGACTCCTACGCCAGCGCCTTTGCCCGTCTGGCCTCCGGCCAGGTGGACGTGCTGGTGACCTATGCCGACGCGCGCCGCGACTATGCCGAGCGCTGGAACACCGAGTTCAGCCGCGAGGGCTCCATCTGGGAGGAGACCGGCGTGATCGGCGTGACCGCCCCCATCTACAACGACACTATCTCCGTCAGCAAGAACTCCGAGATCATGGACGCGGACCTGATCGCCGCGCTGCAGCAGGCGTTCATCAACATCGGCAACACCGATGCCGGTAAGGAAGTCATCGCTATCTACAGCCACAACGGCTATCAGGTGGCACAGGCTTCCGATTACGACAACGAGCGCGCCGCGCAGAAGCTCATCCAGGAGCTGTCTGCCGCCAACTAAAGCACTTTCCCAAGCGCGGGGAGGACTGCACAGCCATGACCTTCCGCTGTGCAGCCCTCCCCGTGTGCTATTTCAGGAAAAGAGGAGACCATATGATCATTTTCGACCATGTATCCAAGGTGTATCCCAACGGCACGGTGGGTCTGGACGACGTGGACCTGACCATTCAGGACGGCGAGTTTGTGGCCATCATCGGCCGTTCCGGCGCGGGCAAGTCCACGCTGCTGCGCTCCGTGAACCGGATGCACCAGATCACCTCCGGCACGCTGACGGTGAACGGCACCGATGTCAGCACTCTGTCGGGCAAGAGCCTGCGCCGGTTCCGCCGGGGCATCGGTATGGTGTTCCAGTCCTTCAATCTGGTGACCCGCACCACCGTCATCAAGAACGTGCTGTCCGCCTGCGTGCCGGATATGCCCTTCTGGCGGGTGCTGCTGGGTGCCTTCCGAAAGGCGGACAAGATCAAGGCGCTGGAATCGCTGGATAAGGTGGGTATTCTGGACAAGGCCTACATCCGCGCCGACCAGCTCTCCGGCGGTCAGCAGCAGCGGGTGGCGCTGGCCCGCACACTGACCCAGAACCCCCGGATCATTCTGGCAGACGAGCCGGTGGCTGCCCTTGACCCCGTTACCGCCAAGCAGGTGATGCAGGACTTCGTCCGCATCAATGAGGAGATGGGCATCTCAATCCTGCTGAACATCCACCATGTGGAGCTGGCGCTGGAGTACGCCGACCGCATTATCGGCATCCGCGCCGGCAAGATCGTCTATGACGGGCCCTCCGCCAATGTGGACCAGTCGGTGCTGGACGCCATCTACGGTGACGACAGCGAGACGGAGGCAGACGCATGAGCCTGTACGACCGTCTGTTCAAGCCCCGCCGCTATACGCTGCCCAACGGCGCGGTGGTGGAGGAAAAACGCAGCCGCGCGCCGCTGGTCGTTCTGATCGTGCTGGCGCTGGGCGCGCTGTCTGTGCACATCACCGGCTTCGATTTCGGGGTGTTGGTGAGGAAGGGCAGCAAGTTTTTCGATATCCTCGCGGCCATGTTCCCGCCCAACACGGGGTATCTGAGCAAGATCTGGCAGCCCCTGTGGGACACCATCAAGATGTCCTTCCTGGGTTCGTTCATCGGCGCGGTGCTGGCGATCCCCTTTGCCGTAGCCGCCGCCAGCAACATCGTCACCAACCGCGTGGTGGTGTTCATCGTTCGGCTGTTTCTCAGCCTTGTGCGGACACTGCCCACGCTGGTGTGCGCCCTGATCGCCACCTACATTTTCGGCCTGGGCACCATGGCGGGCACCTGCGCCATCGCGGTGTTTACCTTCGCCTATGTGGGCAAGCAGCTCTTCGAGATCATCGAGACGGTGGACATGGGACCCTATGAGGCCATGGAGGCGCTGGGCGCCACCCGGCTGCAGGCCTTTACCACGGCGGTGTTTCCCCAGGTGCTGCCCACCTATCTGTCCGTATCCCTGTTCTGCCTGGAGGGCAACGTGCGCTACGCCTCCATCCTGGGCTACGTGGGCGCGGGCGGACTGGGCCTTATTATGAATGAAAAGATCGGCTGGCGTGAGTACGACAGCCTTGGCATGATCCTGATCGTTCTGTTTGTGGCCGTTATGGTCATCGAGGCGATCAGCCACGCCCTGCGTAAAAAACTGACGTAAGGAGGGCCGTATGGAACAGAGAATTCAAAAAGCCTGCGCCTCCGCGCCGAAAACGTGGCTGTGGCAGCTGCTGGCGGCCTTCATCGTGGCCTGCCTGCTGGCGTGGTCCGGCACGGCCGTACAGACCAGCAACCCCACCAGCAACGGGCTGGAGGTAGCCGGGAATATCATCTCCGGTATCTTCCATCCCTCCGCCAAGCTGCTGTTCACACTGGGCACCAACGGTGTGCCTTATCTGCTGCTGGAGACGTTCTGCATCGCCTTTCTGGGCACCATCGTGGGCGCGGTGATCTCGCTGCCCCTGTCGTTTATCTCCGCCAGCAATCTGGTCCCCAAGCCGCTGGCGCTGGTGGGACGCATTCTGATCGCCGCTATCCGCACCGTTCCCGCCTTTGTCTACGGCCTGATGTTCATCCGCGTCACCGGCCCCGGTCCCTTCGCGGGCCTGCTGACCATGTCCCTGTGCTCCATCGGCATGGTGTCCAAGATGTTTATCGAGAGCATCGAGGACCTGGACAAGCGCATCCTGGAGTCGTTGGACGCCGCGGGCTGCACCACGTTCCAGAAGATCCGCTACGGCATTCTGCCGCAGCTGACGGCGGACTTTACCTCCACCATCATCTACCGCTTCGACATGAACCTGCGCGACGCCACGGTGCTGGGCCTGGTGGGCGCGGGCGGTATCGGCGCGCCGCTGATCTTCGCCATGAGCGCCTATCGCTGGAACGAGGTGGGCGCGATCCTGCTGGGCCTGATTGTGCTGGTGCTGATTATCGAGTGGATATCCTCCCGTATCCGTATCAAGCTGGCACGGGGGTGAGCCGATGGACACAAAACGCTTTACCATCTACTTCACCTCTGACCTCCATGGTTATATCTATCCCACCGACTACCGCAGCCGGCAGGAGAGGAATATCGGTCTGTTCAAGTGTGCCAGCCAGTTTCATAAGGACGGGAACACGCTGGTCATCGACGGCGGCGATATCCTGCAGGGCTCGCCGCTGGGTGCCTACTGCCATGACACATTGGGCGACGCCAGCCGGTTCGCCGAGATAATGAACCGCTGCGGCTACGACTATGTGACCCTGGGCAACCACGACTTCAACTACGGCATGGACTATCTGGACAGCTATCTCAACGCTCTGCACGCCCGCTGCGTCTGCGAGAATGTCCGCTGGGACGGCGCCCGCGTGCGCTTCCCTGCCCGCATCCACACGCTGGAGAACGGCCTGCGGATCGGCATCGTGGGCATCGTCACCGACTACGTGAACATCTGGGAGAAGCCGGAGCACCTGTCCGGCATCACTGTCAGCGACCCTATCCCCGCCGCGCGTGCGGCGCTGGAATCCCTGCGGGGCCGGGTGGATGTGACGCTGTGCATTTATCACGGCGGCTTCGAGAGAGATCTGGCCACCGGCCGCGTGCTGTCCACCACCCACGAGAACGTGGCCTACCGCCTGTGCCAGGAGCTGGACTTTGACCTTCTGCTGACAGGGCACCAGCACATGACCGTCCACGGGCAGACGCTGTGCGGTACTTTCGTGGTGCAGCCCACCGACCGGGGACAGGAATTCCTGCACATCCAGGCGGCCATATCCGAAACGGGCAAGCGCTTCACCAGCGAGACGATCCCCGCATCCGGCGCATGCCGCCGGGAGTGGCTGGACGAGTTCGCCGGCATGGAGCGCGGCGCCCAGGACTGGCTGGATCAGGTGGTGGGCCATCTGCCGCAGCCTCTGATGCCGGACACGCCGCTGCACATGGCGGCCGGAGGCAGCGGCCTCCCCGATCTGTTCAACGCGGTGCAGCTTTGGGCCAGCGGCGCGCAGCTGTCCGCCTCCAGCCTGGCCAACGACGCGGCGGGGCTCC
>ERZ773178.4629-NODE-4629-length-10244-cov-3.977819_pt1 | contig 10244 bp, 5 predicted proteins | sample MGYA00580533_ERZ773178 | MGnify/ENA primary metagenome ERZ773178 (study PRJEB29015, sample SAMEA2737859) | human gut metagenome | biome: human gut; feature: human-associated habitat; material: faeces | place: China | collected 2012 ...
AACGCAGCGGGCAGAAATTGCAGCAGCAGATACTTGAACACGGTAATCAGATTCGACACGATGACGAACAAACCGCCCTCGCGCACCCACTTGGCTGCGGCAGGGTGCTTTGCCGCAAAATTATTCCAAAACTGCATAATGCAACCTCCATCAAGCGCCGCGCAGACGCTTTTCCATCTGCGCATTCAGCACCACATTCTTAATCGCTTCATAAATCACCCGCACAAGACCCAAGATCCAGAAGCCCTGCAATTCCATGACAATGCCGTCCACCATGCCCATGCTGATGGCGCCGTTCGTCATCTTTGCCAAGGCGCGAAGGGGCATATTGTACTGGAACAAAATGTTCAGGTCCGGCTTGCCGCGCTTATAGCTAGCATCCAGCAGCACAGTCAGTACCAGCCAGACAAGCCAGCCCAGCGGGCTGCGGGCGTGGTTCAGTTCGCCCAAGGTCAGATTGCGGTCAATTTTGGTTTTGCCTTTCGGGAGGGGATGCCCCAGCAGCTTTTCAAAGTCTGCATCGGAAACGTGCAGCACATCGCCCTTATAATAGCAATCCAAGTCCCTATCCTCATACGGATGCACGGTAGCCGTTCCATGCACGGTGATTTTCTCGCACAGCCGGATATCTTCCACGCTTGCGCCGACAAGCAGCTCGTACTCGCCGCCCTCGATCTCCCAGCGGTTAGCCTTGACATTCCAGAAACGGAACGCCTTATCGTCCAGCATGATGGTGATGCGCTGTTTCTCACCGGGGGCAAGCGTTACGCGGGCAAAGCCTTTCAGTTCCTTTGCAGGGCGGAAAAGCTCACTGTTCTTTTTAGCAATATACAGCTGCACAATTTCCGTTCCTGCCACACTGCCGGTGTTCGTTACGGTAAGGCTGACCCCTTGTTCATCGGCGACCATATCGCTGTACGCAAACGTCGTGTAGCTCATGCCATAGCCAAACGGGAAGCGCACAGCTTTTTCCGCCGTGGTAAAGTAGCGGTAGCCGATGTACAGCCCCTCGCGGTACTCCACAGTCTTGCGGCGGGTGGCAAAGTCGGCGGCGCTGGGTACGTCGGCGTAGGCCAACGGCCATGTTTCTGCCAGCTTGCCGCAGGGATTGACCTTGCCGGTCAGTGCATCCGCAACGGCGCCCGCCCCCGCCTGACCGCCTAAGGCGGCGTACAACAGGGCTTGGCAGTTGTCCAGCCACGGCGTTTCGACTACGCTGCCGCTGTACAATACCACGACAATTTTCGGGTTGACAGCCGCCACAGCCTGCAGCAGATCCACCTGATTTTGCGCAAGGCGCAGATTGCTGCGGTCAAGACCCTCACTCTCGGCGATTTCATCCAGACCCATGCACAAAATAACTGTATCCGCCTGTGTCGCCAGTTCGCAGGCGGATTTCTGCAAAGCAGCATCCGGCTTACCGTGGCGGTCAAAGCCCTGCTGATACCCGATGACGTTCAGCTCGGAGTCGATCAGCTTATCCAGCAGCACATCCACCTGTGTCGAGTTCACCATGCTGGAGCCTGCTCCCTGATAGCGCGGATTTTTGGCAAAGTCGCCGATGACAGCCACCTTGGTACCCGCCGCCAACGGCAGCAAAGCGCCTTCGTTTTTCAGCAGCACAAGGCTTTCCTCGGCGGCGCGGCGGGCAAGCGCATGATGGGCTGCCGCATCAAACTCGCGCGGGGCAGCGTCCAGCGCAGCCTTGGTATCAAACACCAGCGGCAGCAACTCTGACAAGCGGGCGTCGATGTCGGATTCAGAGATTTTTCCGCTTTCCACCGCCGTCAACAGTTCGCGCACACTGTCCCCGCCGGGCGCGGGCATTTCCAGCGTGGAGCCGTTTTTCACACCCAGCGCGTGGTCGTTGCTTCCGCCCCAGTCGGTGATGACCGCGCCATCAAAGCCCCACTCACCGCGCAAGATCTCCATGAGCAGGTGCTTATTCTCGTTGGCGTACGTACCGTTCACAAGATTGTACGACGACATAATGCTGCGGGGATGCCCCTCTTTGACGGCAATTTCAAACCCGGTTAGGTAGATTTCCCGCAGGGTGCGCTCGTCCACGATGGAATCCGAAGCCATACGCCGCGTTTCCTGACTGTTGACGGCAAAATGCTTCGGGCAGGCAGCTACACCCTTGGACTGGATGCCGCGAATATATCCCGCCGCCAGCTTGCCCGCGAGATACGGGTCCTCGGAGAAATACTCAAAGCTGCGCCCGCACAGCGGGTTGCGCTTCATATTAAGCCCCGGTCCCAACACCACCGACACTTCCTGCGCAGCGGCTTCCTCGCCCAAGGCTGCGCCGATCTCCTCGCCCAGCGCGGCATCCCAGCTGTTTGCAACAGCCGACGCTGTGGGGAAGCAGGTGGCGGGCACACTGGGGTTCAGCCCCAAGTGGTCGCTCTCCCCCGCCTGCTTGCGCAAGCCGTGGGGGCCGTCCGACAGCCAGATCTGCGGGATGCCGTGTTCGGGCATACCCCGCGTTTTGAAGGTTTCCGCGCCGGAAAGCAGCGCGCATTTTTCTTCCAAGGTCAATTCTTTCAGCAAAAGTTCTGTATTTTGCATATATTTTTCCCTTCTCATAAGAAAAGCCGCATCCAACGCCTGCAAGCAGACATCAGACGCGGCTTTTATTCAGCAAATACCGTTATGTTTTATCAGGGGCAATGGACGCTTACTCTGCCGCCAGCGTGACCACAGCCTCGTTGATGGAGTAGGTGGTGCTGGAGCCCCAGCCGGAGACGATTTCGTCGTGGGCGGGGATGGTCAGCTGCTTGCTGCCGTCCTCACCCTCGGTGATGGGCACCGTCAGGGCATCGCTGCCGTTCAGGGTCATGGTAAGGGCATCGTCCTGCGCATCCACCAGCGTACCGGTGATGGATGCAGAGCCGTCGGCGGCAGTCAGCGTGCAGACCTTGTGGGAGTAATCCACCAGCAGCACGGCATCCGTTGCGGTGGGCGTTTCGCCCTGCACCAGCTCATAGCTGCCGGTGTACTGCTCGGTGACCAGATCCTCGACCTGCACTTCAAACGTAGCGGTCGCACCCAGGAAGGAGGCCGTCACGGTCTTGGTGCCTACGGTGTCGCTGTCGTAACCGGTGAAGGTCAAGCGACCGCCCCAGATGGACTCTTCCGCACCGTTGGCGCGGGTAGCCGTCACAACCAGCTCGCCCGGGTTGAAGATGTCGCCCGTGTAGAAGGTGCGCAGGTTGGAGGCATCGATCGTCAGGCTCTTGGCAGGGGCATAGGGCTGACCGTAGATATTGATGTTGCGGGTGATCATACCGCCCATAACGCCATAGCTCAGGCTGGCTTCCATGCTGTATGCGCCGTGGTCGGTGTCAAAGACGAAGATATCCGCATCGGCGCCGCCATCCACATTGGTGGGGCGCACAGTGCCGTCGGCGTCCTGATTGCCCAGCAGATGAATGACGAAGTTCTTCTCGCCGTTTTCATCGTAGTTGTACCAGTAGCCGTAAACATGGGAGATAGAGTCGCCGCCCACGGAGGTGCTGGGACCGCTGAAGGAACCCCACATCGAACCGTCGGTGTAGCAGTACATATCCAGACACGCCGGATCCACGATGGTGCTGAAGCCCTCGGTGTACTGACCCTCGAAGAAGTAGGCGACTTCTCCGTTCGGCTCCTTGGCTTCCCAGGTTTCCTGCGGGATGGCAATAAGGTCATCCAGCGTCTTGGAGGTGAACTCGTTGTCGTTGTAGTTCATAACGGGACCATCGGCAGAAGTCTGCGCCGCATCGGGGGCAACCTCCGCATTGTCGGCCGAGGGCAGGCTGCTGCTCTGCAGGGAGAAACCGCCCACGCAGACCGCAGCGACCACGACCACCGCACCGGCGGCAGCAAACTGTTTTCCGGTGGCCTTTGCCTCGCCGGTTTTCGTCTGCTTGCAGAAGCAGGCGATCACGCTGAGCAGGCAGGCAATGAAGGTGCCGACCATATAAAACACGCACAGACCGGCGTTGCCGCCCGCAAAGGTGACATGGTTGATGACGTCGGCAAAGACGAAATACAACTGCACAACGACAAGATACAGGGCAATGTTATAAATGACCGCCTGAATCAGCGCGCTGAACGGAACGGAAACAAAGAAGAAAACGAGCGAAGCGGCAGCACCGACCAGCAGTACCACGCCGGGCATCGTGCCGGAGTGACCCAGAGGGGCGGCCGTGGCCTGTGTGGACAGGAATACAATGCCGGTGATCAGCGCGACCAGCGCTGCGGCAAGGCAGAACCAGCTGCCCAGCCCTTTATTTTTCAAGCCTTTATTCATCGGGTTCCACCTCCATCAATTCTTTTTGGCGGCACGATTCTTCCGCTTTTCCTCGGAGAAAACGTCCGTGTAGGTGTGCAGCACATACATCACGACAGCGGCAACGGCCAGTGCGCAGAACACAGCATCGAGAGCGCGCAGGGTCGTCTGCCACCACGGGGCTGCGTCGGAAACGACAATGTCCTCCGCGCCGGAGCCGCCCATAGAGGACTGCAGCATGATGTAGTACAGATAATGGTTGGAGTCAATGACCTTCTGCAGCAGGTCGCCGTCATCGGTGCTGGTGATCAGCTTCTCGATTTCGTTCGGGCGGGCGGTATCCAGGCAGAAGATGTTGTTGCCCGCCATCAGCATTTCGGGGGCGGAGGAATACTCGGACGCAGTCAGAGCATCGTCGATGATGTAGCCGCCGTAGTTCCACTCGTCGCGCAGGATGTGCTGGATGCCCTGGTTGGCGGCAGCGTACATAACGCCGATACGGTTGTAAGCGGTCATAACGCCGAGAGAATCGCCCTCAGCCAGAGAACCCTCAAAGGCGCGCATATAGATCTCGCGGATGGCCTGCTCGTTCGCAAAGGTGGAGATGCCCTGACGACCGGCTTCCTGCTCGTTCAGGAAGAAGTGCTTGACCGTGCCGATCAGACCCTTGTTGCGCATACCGCGGGAAACGGCCTTGGCAGCATAGTAGCTGAGAACGCCGTCCTCGGAGAAATACTCAGAGGTACGACCGGAGTAGGGAGAACGCAGGGTGTCCGCGCCGGGCGCGTAGGCGATGGGGATGGACGCATACAGCGCATCCTCGCCGTACATCTCGCCAAAGCGGGTCTGCACATCGTGGTTCCAGGTTGCGCCGACGATGGGCAGCGTAGCCCAACCGGTGCAGTTGCGGCGGTCGCCGTACTTAAACTGACCGTTCATGCCCTCGGGACCATCGACGATGGTGCAGCCGGGCTTGTTGACAGCCTTGACAGCCTTGATGCCCTTGGAGTCGCCCATGTTGATGAGCAGATCGCTCAGCGTCAGCTGAGAAAGGAAGTCGTTCCACTTCGGGTCGTCGAAGGCAACGCCGATCATATCGCTGAAGTTGATCTTCTCATCCAGCTCCACGCCGAGGTTGAAGTCGGAAACGCTCTTGGCATCGGCTGCCTTGACGTAGGTCTGCATATTCAGACCGTTGTACAGCTTATCGTTGACCGTCAGGGTCTCCAGCGTGGTGGGGTAGGTCGTATCCCACGCGCTGCGGGAGAGGTAGGTGATTTTTTCGTCGTCGTTCGCCCAGTAGTTCACATCGGCGTCATCGAAGGTGTTCGTGACTTCCACATCGCTGTTGTAACGGGAGTTGCGGTACTTTTGGGTATCGACCTCGGTGTTGGGGGCGGTCCAGGTGGCCACGGCGGCGGTGTTGCCGGTAACGACATTGCCGTCCTGATCGATCAGCTTGCCCGCAACGGCGTCACCGCACTTGGCGGCCAGCACATTGTTCAGTGCCTCGTGTGCGCCGTTGCCGACGGCGAAGTAGTAATCGCCCGCATCGAGGATGTAGCCCTTCGCGCCGTTGGCGTCATAGGACGCGAGGAAGTAGCCGGGCACATCGACCGTGACAGTCTCGGATGCACCTGCGGCCACATCGATTTTGTCATAGCCCAGCAGCTGGATCGAGGACTTTTCGACGTTGTTCTGCTTGTCGTAGTCGGTGTAGGGGGTCTGTGCGTACAGCTCCACCGTAGCCTTGCCGTCCCTGTCGCCGGTGTTGCTCACCGTGACGGTCGCCGTGAAGGTGTCGGTGTCGCTGTTGTAGTCCAGTTTGTCAAGGTTGTACTCATAGGTCGTGTAGGACAGACCGTAGCCGAAGGGGAAGCAGACCTCCTCGGCGTAGTTCCAGCCGTCGGTCGAGGCTTTGGTGCCAACCGTGGAATCGGCGTTGCCCTGACCGAGGATGGTGTCCTCGTAGCGGGTCTCGTAGTAGCGGTAGCCGACGTAGATGCCTTCGTTATAGCTGACAAAGCTGTCGCCTGCCGCGCGGGGCGTTTTGCTGCCGTAGTTGTAGGCGTGCAGACCGAAGTTTTCGGCGCTGGGCGCGGACAGGGAGTTGGCGGCAAAGGTGGCGGTGGTGTGACCGGAGGGGTTGACCTCACCGGTCACAACGCGGATGGCGCCGGGCATACCGTAGAAGCCGGGGTTGCCGACCCACAGCACAGCGTCAACATTGTACTCGTCCAGCCAGTCCATCTCCATCGCAAAGACGGAGTTCAGCAGGACGACGGTTTTCTTGAATTTGCCGGAGTCCTTGATTTTCTGGAAGATCGCCTTCTCGTTGTCGTCCAGCTCCAGCATACGCTTGCCCTCGTCGTTGACCATCGCAAGGTCGTTGCCCTCGGTGGCAAAGCGGGACAGCGTAACAAACGCGACATCGCCATAGGACGCAAACGAGTCGGTGACGCTGCCGGTGAACAGCGCCGGGTCATATTCGCCCACGCTGGAAACGCTTCTTGCTTTCGGCGCTTCGGCGGAAGCGTAGGCGTCCAGCACGGTTTGGTTCACATTGAAGCCGGCATCCTGCAGGGCGTCAACGGGGGTTTTCTGGTAATCCGGGTTTGTGGAAGAACCGCCTGCGGTGCTGCGGAACACCGGGTCGATGCTGCCGCGGCCAAAGACCGTGACATTGCGCTCAGACTCGGAAAGCGGCAGGGCGTTGTTGCGGTTGTAGAGCAGCACGCTGCCCTCTTCTTCTTCCTGCTCACAAAACTGATAAGCGGCTTCGATGTACTTTTCGTAGCTTGCGTCAGACAGGGTGCCGTCAGCGGAGAACTCCGTGCCGCCGTAAGATGCGCCAGCGCCTTCGATGCCGAGTGCATGGTTGACTTCGCCTTCCTGCTGGAACGCAATAGTCGTTCCGGTCAGGACAAGGTTGGCCACCAGCACAGCCGCGCCGGACAAGCCCAGCCAACGGCGGGACTTGCTTGAGGTTTCCTTTTGTGCCATAGGTTTTTCTCCTTCCTAAACTGTCACAGATGAATGATACGATGCGCTTGCTGCCAAGGGCTGTGCACTTCCCCTTTTGCAGAAACCGTTCATATCTTTTTCACAAAGCTATCATAAAGGGAAGCGTTGACCGGGTCAATGCAGTTGGCGTAAACGTCAAAAAACACGGCACAAATGACAAAGAAGAAAAGCGACCGCCTTTCGGCAGTCGCTTTTGGGTTATGCAGTTTCTTTTTGGCTTTTCCCGCAGGGGAAGGTGACAACTAAGTAAAAAATCGAGTCCTCCACAAAGCAGTCTGCCGTGCCGCCGTACAGCTCGGCAATGCTTTTGATGCTTTTTATGCCGTAGCCATGCTCCTCGGTATCCTGCTTGGTTGTGACGATAGCGCCGTCCCGCAGCGTCGGCGGTGCGGGGGTGTAGTTCTGCACGCGGATGACCGCCATGTCACGGCAGCGGCTGATGTCCAGTGTGATGACCCGCTTAGACGCATCGTTTACCTGCGTCAGACACTCAATGGCATTGTCCAGCGCATTGCCCAGCAGGGAGTAAATGTGGTAGTGCTTCATATCCTCCAGACAGCTGCCGTCTGCCGAGCAGACCAGCTGAATACCTGCCTGCCCGCAGAGTGCCGACTTTTGGGTCAGTGTGATGTCCAGCGCCTTATTCCCGGTGAGATAGCGCAGGTTCAGGTTGTCCATCTCTTCTTCCAGACGGGCGCGTTCCTCATCCGTGGCGCGGGAATACTGCTGTTTCAGGTCATGGTAGCGGATGTTGATTTTTTCCATGTCTTTTTTTGCCTGCTCATACTGCTGCTTGTCACATTCCAGCAGCTGCGCCAGCATTTCATTCTCGTGTTCCAGACTCTTGATACTGCAATTTGAAAATTCCAGCGCCAGAATCGTGATGGCAAACAGGATGCAGAACGCATTCAGCGCCAGATAGGCGGTCGGGTAGGACTCTGCGCTGCCGTCCAGGACATCCTCCAGCACAACACTCAGGTAGACCGCGGCAATCAGGAAAAAGCCGGAGTAAAGCACGGTCTTGACATTGTCAAACAGCAGGCGCCCGCGCCGGATGCGCAGGGTGAACAGCAGGTAGATGACCAGGCAGACCACAAGGTTGCTGAAAAGCAGAATGACAAAGTCAACGCGCCTGTCCGTGCGCCCATGCTGAATCAGCCAAAAAATGGGCATATAGGCCAGCTTACTGGCAATGTGCTGCACCGCGTAGGCACAGGTTGTATAAAACAGGGCGTGCAGCGGGCTGCAGTCAAAGCTGAACCATATCAGGTCAAACAGCAGCGTCGTATACAGCAGCAATTTTGCCCAAAGCGGCAGGAATGCCAGGGTGTCCGTCAGCGCAAGAAAGGCCCATACACCCGCCGCCAGCCGCGGAACGAAGCAGCTGCGGCGCTGCCCCCACGGGACAAACAGGCAGGCGCATAGAATCATACCCAGCTGGACTTGCTGGCTCAGCATCCAATTTATGACCGGCACGGGTCTTCCCACTCCTTTTTTGCCATATATCGAGAGAATGCTTCGGTAAAGGCGTCCTTGTAGGTGCGCCCGATGGGCAGTGCCGCCCCGCCGATATAGACATTCATACGGCTTACCGCCGTGATACAGCGCAGGTTCACAAGGTAACTGGCGCTGCATCGTACAAAGCCGTAGGGTGTCAGCTGCGCCGCGATCTCCTGCATCGAACCGCGGTTTTTGATGATCTCGGTCTTACCGTCCCCGCTGCACAGGTTGTACAGCAGGTCGTGCTGGCGTACCTCCACATAGGCGATTTCCGCTGCATCCAGCAGCCGCGTCACGGTGCCGTCCTTGACGACAATGTGCGGCGGCGCAGTCTTTTGACCGGCGCGCTTTTGCAGCACCTTCAGCGCCCGCGTCAGATACATATGGAAGGAGTACCACTGTATCGGCTTTACAATAAAGCCCAGTGCGCCGACGCTGTACCCGTTCAGCGCGAATTGCTGCAAATTCGTGCAAAAAATGAGGATGACGTCTTGATCTGTCTCCCGGATTTTTTCGGCCAATTCCATGCCGGACATCTGCGGCATATCAATGTCCAGAAATAAAATGTCAAAATCACGGTCTTGCGCCGCCAGATAGACTGCCGCACAGTCGAACTCCTGTACGTTCAGTTCTGTGCCGTTCTCCGCGCCAAACCGCGCCAGCGCCTGTTTCAGTTGGTCTCTTTCTTGTTTTTCATCGTCCACAATGCCGATTCGGATCACCGTGCGTTCCTCCCTCCGCGCAAGGTTCTATACAAATATGATATACCCCCGAACGCAGCCGCGTCAACCTTTTACGAGCGAATCGCCCAATTTTTTCAAGATATTTCCGAAATGCCGCGTGCTGGGTATGGAAGATTCCTGACCACCATTTGACCACTACTGTGCAGTGGTGCTGCAAAATGTCGAAAAAGCCTGTTGTGACAACCAACAACGGGCTTTTTCCTGTTTTGGGAGCCGCTGTGCAAAACCGAGGCACTCAGGGTATAGCAAGCGTGCCTTGACAAGCACCCATGGGTGCGGTATCCTGTAAAAAAAGTGTAATGGTTTGCGGCGCCGCCGGGGCAGACCTGCTCTTTATGGTCTGCCTTGTGGGGAAAGCTGCGCGGGCGGAGCCCCCTCGCAGAGGGGGCTAAGGGGTGCGCGCACCTTTTACGGCAGTCCGCGGGACGCATACCTGCGTCCCCTGCAAGCCCGCCGGGAACAGCAGATAAATCAGAAGTCATCGAGGATATACATATGCTGAACAACAAGGAATTTGACCTTTGGGCTGATGGGTATGACAAAGCTGTCGGCCTTTCTGATGAGGGAAACACCTATCCCTTTGCCGGTTATAAACGGGTGCTTGGGCTCATTTTTCAGACCATAATGGGATCAGAAAATGCCGTTGTGCTGGACATTGGGTTCGGAACAGGCACATTGACAACCAAACTGTACGAGCATGG
>ERZ773178.4633-NODE-4633-length-10236-cov-4.563402_pt1 | contig 10236 bp, 10 predicted proteins | sample MGYA00580533_ERZ773178 | MGnify/ENA primary metagenome ERZ773178 (study PRJEB29015, sample SAMEA2737859) | human gut metagenome | biome: human gut; feature: human-associated habitat; material: faeces | place: China | collected 2012 ...
CTTGCATGTGTTAGGCACGCCGCCAGCGTTCGTCCTGAGCCAGGATCAAACTCTCAAAAATTTGTATCTAAACTCCGAAGAGCTTAAATCAAGTTTCTGAACAATTTGCTTCTAGCAAAATTACTCAAGAATTTTCGTTGGCTGTTTTTTCGCTTACGCTTAAACAATCCATTTATTGTCCAAGGTGTCTTTTATAATCGTCTGCGTTATTCAATTTACAAGATACAGCGTGCTGACCGCACTCGCGGTTAGCTTGCTCAGTATATCACGCGCTCTGTACTTTGTCAAGAACTTTTTTCGTCCTTTTTCATTTTCCTTTGCACGCAATTTACTTTCGCTGCCGTCTCTCTCGAAACAGCTTGCATATATTACCACGCCGCCTTCCCTTTGTCAAGCCTTAATTCGACATTTTCTGAAAAAATTTGGAAGCCTCCGGAGAGGCTTCCAAATTCACTTGTTTTCTTATTCCGCGTCGTCGATCAAGCCGTAGCCCCCATCGTTTCTGCGGTACACCACGGCAAAGCTCCCGCCGTTGTCCTCGTCACGGAACGCGAAGAAATTGTGCTCCAGCAGGTTCATCTGCATGACCGCTTCTTCACGGGTCATGGGCTTGAAGTAGAAGCTCTTGACTTTCGTCAGGCTGAGATCGTCTTCCTCCGTCTCCGGAACGAAGCTGGTCTCCTCCTGCACCGTGCGGGTGAAGGCATCCTGACGCAGACGGCGGGCGAGCCGGGTCTTGTTCTTGCGGATCTGACCCTCGATGGTGGCGACGGCGGCGTCGATAGACGCGAACATATCCGAAGTGCTTTCACTTGCCCGGAACCAGGTTCCCGCACCGTGAACGGTGAGTTCCACGTTGTTCTGGTTCTTCTCTACAGAAAAGACGATGAGTGCTTCCGCATCCTCCTCAAAAAAGCGCGCCAGCTTCATGACCTTTTTCTCGGCATAAGCGTGGACATTCCCGGGAAGCTTTACTTTTTTCTCACTGTACTGGAATTTCATATGCGGCAGCTCCTTTCGTTTCACCGATCTTTCGGTGTAAGGTTACTATACCACATTTTCCTCATTCCGACAAGGGGCGGCCGGGTTTTCATTTATTCAGACACGTAGCGGAATACCGCGCCGTCCGGCAGAGCTTCGCCCACGAAGTCGGAAGACCCGCTTCGGACAAATACAATTGTATCGTTATCCGGAACCTGGAATATCCAGACATTTCCCCCATTGTCCGCCCGCAGCCTGACCTTTCCGTCCAGCTGGACAGTCCCGGTATACGCGAATGACATCCTCGGATCCATTCCGAAGACAAACCGTATCTTTTCCCCGGACATATCAAAGTGGATAGCCGGGGCATTCTCGCTGCCGTCCTCCGTTACCATGCGATAAGTTCCCTCGGAAATTCCATACACCGTTTTGCTGCGAAGCAGTAGGAAACAAGCGGCTGCCGCCAGTATCAGCCCTGCGCACAGAGCAATCTTAATCGTCCGCCTCGTCTTCATCGTCCAGTAACTCCGCCATGGTCAGATTGTAGACCGCTTCCGCTTTCTTTTCAAAGAGCTTCCCAAGGCGCACCGCCTGACGCTGGTTCGGTGCCAGCAATTCCAGCGTCATCAGATTGCCCATCTCGTCGTCCAGCGCCATGACCACGGAATAGTCCCCGTTATCCCGGGGGATGATCTGGGTCTTGACGAAGCTGGAACGGCGGATCTGACGGTTGAACCGGTTGACGGCGTTGTCCGCCCGGCATTTGACCGTGTAGGCGATGGAATCCTCCGTCAGAGAGCCGTCCGCCTTGCCCTTGTCCGTGATCTCATAGCAATCGTTTTCCACCTGCTTCAGATGTCCGGACTTCACCATTTCAGGAATCGCGGTGCAGACGTCGAAATAGCTCAGGCAGTCGTCCTGATAGCAAAGCTCGTAGATCTGCTGCATATTCACGGGATAGTTGACCCTTGCCATCACGAACAGGATCAGCACCTTCACGTCCATCATATCATGTATAAATCCAAGTCTCTGCATACGCTTCACCCCTTTTTCTTTCATTATACAGAAAAGTTCCGAAAAATCAAGCACCAGCAGAGAACGCCCTGCATATTCTGGCAGGAAGGAGTGATGCCGATGGATGGCAAACGGCTTTACTGCGCCGGCGGCACGGCGGCCGCCCGCTATGCCGGAGAATATCTGGGAAATTTTTACATTGATCTGGCCGAGCGCCCCGGCTCTGACGTGGGCGCGGTACTGCTGGACGTTCCCAGCTTCGCGCCGGATGGGACGCTTCGCATGGGGGGAAGTGTGGAAAATCTGCTGGCGCAGCTTCCGCCGGACGTGACGGTCTGCGGCGGGAATCTCGACCACCCGGCGCTGGACAATTATCGGTGTATCGATTTTTTGAAGGACGCCCAGTATCAGGCGGAAAACGCCTACATAACCGCCGAATGCGCCGTGGAGATCGCCCTGTCCTACCTGCCCATGACCCTGCGGCAGTGTCCCGTGCTGGTGATCGGCTGGGGACGCATCGGGAAATGCCTGGGGCAGATTCTCCACGCCCTGGGGGCTGACCTGACCGTCGCAGCGCGGAAGGACGCCGACCGCGCCATGTGCCGGGGGCTGGGCTACGCCGCGGTGGATACCGCCCGGATGGCGGAGACTTTGGGCAAGTACCGCCTGATTCTCAACACCGCGCCGGAAAGGCTGCTGACGAAAGAACAGCTCGCCCAGTGCCACCCCGACTGCGTGAAAATCGACCTTGCGTCCAGAACCGGCATGGAGGGCGATTCCGTCATCGTGGCGCGGGGCCTGCCGGGCGTCCACATGCCGGAAAGCTCCGGCCGTCTGATCGCGGAAACCTACGTTCGCTTGTGCAGGGAGGAATGATTATGGAAATCGGATTTGCCGTGTGCGGCTCGTTTTGTACTTATTCTATTGTGTTCCCCGTTATGGAGCAGCTCAGCCGGGAGCATCACGTGACCCCCATTTTCTCCGACGCCGCCTACAGCGTTGACAGCCGTTTCGGGACGGCGCGGGAGCATATCGTCATGGCGGAAACCATCTGCGGCACGCCGCCGCTGCACACCCTTGCCCAGGTGGAGCCGGTGGGGCCGAAAAAGCTGTTCGACATCCTCATCATCGCCCCCTGCACCGGAAATACCCTGGCAAAGCTCGCCCATTCCATCGCCGACACCCCGGTGACCATGGCGGCGAAAAGCCACCTGCGCAACGGCCGCCCGGTTCTCGTCGCCGTGTCCAGCAACGACGCGCTGGCGGGCGCGGCGGAGAATATCGGCAGGCTCCTCGCCCGGAAGCACTACTATTTTGTCCCCTTCGGGCAGGACGACGCTGCGAAGAAACCCACCAGCATGGTCGCGGACTTTGCGATGATTCCCCAGGCCATGACGGAAGCGCTGGCGGGGCGGCAGATTCAGCCGATTCTTTTATAAATCTTTCTTGCATTTTGCGGGAATATCTGGTAGAATAAAAATCGTCAGAATGGTACGCGAACCAGCATCACATCGGAAGCCTTGTTCCACACCCCGGCGGCAGCTACTCCTGCCGGGAACGTCACAGTCAGGAGGAAACCATATGGGTAAATTGATCGTTCGAATTGCGTCTCTGCTGCTGATCGCGGCATTCCTGCCCACGGCGGTTCTGGCCGCGGAATGGAATCTGGAAAACGGCAGCATTGAGATCACCGCCACCGCAAATCCCGAGGGCGGCACGACCCAGACCGTCTCTCAGGGAGGAAGCAGCGCAGAGGACAGCAACCCCACCATCACCAGCAACGGCAATCAGACCGGCTACACCATCACCATCAAGGCGGGTGGCGGTACCACCGCCAATGTGACCATCAAGGACACCAATATCAGCACCGGTAATGCCGCGATCAAAACCGAGGGCAAGGGCAACGTCAATCTGAACGTGGAAGGCATCAACACTGTTTCCAGCGGCGATAAGCACGCCGGCGTGGAAAAGGCCAATGACGGCAACCTGACCATCGGCTCCGAGAGCGGAGAAGGAGAGCTGACCGCCAATGGCGGGCATGGCGGTGCTGGCATCGGCGGCGGCTATGAAGGGAGCGGCAGCGATATCACCATCACTGGCGGGGAGATTACCGCCAACGGCGGAGGTGAGGCCGCAGGCATCGGCGGTGGCGTTTTAGGGAGCGGCAGTGATATCACCATCACCGGCGGAGAAGTCACCGCCAATGGCGGGTGGTGCGGCGCAGGCATCGGCGGCGGACCTAGAGGCAACGGCAGTGATATCACCATCTCCGGCGGGAAGGTTATTGCCAATGGCGGGTTGTGCGGCGCAGGCATCGGCGGTGGCTATAAAGGGAGCGGCAGCGATGTTACCATCTCCAAGGATTCCCGGGTGGAGGCTACAGGCGGAGATCCGTGCCTATTAGGAGGTTACGGTGCGGCCATCGGCGGCGGTGGATATAACACCGACACAGGTAATCAGGTTGACGGCAGTGAGATAGAACCGGACACCTCCGGGCTGTACACCACCGGCAAGGTGGAGCGGAAATCCGGCGACGGAACTGTCCTGGACACCATCGTCGGCACGGTATCCGCTTCCTCTGAAGAACCAGACAAGCGGGAGCCGCTCTACCGGGTGCTCAACCTGGATGGCAGCACGCTGAAGCACCAGGCGGAAACCGCGGACGGCGTTCTGACCCTGACGGCCAGTGCCGACGGTGCCATTCTCACCGGTACTCTCCGGGCGCTGGGCTATCTGCAGAACCAGGGCATTGAGAAGATCACCTTCACCGACGGCACCCACACGGCGACCATCGTTCTTGCCGACCTGATCGCCAAGGGCGAAGCCGAGGCCGTCTACGTCCTCACCCTGGGCGCGGCAAACACCCTGACCCTGAACGGCGAAGCCATTGATTTCTGATTATAATACACAATGCGCCCCCGGTTCTGTCGAACCGGGGGCTTACATATATTATAGACTTTCAACTTCGTCCAGCCAAAGTCTCGCGCTGGCGTCGCTGGGCATCCGCCAGTCCCCTCTTGGGCTGAGGGTGACGGAGCCGACCTTCACGCCGTCGGGCAGGCAGCTGCGCTTGAACTGCTGGGTGAAGAACCGGCGATAGAAGGTTTTCAGCCATTTTTTGATGACTTCCGGCTCAAAATCCCCCGCGAACGCCCGACAGGCCAGGGTGTAAATTTTCGTGGGGCGGAAGCCGAAGCGGAGAACATAATACAGGAAAAAGTCATGCAGCGCGTAGGGGCCGACCAGATCCTCGGTGTGCTGGGCGATCTTTCCCTCGGCGTCCGGGGGCAGCAGCTCCGGGCTGATGGGGGTATCCAGAATGTCCTGAAGCACCGCCCGGGAGGGGGCGAAGGCGGGTATTTCCGAAATCGCGTCGATCATCCAGCGGATCAGGGTCTTGGGGATGGAGGCGTTCACGCCGTACATGCTCATGTGGTCGCCGTTGTAGGTACACCAGCCGAGAGCCAGCTCGCTCAAATCCCCGGTACCCACCACAATGCCGCCGACGACACTGGCATAGTCCATGAGAATCTGCGTCCGTTCTCTGGCCTGAGAGTTTTCGTAGGTGCCGTTGTGGATATTGGGGTCGTGGCCGATGTCGGAAAAGTGGAGGTTCACCGCGTCTTTGATATTGATTTCCTTGCAGGAAATTCCCAGCGTGCGCATCAGCTCCCAGGAATTGTTGTACGTCCGGTCGGAGGTGCCGAAGCAGGGCATGGTCACGCCGCAGACATCCGACGCAGGCCGTCCCAGCTGACGCATGGCCTCCACGGACACCAGCAGCGCCAGCGTGGAGTCCAGTCCCCCGGAAATGCCGACGACCGCTTTCGCGCTGCCCAGAATGGCCAGCCGCTGTTTCAGCCCCGCCACCTGCATGTGGAAAATTTCCATGCAACGCTGGACGCGGTTCTCCTTCCCCGTGGGGACGAAGGGCAGCTTCGCCAACGGGTAGCGCGTGCCGTCACCGCGAAGCTCCGGGGCGTTGGTGTCAACAAGCACGGCGGGATGTCCCGGATTCTGCTGGGCGGCGTCCTTGAAGCCCTTGTTTTTCATCCGGTCGGCGCGGATTCTGCCCAGGTCGCAGTCGCAGACCAGCATATAGTCCGACGCGATGGGTTCTTCCGTTTCGGCAAGGAGCCTTCCGTCCTCCCCGATCAGGCTCTGGCCGGAGAAAATCAAATCCTGCGTGGACTCCGTGGAACCGGCGGAACAGTAGGCATAGACGCAGTTCAGCGCGGCGGACTGGTGCTGCACCAGCCCCCGGCGGTAGGCGCGCTTGCCGATGGTTTCGTTGGAGGCGGAGAGGTTCAGAATCACCTCCGCGCCGTTCAGCGCCAGAAACGTAGACGGCGGCAGGGGCGTCCACATATCCTCGCAGATCTCCACGCCCAGCAGCGTTCCGCCAACGCGGAAAACGGCTCTCGGGAGAATGGGGACAGGCTCGCCCAGAAGCTCCGCCACATCCTCCGTCACCTCCGCCCCGGAGGAAAACCAGCGCTTTTCGTAAAACTCATTATAATTGGGAATGTAGGTCTTCGGCACCAGGGCGTGTATCTTTCCCCGGGAAATGACGGCGGCGCAGTTGTACATCCGCATTCCCGTCCGGACGGGCAGTCCCACCGCCGCCGTTACGCCGGGGTGATTTTTTGTGCAGTCGGCAATTTTTCGGATTCCCTGCTGAACTCCCGTCCAGAGGGTGTCCTGAAAGAACAAATCCTGACAGGAATACCCGGTAAGCGCCAGCTCCGGGAACAGGACGATATCCGCCCGCTCCCCGTCGGCTTTTTCGATATAGGCGCAGATATCCTCCGCGTTCTTCGCCGTATCCCCCACCCTGACCGCCGGTACGGCGCAGGCAATTCTGATAAAATCCAGCATAGGAATTCCTCCCGATCTTTTTCTGAGGGTATCATACCATACTCTTCCCGATTTGCCAAGAGAATATAAAAAACTTGCGGGGAAAGGCCATTTGCCCTCCCCCGCTGTCTTATATTAGATTCCTGCCAGCTCACGCAGCTTGTCCGCCAGATCTGTCTGCTCCCACGGGCGGCTCTCAATGCCGAAGTGGCCGTGGGCGGCGGTGTCTGCGTAGATGGGACGACGAAGGTCGAGCTTGCGGATGATCCCGGCGGGGGTCATGTCGCAGGTCTCCCGCAGAAGCTCCGTCATTTTCTCGTCGGAGATTTTGCCGGTGCCGTAGCTGTCCACCCGAAGGGACACCGGCTGGGCAACGCCGATGGCGTAGGCCAGCTGCACCTGCACCTTGGTTGCAAGACCCGCGGCAACCAGATTTTTGGCCATGTATCTCGCCATATACGCCGCGCTGCGGTCAACCTTGGTAGGATCCTTGCCGGAGAATGCGCCGCCGCCGTGGGAGAAATAGCCGCCGTAGGTGTCCACGATGATCTTCCGCCCGGTCAGGCCGGTGTCGCCGTTGGGGCCGCCGATGACAAAATTGCCGGTGGGGTTGATGTGGATATGGGCGACATTCTCAATGTGGAAGCCGTAACGCTCCAGAACCGGGGCAATCACATTCTCCCGGACGTATTTTCTCAGCGCCTCGATTGGGAAATCCGCGCTGTGCATGATGGAGACGACCACGGTGTCGATTCCCACCACGTTGCCCTGCTCGTCGAATTCCACCGTGACCTGCGTCTTTCCGTCGGGGCGAAGCAAGTCCGTCTCGTGGACGCACTGGGTCAGGCGGCTGCACAGGGCGCGGCTGAGGGCTGCGGGCAGGGGCATCAGTTCCGGGGTCTGGGTACAGGCGCCGCCGAACATCATGCCCTGATCTCCCGCGCCGCCAACCTCGTCGTTGGTTCCCAGTGCAATATCGGCGGACTGGGTGTGGATGCGGCACTGAATCTCCACCGTGTCGGCGTCGAAGCCGTCGCCGGGGTAGACATAGCCGATCTTCCGGATGGCCTCCCGGGCAACGGCAGCGTAGTCAACGGTAGCTTTCGTGGTGATCTCGCCGCAGATGATGCAGAAATTTGTGGTGACCATGGTCTCGCAGGCCACGCGGGAATGGGGGTCCTGCGCAAGGCAGGCGTCCAGAATGGCGTCGGAGATGGAGTCCGCTACTTTGTCAGGGTGTCCGTTGGTGACACATTCAGAGGTAAAAAGTCTTTTTTCCATTTTGTTTTTCCTTTCTTTCTATAACTAAACCTGAAAAAGAAAAACCGCACACCGAAGATTCGATGTGCGCTCCTATCGAATCCTCATCTTTCGTTTGCCGCCGGATTTGGCACCTTGTATAAACAGGTTGCCGGGTTTCATCGGGCCGTTCCCTCCACCACTCTTGATAAGGCTTGTATGCAGTTCAACACTGTATTCTACACGATTTTCTAAAAAAGTCAAGCTTTTTGTTTACAAATCCGATATAGACATTTGAATGAATTGCTGATAGAATGGGGATACGTTTTTTATACTGAACTTTCATTATGATCTTTAGAAAAGATTTTAATCAGGAAATAGTATTAGGAGTTGAGTACCGTGAAAAATTTACGCAAAAAATTTGAGCTTTTCTGCTTCAAAAACCGGGATAAGGGCATCCCCAATCTGATGCTTTACATCGTCATCGGCACCGCCGTGGTCTACCTGTTCAGCCAGATGTCCGGCAACGCCCTTCTGTACAGCACCCTCCGATTTGACCGGACGAGCATTCTTCAGGGACAGGTCTGGCGGCTGATCACCTATCCCCTGACCTACAGCGCCGGGAACATTCTGCTCACCGCCATCACCCTGCTGTGCTACTACTCCCTGGGCAGAGCCATGGAAAATGTGTGGGGCACCCTGCGGTTCAACCTGTTCTACCTCACCGGCGTGGTGATGATGGACATTTACTGCATGATCTTCGGCGGTCAGGCCAGCGTCACCTACCTGAACCTGAGTCTGTTCCTCAGCTATGCCACGCTGTACCCCGACGCAAATTTTCTGCTGTTTTTCATCATCCCCATAAAGGCGTGGATTTTCGCGCTGGTCGATCTGGCATTGGTGCTGCTCAGTCTGTTTACCGACCCCTTCCCCTACAATCTGTTCCCCGTAATCGCCCTTGCCAACTATTTTCTCTTTTTCGGCAAGGACGTGCTGAACGTGATTCCCATGTCCTGGCGCGCCAACGCCAGCCGCCTGTTCCGCAAGAAGCCCAAACAGCCCAAGGCAAAGGTCATTCATTTCAACGCCGGCTCCTACGAAGCCTCCACCGCCACGCCGAAAGCCCCCTACACCCACCGCTGCACGATCTGCGGACGCACCGATGTGACAAATCCGGAGCTGGAATTCCGCTACTGCTCCAAGTGCAAGGGCTACTACTGCTACTGTCAGGATCATATCAACAATCACACGCATATTCAGTAAAGACGCAAAAATCGGGCCGAATCGGCCCGATTTTAGTTTTTTAACCTGCCTTGGTAAACGTGAGGGGATACATGCCGAGGAAGTTCTGATCCTCTCCCACATAGTCCAGAATGGTCAGCGTGCTGCCATCCACTTTGTAAATGCCGTAGACGTTAGGATCGACCTCATAGTCAAGCCCGTCGGACAGGAATATTCTGCCGCTCTTTGCCTTGAACTTTCCCTCGCTCGAGGCGCCGTCCACCATCTGCTCCACCATCTCGTCCGAGAAGAATTCGTCCATTAGCTTATCCATGGTGGTATTGCTGGCTTTCATGATCTCGTCAATGGTCATCACAACGCCCATCTGCGCCATCATGTCCACAAGATACTTCTCCATGCCGCCGCGAATATCGATCTTGAGCTGCTCAACTGCCGCGTCCACGGAGTTCTCGTCCAGAGTAATGGTATAGGTGTTGTCCTCTTTGAATGTCAGGACCATGGTCAGGTAAAAGGAATCGACCGACAGATACTCCGCAGCCGTCGCGTCCTCCTGCGCAATACCCTGATTGAGATACTCGGCCAGATTCATACTGGCTTTCCAAGAGCCAAGCACCGCGTTTTTCTCGTTGGAGCAGCCGCTGAGCCCCACCATCATTACCAGCACCATAAGAATGCTTACCAGCTTTGTCAAATTCTTTTTCATGCAACCTCTCCTCAATATGTAATATCTGCGATTATTCGCTGAAAAAATTGTACCATTTTTTCAGCGAACTGTCAATGGTTTGCCGAAATTACCGCCGCTCCGCAAAAAAATCCAGTTTTCGTAAATTCCTCTTGCAATATTCCGCCGCCCGTGGTATAATGTCCGTAGCTACTGAACAAGGAGCCTTTTTGTATGGTAGA
>ERZ773178.4635-NODE-4635-length-10231-cov-3.542748_pt1 | contig 10231 bp, 9 predicted proteins | sample MGYA00580533_ERZ773178 | MGnify/ENA primary metagenome ERZ773178 (study PRJEB29015, sample SAMEA2737859) | human gut metagenome | biome: human gut; feature: human-associated habitat; material: faeces | place: China | collected 2012 ...
CGCTCACCTTTGCAGCATCCAGTATTATCTGCGCTTTTGGCTTAGCAGCTGCCGCGCCTCGCTCGCCGTATCGGCACTTAGAATTATGCGGTATTGCCCTAATGAAAAAGCGCCCCTTTCGGAGCGCTTCCCTGTTCTTACTTATTCACTCTCTTATAATACTGCCGGTACTGCTGCGGGGAAAGCCCCGTAGCATCCTTGAACACGCGGCGGAAATGCGCGGTCGTCATAAAGCCGGTTTTTTCAGCAATATCAGAGATGCTCTCGTTGGATTTTTCAATCAGATTCTGCGCGGCCTTGATGCGCACACCGTTGATGTACTCGATCAGGCTGAGGTTGATGGACTTTTTAAAGAGGCGGCTGAGATAGTAGGGGCTGATATAAAATTGGTTGGCAATGCCGGTCAGGGTCAGCTTCTCCGCATAATGCTCAGCGATATAGGCCTGAATCTGGTCAACGATGTGGTTGCTTACGCGGCCGCTGTCGCCGCCCTTCTCCTGCTGCTGGCGGCAGAGTTCCTTCAGCTCAAGCAGCAGCGTTGCCAGCAGCATCCTGCGCATGGCATCGGCCTCGGGCGAGGTTTCCTCCTGCAGGGTAAGAAGCTGCTGCAGTATGCCTTGGATATGGTTCTGCTGCTTGACCGTGATGACCGAGAGCAGGTGGTTATGCTCCTCACTCAAAAAAGAGAAGAAGTCCACATCCGGGAACAAATCGGTAATTTTATCGAGAAACTCGCGGCTGAAGTTGACCACGATGCGGCTGGACGCACCATCCCCCAGCGCGGCGGTCTTATGGATCTGGTTTTCACCGATCAGCACCACACTGCCCGCATTGACGATGTAGGCGGCATCCTCGATAAAATAACGGCGGCTGCCCTCGATCTCATAGTAGATCTCATACTTATGGTGGATATGGAAGCTGGCCATCTCGTAGCCGGTATCACGGTCGACCCGGTCGATGAAAAAGTCCACATGGGGCGAGTAGACATATTCCAAAACCATACTGCTGCTCCTGACTGCCGCGGCGCGCTGCACCCGGCGTTTGATTCTTGTTCTATTTCTAAGGATAGCACAATTTTTGCTGTTTTTCAAACTATTTTTATACAAATTTTCAATCATTTGGGGGTTCACTCATGAAAATCACGCTTGTTCGTTCTATGTCACGCAGCGCGGTGTTTGAGCTGGTCAATGACAGCTGCTATCGCGCCCCGGCGCCCTACACCGTCACGCTGGACGGTGCCGCCGTCTGCAGCGGGGATACGAACGTATTTTCGCTCTATTCTCTTGAGCCTGCCCATACCTATACCCTCGCTGTGACGCTGGACGGCGTGACCGACACGCTGACCTTCACCACCGCAGAGGAGAGCTTTTTTGTCGATGCCAGTCGTTACGGCCTTGTGGCAGACGGCGTGACTGACAACACCGCCAAGCTGCAGGCGGCGCTTTCCACCTGCCCGGCCGGCGGTACGGTCTATCTGCCCGCAGGCACCTACCGCACCCAGAGCCTCTTTTTGCAGAGCAATACGACCCTGTATCTTGAAAAGGGCTGCACGCTGCTCGGCGGCACCGACCGCCGTGACTACCCGATCCTGCCGGGCGTTCTCCCCTGCCATAACGAAAAGGACGAGAAGTATCTGGCCCTGTGGGAGGGCAACCCCCTCGACAGCTTTGCCGCGCTCATCAATGTGATCAACGCCGAGAATGTGACGATCACCGGCGAGGGAACGCTGGACTGCAACGCCCAGAACGGCGACTGGTACCAGAACCCGAAACAGAAGAAGATCGCATGGCGGCCCCGCCTATTCTTTACAAGCGGCGCCAAAAATGTTGTGCTGCACGGTGTGCTGGCCTGCAACAGCTACTCCTGGACGATCCACCCGACCTACTCCGAGAATGTAGACATTCTGAACATCCGCATCCGCAACAGCTCCCAGAGCCCCAACACGGACGGCATCGACCCCGAGAGCTGCAAGAATGTCAACATCATCGGCAACCATGTCCATGTCGGTGATGACTGCATTGCGCTCAAGTCGAGCAAGCTGTTCCTTGGCATGAAGCTGCATGTCCCCTGCGAGAATGTTATCATCCGCAACTGCTGCCTGAGCCGCGGTCACGGCGGTCTGGTCATCGGCAGCGAGATGAGCGGCGGCATCAAAAATGTCACGGTGACCCAGTGCCTGATGGACCACACCGACCGGGGCTTACGCGTCAAGACCCGCCGCGGCCGCGGCAAATACGCGGACATTGACGGGCTGGCTTTCCGCAATGTCGTGATGGACGGCGTTCTGACGCCCTTTGTCATCAACATGTTCTATTTCTGCGACCCGGACGGCCGCACCGACTATGTACAAACGCATGAGCCTCAGCCCGTGGACGATACGACCCCGACCCTCGGCAAGCTGGAGATGGAGCATATCGTGGCCACGGATGCCCAGTATGCAGGCTGCTGGTTCAGCGGTCTGCCGGAGCAGCCCATTGAGGGCGTGACGATGCGGGATGTGAAGATCAGCTTTGCACCCGATGCACGCCCCGGGCAGGCAGCCATGATGTGCGGCGCAGGCGCCAGCTGCAAGGTAGGCATCCATGCCGAGAATGTGCGCAAGATCGCACTGCACAATGTAGAAATTACCGGTTACGAGGGCGAGCGCCTGCAGCTGACCCATGTTGACCGCTATGAGGAGGACTGAACCATGACCCATGACGAGATTCTGACCACACTGGGCCACTATGTAGATTACCTGATTGCCGGCTCCACCGCCGAAGCCCCGCTCTGGAACATTGAAAAGGTGCGCAGCGGCAAGCCGAACAAATGGAATTACATCGACGGCTGCATGATTACCGCCTGCCTGAGCCTCTACCAGACGACCGGGGACGAGAAGTTTCTGGCCTTCTCCCGCAATTTTCTCGACTATTTTGTCAAGGATCACGGCGTCATTGAGACCTACGACCCGCAGGAGTACAACCTTGACAACGTAAATCAGGGCAAGAACCTGTTCACCCTCTATGACCTGACCGGCGAGCAGCGCTACCGCGATGCCATCGAGACGATCCGCAGCCAGCTCGAGACCCAGCCCCGCACCAGAGAGGGCAACTTCTGGCACAAAAAGATCTACCCGAATCAGGTCTGGCTGGACGGCACCTACATGGCCCAGCCCTTCTACATGGAGTACGAGACCCGCTTTAACAAGATGCAGGGCTGCATCGACAGCTACAAACAGTTCATGAATATCAAAAAGCACATGCGGGACGAAAAGACCGGCCTGTACTACCACGGCTACGACGAGAGCCGCCAGATGTACTGGGCCGACCCCGTCACCGGCTGCAGCCCCAACTTCTGGCTGCGTGCCATGGGCTGGTTCATGGTGGCCATGGTGGACGTGCTGGAGCGGATGGATGAGCAGCTCTACAACGAGTACCGCGGCATCATGGCGATGTTCAAGCAGACCATTGAGGACGTCCACAAGTTCCAGGACGAGGAGACCGGCATGTTCTGGCAGGTGATGGACCACCCCGGCGTCGAGGGCAACTACCTCGAGACCAGCGGCACGGCCCTCTTCGCCTACGCCGTGCTCAAGGGCGTGCGTCTCGGCTACCTGCCCAAGCGGATGGCCGCATGGGCCGAGAAAGCCTTCTACGGCACCTGTGACAAGTATCTGAGCAAGAACCCGGACGGCAGCCTGCAGCTGGACGGCATCTGCCTCGTGGCCGGCCTCGGCGGCAAGGACCACCGCGACGGCTCGCTGGCTTACTATTTCAGTGAGCCGGTGGTCTGCAACGACGCAAAGGGCGTCGGCCCGCTGGTGCTGGCCTATACCGAGATGATCGCACGGAAGTGACCTCTCCCCTATAGCAGAAGACCTCCGCCGCCTTTCAGGGCTGCGGAGGTCTTTTTTACATTGGAATTTATTGTTTCTGTTCAGGGCCAAAGAAATGCAGGACCCTCAGCGGAGCCTCCGCATCCAGTGTAAATCTTCCCGTTCCAGCGGGGACAAAGAGCTGGTCGGTCTTTTTCAGAGGCAGGCTGCGGCCGTTTGCGCTCAGGGTCCCTGCGCCTTCCAGCACATAGATGCCGCTGCCGCGCGGCGGGCAGTCCACCGTCAGGGTGTCGGAGACGTTTACTTCGTCCAGACGGAAGAGCGGCGTATTGCGATAGCCCACCAGCGTCGTGATGCTTCCGCCCGCCGTTTTCAGCACCGTTTCCGGCTTGATAAACCAGCGGTCGTGGATCTCCTCGCGGCTGTGCGGCTCATAGTGGAAGCATTCGAACATCTTTTCAAAGCCAAGCCCCTGATGACACATACTGTCGGCCACGGCAAAGCCGCTGGGCGTCGTGCGCTCCACCCGGATCGTATAATCCGTCGGCTCCTGGATCTCCACGAGGAAGCAGCCCGCGCCGATGGCGTGGGGCATACCGCCCTCGATCAGGATGGTGTCGCCCGGATGCACCGGATATTTCTGCATCCCGGCCAGCATCCCGGGAATATCCTGTGCGTGGAACAGCGCTTCCCACCGCGCGCGGGTCATGTCCGGCTGGAAGCCGTAGTAGATGCAGGGTTCTTCGCCGTTCACGGGGTGGCCGCTGAGGATGTGCCAGCACTCGGTCTTGCCGTACTGGCTCTGGAACAGCCGCAGGGCCGTCGGCTTGTCGGGATGCACCTGCAAGGTCAGACGCTCGGCGCTGTCGATGAGCTTGGTCAGCACGCCGAGGGTGGGCTGCGCTGCGCCTTTGCCGAGATAGCCCTCCGTATCGCTTTCCAGCACCGATTTCAGGGTGACGTCGGTGCCGCGCAGGTGGCTCATGCCCTCTTCGGGGAATTGCTCCCGTCCGGCGTTGCGGGCGGCGACGGTGGAAAGTATCCACTCTTCGGGGAAATGCCCGTCCTCGCCGTTGGAGTCACCGTGCAGGGCGTCCAGCATCCGGCCTCCCAGATAAGTGCGCCACGCCCGGGGGTTGTCCAGCAGGAACGGGAAATCTGTTGTCGGTTTCATAAAACCCTCCATAAAAGGCACAGAGCCTGCCTTTCCAAGGCAGGAAAGACAGGCTCTGCTTTATAGATAGAAGAATCAGAGAGATGTGGAACGCTTGATTTAAGCGCCGTACACGAGGTTCGGCAGGAAGAGCACCGCCTGCGGGAAGAATATCATGAACAGGATGACACCCACGATCGCGAGGTAGAAGGGCCAGCCTTTCTTGAAGGTCTCCTCAATGGGACACTCCATGATGTCAGACACGGCATACAGCGCGGTGCCGACAGGGGGAGTCATGACGCCGAAGGTGACGGTGGTCATCATGATCATGCCGAACACGACTTCGTTGACGCCGATGCTGCGCATGACGGGCAGCAGGATGGGGGTCAGGATCAGGGCGATAACGGTGGTCTCCATGTCACAAGCAGAATATGACATTCCACCAAACAAAGCATGACAAATGTCACTTCTTTCGTCAAATAGCCGAATAAAAGCCCGCTTTTATGCAGCAGTTTGCACAAAAGCGGGCTTTCTGCGTGGATTTTTTGTCAGCTTGTCAATGTGACGTCGAGCTGCTGCTGAATTTGCATCAGCTGCAATTCAAAGTTCTTGTCTGCCGACATGGCCTCGGTGATCAGGCGGTCGGCTCTCTCCATCGCCTGATGATACCGCACAAAGCGGGGCGTGGCAAGCGTATCCTCCATGATGGCAGGCAGAGTAGACATTCCGCGGGAGGCGGTGTCCTGCGAGTCCAGCTGAAGCAGCCGGGCGACCTCATCCGATTCCGTCACACTGTGCAGGGCGGACACGCCGCTCAACTCGGTGTAGACCATCGTCTGCATCTCCTCGGTGCAGGCAATGGTCTTCAGCAGCTCCCACGCCAGCCGGGAATGCTTTGTGCGCTGGCTGATGCCCAGCATGAGGGTGCTCAGCCGGGAGTAGTTGCCGCCGCCGGCGCTTGTGCCGCTGGGCATGGCGATGCAGTCCCACTCAAAGTTCGACGAGCGCTTGATGCGCCACGGATACGGCTCATAGCTGCGGTACTCGGAAAACAGCATCGGGCGGAACGCCACTCTGCCCTCGTCGAAGGTCTTTTCGCTCAGATCCGTTCCGGCGTTGAGCTGGTAGATCTTCCGCGCAAACTGTACGGCGGACTCCTGCGCGCTCTGGTTCAGCAGGCAGTGCTGGCCGTCCTCACTGAACAGCGAACAGCCGTTGGCCACCAGCGCCTCTTCCCAGCCGTAATCGTAGACGCCGAACTGGTCAACGATGCCGTCCCCGTCCGTGTCTCTCGTCAGCTGCTCACACAGGCTGTAAAACTCATCCCACGTCCAATCGTTATCCGGGATGCGGATGTGCTCTTTTTGGAGCAGTGTCTTATTGATGAACATCATCTGCGGCACGCATTCCAGCGGCAGCGCATACTGTTTCCCCTTGTCGGCTCCGGCCTGCAATGCCGCCGGGTAAAAGCCGCTCAAATCCACTTCCGGGTCTTGCTTCATGAACGAATCCAGCTCCCGCAGGGAAGCTGTATCGCTGAAAATTACAAAGTCCTCGGGAAGGATCACCATCACATCCGGCTCCTGCCCCAGCAGGTACTGGCCGCTGAGCCATTCGGTGTAGTCTTCGACCCGGATGCCGCTGGTGTACTCGACTTTCACGTTGGGGTGCTCTGCCTCAAACTTTTCAATGGCGGCGTCAATAAAGGTATAGTAGTTCTCGCCCGGGACATTCCAATAGCTGTCACACGGGAAGCCGATGTGCAGCACCACCGGACGGCTGGCAGCCGCCAGAATGATGACCGCCGCCAGCAGAAAGGGCAGCGCGGCTTTCCAGTACCGGCTCATACGTCCGCCTCCGGCTGGCTGTTCTGGTTCTGCACCGCCCAGATGGCCAGCTGGGTGCGGTCACGGAGTTCCAGCTTGCGCAGGATGCTGCTGATGTAGTTGCGCACCGTGCCTTCGGAGAGATAGAGTCTGCCCGCGATCTCCTTGTTGGAGAGGCCGCAGCCCACCTCGCGGATGACCTGCCACTCCATCTTGGTCAGCTCCAGCGCATTCTTTTTGTTCACGCGCACCTGCACGTCGCCCTGTGCCATGCGGGAGAACATCTGCAAGACCTTGGACGCCACATCCGGGGCGATGATGGAGCCGCCGCGCGCGGCCTCCCGCACGGCGTTGGTCAGGCCGTCCACCGAGACGCCCTTGAGCAGGTAGCCGGAAGCGCCGTACCGCAGAGCGTCAAACACATAATCGTCATCGTCAAAGGTGGTCAGGATGATGACCTTGATGCCCGGAAACTCCTGCTTGATGCGGCGGGTACACTCCACGCCGTCCATCTCGGGCATCCGAATGTCCAGCAGCACCACATCGGGCTGCTTTTCCTCCACGAGTTCCAGCGCTTCACAGCCATTGGCGGCTGTACCCACCATCTCAATGTCTTCCTGCTTGCTCATCACAAAGCTGAGGCTCTGACGGATCAGTTCCTGGTCGTCGGCCAGAAGCACCTTTATCATACCGTTTCCTCCTGTTTCCTCTTTTCACTGCCCGGGGTCTTGCGCAGAGGGATCTCTGCCCGGATGCAGAACCCGTCGCTGTTCTCATACCAGAACGTGCCGCCCAGCATGAGCATCCGCTCCTGCATATGCTGCAGGCCAAAGCCCGGCGTCACGCTCTTGCAGCCGATGCCGTTGTCCCTCACCGACACTTCCAGCACGCCGTCCTCGATATGGCACCGCACCTGGACCCGGGTGGCGTGGCCGTGGCGGATGGCGTTGGTGATGCCCTCCTGCACGGTGCGGTAGACGCAGTCTTCCTCATCCTGCGAGAGCGTCAGCCCGGCCAGCGACTCTTCCAGCTGGATCTGCGCGCCGCTGCTCTGCGCCATGCTGGTACACATCTTGTTGAGCGCACCCGAGAGGTTTTCTTTTTCCAGCGAGTCCGGCCGCAGTGCCTTGACCGAGCGCCGGACATCGTTCATTCCGTTGCGGGCGGTGTCGGCTATCAGCTCCATCTGATGCCGTGCCATCTCGGGCGAGTCGTCCATCATCTGGATGCAGGCGTCTGCGCCCGCTGTGATGCCCGTGAGCACATGGCCTAACGTGTCGTGGATCTCGCGCGCAAGGCGGTTGCGTTCCTGCACCTGTGCGGTGTGGGAGCTCTCCTCGGCGTAGATGCGCAGCTGCTCGTTGGCCTGCTGCAGCTGCTGGTTCAGGTTCAGGATCTCCTGTTTCTCGCTGGTCTGCTGGCTGATGAACAGCACCATGTACAGGATGAAGAGTATCATTTCCAGCGCCGACAGGCTCTCGATCACCAGCTGCAGGACGCTGCGGGTGTGCAGGCTGTAAAAAGCCAGGTATTGTTTCAGCGTCACGGCATGGAGGGCGCTGGTGGCGGCGTCCATGTTGCAGAAAAGGTACACCACGATCATGGCGCTCAGAAAGCGCTTCTGCCGGAGAGAGCGCGGGTCGTCCACCATATCCACGATCGCAAACAGAGCGATTTTGTCGCAGTTCTGCTGGAAGATCAGCGCCGAGGCACTGTACAGCACGCCCTCCAATAAATATAGCTGCCAGCTGCTGCGGGAGAGAAAGCCGCTGTCCACCTCATGGGAGCACTTGCTCAGGATGGTGCCCACCGCTGCCAGCATCACGCCCAGGGCAAGCACACCGGGGCGGTAGGGCAGCCATTGCAGCTGCTGCAAAAACGAGTCTGCACGGCCAACTCTCACCGCGTAGAGCGGCGTGATGATCTGCACCGCAAAGATGAGCAGGATCAGAAATACCGTCAGCCACTCAATGGCATGGTAGAGCACCCGGAGGCCGATAGACAAATTTTCAGTTTTCATTGCCAGCCCTCCGTGCCGTAGCGCAGAATATCCTCCTGCGTGATTTGATTTACCGGCACCACGATGTTGGTCAGGTACGGCTTGCCCTCCAGGATCTCGTACACCACCTCTGCCGCCATCCGGCCGATGCGGAGGGGCGACTGTGCCGAGGTGGCCGTCATCAGCCCTTCGGAGATCAGGGCTTTCGCCTCCGGTGAACCGTCCACGCTGTAGACCAAAGTGGACGAGAGCGCGCCCTTTTCTTCCAGCGCCGCCATTGCGCCCAGGGCCGCCTGCTCGTTGACGGCCATCACGACGTCAATGCGCGGGAACGTCTCCAACAGCTGCACCATCGCGCGCATGGCGCGGTTCAGCTCGCCGCCGCAGTCCCGCAGCTCCAGGATCTGGTAGTCGTTGCCGCTTTTGGTCAGGGTCTGGCAGAAGCCCGAAAGCCTGTCCCAGCTGGAGAACGAATCCGAGTTGGACAGCAGCACGATGCGGGCGTTCTTGGTCTGGCTGATGAGGTGACGGGCGTCCAGCAGACCGGCGCCGTAGTTGTTGGAGGTGATGGTGCAGGTGACAAGCTCCGGGTCGTCCACCTTGGAGTCGATGAGGATGACCGGCACGCCCTTTTCCCTCGCCTTTTCCAGCGCAGGCGTCACGCCCACATAATCCACCGGGTTCACGATGAGCAGCTCAATGCCCTTATTGAGCATATCCTCGATCTCCTGATTCTGCCGCTCTTGATCTTGCCCCGGGTCGCGCACCAGGAGCAGATCGCCGTTGCTCTTGATCTGCATCTGGATCTCATCGTTGATGGTCTCATAAAACGGGTCACTCAGGGTCGTATACGTCGCCCCTTCATCTTGACAACCACACGGCGGCAGGGTATGCTTTAACCATCCAACCACATCTGATTTTACAAGAGGGTCTATGAATATTTACGATATTGCACGGGAAGCCGGAGTCTCGATCGCCACCGTCTCCCGCGTGCTCAACCACAAAGATACTGTCCGCGCCGACACCCGCGCCAAGGTGGAAAAGGTGCTCAAACGCTGCAGCTACGCTCCCAGTGCCATTGCACAGGGCATGGTCAGCAAGAGCCTGCACACGGTGGCCGTGCTCACAGTGGACATCCGGGATTCCCACTATGCCCGCACAGCTTACACCATCGAGCGCGAGTTTGGCCGCAGAGGGTACGAGGTCATCCTCTGCAACACCGGCGGCGACAGGGCGGAGACGCTGCGCACCCTGCAGGCTGTGGCGCAAAAGCAGGTGGACGGCCTCATCCTGGTCGGCTCGATTTTCAACACCATCTGTCAGGGGGCAGAGATGGAGAACCTTCTGCGCAAAATGCCCGTCGTCCTTGCCAACGGCACGCTGGCTCTGCCGGACGCCTATTCGGTCATGGAAACCACCGAGGGAGCTACTTAAGATCG
>ERZ773178.4638-NODE-4638-length-10228-cov-3.436548_pt1 | contig 10228 bp, 7 predicted proteins | sample MGYA00580533_ERZ773178 | MGnify/ENA primary metagenome ERZ773178 (study PRJEB29015, sample SAMEA2737859) | human gut metagenome | biome: human gut; feature: human-associated habitat; material: faeces | place: China | collected 2012 ...
CAGCAGCCACATCTATCATCTTCACCTGGTCATCATAGTTGATGGAACCGTCCTGCCAGATGAGCCAGCTCCAGGTATAGCGCGATGGCTTATACTGCTGCGAAGCCTCATATAATGGCTCTACCACGTCGTAAGGGATGGTTGTCTCCACGATAGGAGCCAGCGAAGAACCTACGGTGATGGTGCGCCAAGGTGTCTCTCCAGGCAATGGGATTCCGGCATATTCCGACCCGAAGCCGTTGTTCTCGCCCTTCTGCGGGAAGGCGATGGTATAGCCCTTTCCTGGCTCATAATCAGAAAGTCGACTGCCTGGATATGCACTCGAAACACCCGTTTCGCTTACCAGAACCCATCCGTCGCTGCCTACCTTGAAGAGGCAAGGGAAGGTATAGCCTACGCCGAACTGCGACTTCACGTTCATCTGGGCATCAGGAGTATATTCCTCTTCGTATGATGGTTTAGTGCGCTCCCAGCCCGTCATCGGAGTAATCTGAGGACAGAGGAAGGTAGTGGTCTTCTCTGGGAAATTGAAACCGCTCACCTCATTATATATGATTACCGACTTAGGATTATCCTTCTTAGGACGGATCATCTCATACTTGTAGGCGATATCGTTGTCCGAAACGTGGAGATGAAGGGTCATGGAATCCTTCTTCTCGTTGAGGAATCCGATGGTTGCCTCTACCGCATCCTTCTGAATATGCGATTTCTTGATGCGACTCATCCTGTATGAGAGATGCTTCACTTCCCCACCCTTCAGGGCACCCATCGTGAGCTTCTGGGAGAAGTCGCCATAGTTGGCTACAAGTCCGAGAGCCGAAGGACTGAGCATTCGCTTCCCCTCATAGTCTACAGTATAGGAAGCCTTGCCCCCTTCACACGATACGTTCACTGCCAATTTGCCATCAGGCGATTTGACGGTATAGTTGCCCGCCTGTGCTGCAAGAGCACCGAGCAAATAAATACCAGCAATACCAATTTTTTGCTTCATCTTGTCTGTATTTATAGATTTAATAATTCTGTCAGTTGTCGGAAATACACCCAAGAAAAGCGAATCAGCTTCAGTTTTCTTCTTCAGATGCAAACCATTTGGTTGCAAAGATAAGCAAAAATTAAGCTGCGAGGGTATACTTTTTGAGCAAAGAAGTGCACATTTTGTTCAAAAATCGATAAAGGCATGAAAAAAAAGGCATAATGAAAGAAAATGAAATGAAAATGAAAACCAAAAGCCCCGACATCACGTCGAGGCTCTTGAAGTTTTTGAATGTTTCAGCAGTTTGTGTTTTTTATGTAGTTATGATTTGTATCTTTGAAAATCAGTTTTTCTTTCTGGGTGCAAAAGTAATAATAAAATTGATGCAAATCAAAAAAAAGACTGTTTTTTATGCAGCCTTTTTTGATTTATTAAATTCTGATCTTATAATTGTAGAAACCAGACCTCCAAGATTATTAACTGTCTTCTGATACATATAGTATTCTCTATATACAACAGATAAGGCATTAACTACAATGTCATAAGAATAGTGAACTGACAGACTTGCCAGATCATCAATCTCAATTTCTGTAAGTAGCATTGGTTTAAATGGAGCTGCAGATTTCTTATTTTTTATAGAGAAGAAATCGTTCAGATAATCAGGACAAATACCGCCAGAATTAACATAAGCCACATTCTGGTTGAACTCCCATATAAATTTTTCTAATGTTCTGGCATATTCATCATGAACACGAAGTTTTTCATTCTTAGGAATAAACTCTGTATCTATCTGGAATCTGACAACATCATCTTTAAAGGAAACAATAAAAATATCTGATTCCTGACCAAGCTTTTCCTTTATTACCGATGGCTTACAGTAAGCAGGAAGAAGATTTCTGATTTCTTTAATTTTCTTATAATCAACACTAGCTTGTCCTTTTAATTCAGGAGCATCAAGACTTAACAGTTCACGGATAAATATTCTCAATGAAACCAAAGATTTGATATTGCACAGTCTTTTATACAGTTCTTTGGATACAACAAGAAAACCTCGCCCACCCTTATTGGCAGGAAGGTAGTAGTTTTCGTAATCATTAAGAAGTATATTAATCAGTCCATATTCATTTTTAGAATATGAAATATATGTATATTCCTGAAGAGTCTTTAAGTTATTCCATATTGTGCGGACATTGCATCCAACATTAACTGCAAGTTCGCCGGCATCAAGATTTCTGATAATACCATTAGAATCAGGATGATAAAAATGCAGTAACATAAATAATTTTATCGCATTTGCTTTAAGCATAGGTCTATAGCCATAACGATTCTTTTCATTATGGTAAACTTTTTTATACACATTCTTATGGGCTAATGCTTTATGCGGACAATGCTCACAGGTACTGCATGCATCAGAATATGCCCGGCTGTCTTTGCCAAATGTTTCAATGACAGCTTTATATTTACAGTTAATGCAGGCTGCATTATTATAGTCAATGGTTTCTACAGTGGATTCAATTACTTCTGTGTAATTTTTCTGGATACCAAGAGACTGGATTATAACTGATTTACCTATATTTGCAAAATTATCCAAGCATTTCACCCCCTTTTAGACCATAATTTAACAGTATTTTGGCAGGAAATCAAATTCTCTGTTTTACTCCGTTTTTATCCACATTACTGATATTTTTCTCTATTTTTACTCCGTTTTTATCTACAATTTTTAAAAACTGTGGTATTTTACTCTAAATATGTCTACGAAATTTCTTTCATTTTTTTTATGTAGACCACATATTGCATATTTTGTGTGATTTACTCCAAAAATATCTACATTTTTTCTTCAAGAATTAATCAAAATTTCAAATAAATCTTTAATAAAATTAAAAATGGCTTAAATAGGGCAGTAGTGAGCATTTTTTATATTAAATTATAAAAATAAACGACAAAACTCTATAAAATCCCATATTTAAGCCAAATAAAAAAAGGATAATTGAAATTAATCAATTATCCTTCATTATTCGACATCAGATTGTCAAATTAAAAAATGTAGACTTACATTCAATATTAAATCGTTTATTAATATCAAATATCAAAACTATCAATCAGCAATCCTTTATCATTCTTATCATTATCAGAATTAAGATCTTCAATCTCAGCATCAGACAACGGCAGGAAAGTTATGATAAATACACCATTCTTTAATTCAAATTTTTCAATAGCAATATGGTTATCGACAAACTCCTGAAGACTTTCCTGGATTAGCTGCAGATTCTTCTTTTTGTTCTTCAGCTTGAATCTTACAATCTTCTGGAAGTATGTATAACTGTATTCATTAACTCTTGTTTCCTGATTAGCAATCTGTTCACGCTTTATCGCATAGCATATAATCTTTGAAAGGTTATTATCAAGAACATCATAAGAAGCAGAAGTAATAGAGATAAGCTTCTTCTGAATAATTGCGTTGCTTAGAATCTCTCCAAATTGTGCTATGGCATATGGCCGTTCCGCATCCTCTTTAATAACAATATTATCAAACAAGTTGAAATATATCTTACTGCCTTCAGCTTCATAAGAGAAGTTATACTCTACCAGTTTACGGCATGAATTACTAATCTTATTAAGAACATTCTTGCCTACATGATAATCAACAACCTCTTTACCCAGAGTATTAAGATCGACAACAACAGATTTCTCTTTAGAGAACTCCTGCATATTAATATTAGAGATAAATGCATTGACAAGTTTAAGGTCATCTGTATCCATAGACTTAGGTGGCGTCAGCTTACCATTATCCACAGTGACCTCTAACAGTTCATCTCCATCATCATCAGTAATAATTTCCTTTAACAAATTATTGGAAGCTGTTTCCATCATCAGAGTAAAAGAAGATGGGCTGAATAATGGTTTATCTACAAGGTCAACTGGATACATTCTCAGGTAAGAATCAATGTTACCAGCCAGCTCACTTTCAATATACTTCCATGCACTTATAATTAAATCATTCTTAAGAGAATTATATATTGAATTATTAGTGAAAGAGTAGAGTCCGGGAAAATCAATCAAAAGACTTCCGGAATCATTCTTCCATTCATTAGCAGCTTCTTTTTTATCTTTGATAATATCATCAAGTTCTTTATCTCCATAAAGTTTAGCATACTCGTCAGGTCTTAATGACCTGGCCAGAGAAATAAAACTAGCAAGAGGATGTTTGGGATCATCCAGATTCATATTATCAATATCGTTATTGTATGCCTTATACCATCTGGCACGTTTCTGAAGACGCGACTTTTTTATCTTGTTTATAATTGGCATTAAATCTTCACGGCTCGTCTTGCCTTCAAGATACTCCATCAGTGTTTCGTCTATAAGCTCTGCAGCATTATCAGTAGGAAAGTTCATAAGATTTTTCTTTTTATTGAAAAATTCAAGAATCGTTGGGTTGATATGCTTTGCGAGCTCTTCTATAAATCGCCTAGAATACTGTTCCATATTAGCTCCTTCAATGTAAATATAAATACATTATACGGACTTTCGACATAAAAAGCAAATGTGAACTGAGTTCAATCAGGGAGCTTTTCTTAATTATTTTGGGTTTTGTTTATTTTATTTTGATTTTATTGTGGAGGAATGGTATAATTTTGTTTGTGGTTAAGACATATGTCGTCATATATAACTAAACTATACTACACCACTGCTTTAGAGAAAGGATAACATATGATATCAGCTAAATTTGAAGATGAGATATGGATATATTTCCAGACGAATTTGCGTCCAAGAACACGGAAAGAATATTGGAATGTTATAAAAAGTTTTGATAAAATAACCGGACACGACCCACTTAAATTAACAAGAAAAGAGGCAATGAATTATTACAACAACCTTATAGAGAAAGTTAACTCTGGCAGATTGTCATATAATACTGCAGTTATGCGTCTTTCAGTTATGAAATCTGTATGCACATTTATAGAAACTTATACTGTTAATCATGGCAAACGATATGTTAATCATTTTGAAAGTATGTCTCTGCCAGAACAGGATAAAATATTGCCAAAAGATGCAATACCTGATACTAAAGAAATTGATAATCTTCTGAGTGCGGCATTAGATGCCAATGACAATAAAGCATTTATAATATTTTCACTTGTAATTAAGATGGGACTTACCAATCAGGAAATATGTAATCTAAACAAGGAGTATATATGCCGAAATCAGACAGGGCACCTATGTATTAATATGCCACCAAAGAATCATATAAGCAGATTCCTTATTATACCAGATGACCTTGGTACAATTCTTGATAAATATATTATGGCAGAGAATATACAGAGCGGCGCATTATTTACAAATATACGAAAAAACCGTATTAAAATGCGCGATACAGAACGTCTTCTTGCTTCATACACAGATAAGCTTGTGAAAGCCAAAAAATTGCGAAAGCATTATACAATGCAGACACTTCGTCATGCAGCTATAAGCTATATGCTAATGGGAGGAGCATCTAAAGATGAAGTTGCTTCATACACTGGAGTAACAGGAAAATGGATGAACAGATATGATAAAATAATAGCTGACAATGTAATAAATGTAGCTGCTAATTATAATGTAATTAATATCAACCCCTCTAAAATTGACAAAAATGTATCTGATTAACTATAATTACGCAATGAATAAAATTCATAACTATGGATTATATAAAAGCACATGTCAGGAGGGATATTATGATATATAAACCGTATAAGCATCTGGTTCAGTATTATGAAACAGACCAGATGGGAATAGTTCATCATTCTAATTACATAAGATGGTTTGAGGAAGCAAGGTCATTTCTTCTTGAAGAGAATGGCTTTGGCTATAAGAAAATGGAAGAATCAGGAATAATAAGTCCTGTATTATCAGTTAATGCCAGATATAAGTCTATGACTCATTACTATGATACTGTTATTATTAATGTCAAGGTTGTTAAATACAATGGTGTAAAGATTACGCTTGAATATACTGTGATTGATGAAAAGACTGGAGAAGTAAGATGTACTGGCGAAAGTGAACACTGCTTCCTTGATACATCAGGCCGTCCTGTATCATTAAAAAGATCTTTACCAGAATTAAATGTAATGTTTATTGATATGACAGAAAATTAATAATATACATAAACCGCGATATAGCAATTTACTATACCGCGGTTTATTATTTACATATACATATATTACTTAGATAAGACTCTCATAAAGCTTTGTAATCTCTTCTACGCTTGTTTCTCTTGGATTACCTGGACGGCATGCATCATCATATGCAGACTGTGCAAGGAATGGAATATCTTCTGGCTTAACAATATCCTTAAGATTAGCAGGAATTCCAACATCAGCAGCAAGCTTCTTAACAGCATCAATAGCAGCTTTTCTGTATTCATCCTGAGTCATCTTTTCTGTGCCTTCAACACCCATTGCCTTGGCAATATCACGATATTTTTCACCAGTAGCAGGTGCATTATACTCCATACCTGTTGGAAGAATAATAGCATTAGCTACACCATGTGGTGTATCATAAAGCGCTCCAAGTGGATGAGCCATAGAATGAACAATACCAAGACCTACATTAGAAAATCCCATACCAGCTATGTACTGACCTAAAGCCATTCCTTCTCTTCCTTCAGGAGTATTATCAACTGCACCTCTTAAACTCTTGGCAATAATCTCAATTGCCTTTAGATGGAACATATCAGATAATTCCCATGCACCAGCAGTAATATAACCCTCAATAGCATGTGTAAGAGCATCCATACCGGTAGCAGCAGTAAGACCCTTAGGCATGCTTGACATCATGTCAGGATCTACAACAGCAACAACAGGAATATCATGAGGATCTACACATACCATCTTACGATTCTTCTCTGCATCAGTAATAACATAATTAATGGTAACTTCTGCGGCTGTACCAGCTGTAGTAGGAACTGCAATAATAGGAACTGCCGGATTCTTTGTATCAGCAACACCCTCAAGACTTCTTACATCAGCAAACTCAGGATTATTGATTATAATACCGATTGCCTTGGCTGTATCCATAGAAGAACCACCACCAATAGCGATCAAGTAATCTGTTCCTGCATTCTTGAATGCTTCTACACCTGTCTGTACATTCTCAATTGTTGGATTAGGCTTGATGTTAGAATATAATTCATAAGAAAAACCATTATCATCAAGAACCTTAAGAACCTTTGCTGTCACACCAAACTTAACAAGATCAGGATCAGAGCATACAAATGCTTTCTTAAACCCTCTTGATTTAACTTCTGTTGCAATCTCCTGGATTGCACCTGCTCCATGATAAGAAGTTCCATTCAAAATAAATCTCTGTGCCATAAAAACGCCTCCATAAATATAAAATTGTTCACTTTTAAAAGTTGACTATATTTTACCACTATGACAAAATAATAACAAGTTGATTTTATAAAAAAAGCATAATAAAATCATGATTTCTTATAAACAATTACCATTTAACTTCTGTCAGATAAATGTTATACTTATAACAATTGATTTTATGCAATTTATTAATTTCAGAACAAGAAAGAGAGGTACAAATTATGAATATATCAGATAAAATAAAATACATCGGAGTTGATGATACAACATTAGATCTTTTTGAAAGCCAGTATGCTGTTCCAGATGGTGTTTCATATAACTCATATGTAATTCTTGATGACAAAACAGCCATTATGGATACTGTCGACAAGCGTGGAATGAAAGACTGGGAAAACAATCTTCTTAATGCTCTGGATGGAAGGAATGCTGATTATGTAATTATACAGCATATGGAACCTGACCATGCTGGAAGCCTTGCCAGACTTATTGAACTTTTCCCTGAAATCACTGTAGTAGGTAATGCTAAGACATTTGTAATGATTAACCAGTTCTTTGAGAATATTAACATTAAGAATTCTCTTACTGTTAAAGAAGGAGATACTCTTAATCTTGGTTCCCACACTCTTACTTTTGTCATGGCGCCAATGGTTCACTGGCCTGAGGTTATGGTAACTTATGAAAGCAGTGAGAAGGTTCTGTTCTCAGCTGATGGGTTTGGAAAATTTGGGGCTCTGTCGCTTACTGAGAATGCGGACTGGGCATGTGAAGCAAGAAGATATTATTTTAACATAGTTGGTAAATATGGTGCTCCTGTCCAGACCTTACTTAAAAAAGCTTCGGCACTTGATATTAAGACTATATGTCCATTACATGGTCCTGTATTATCAGATAACCTCGGATATTACCTTGACTTATATAACACATGGAGCAGTTATCAGCCAGAAAGCAAAGGTGTATTTATAGCCTATGCTTCAATTCACGGCAATACTGCATATGCTGCTGAACAATTTGCAGAAATGCTTCGAAACAAAGGCGTTGAAAATGTTGTTATTACTGACCTTTCAAGATGTGATATTGCTGAGGCTGTAGAAGATGCATTCAGATATGACAGAATGGTTCTGGCTGCTGCAAGTTATGATGCAGGTGTATTTCCGATTATGCAGGATTTTCTTCATCATCTTCAGGCAAAAGCATTTCAGAACAGAACAGTAGGACTTATTGAGAATGGCTCATGGGCACCTACAGCTGCAAAAACAATGCGAAACATACTTGAAACAATGAAAAATATAACAATTGTTGAACCTGTTGTCACAATTAAATCAGTTCTTAAAGAAACTGATATTCCTGCATTAGAGCAGTTGGCTGATGCAATTAAATAAACATTTCTCCATTAATAATGGAACAACAAAATTATCAAAGAGGGTGTTTTCATGAACAATTTCATTATTATAAATAAAGCAGAGCAGGATGTTGCCAAAGCAAAAGAACACTTATCTGTTCTTAAACAGAAGATAACTGATAGCAAAACTAAGCTTGAAGAAGCAAAGGCTGATTATGAAGCTAATGTTAATTCATCATGCACTGATAATTCAGGGCTTCACGAGCTTACATTATCTGTTGATCTTATAAAAGTTGAATTAAAAAAAACAGAAGATTCTCTAACAACGCTTAATAATGATTTGGAAAATTCAAAAGAACAATCAAAGAAAGCATCCGAAATTCACTCTGCTGCAAAACAAAAAACAATTGAAACCGGCAATAAATTCTATGATGTTAAGAAAAAGGCTGATGCATTTAAAGACAGTATCAACAAAGTGTCAGACAATATGAAAGCTAAAAAAGCAGTATATGATGAATATCTTGATTCAGCCGATAATTCTACTGACAAAATAAATCAGGCTAAAGAAACTCTTGAAGCGCTTAATAAAAAGTATGCTTCTTCTGTTACTTCCATACAAAGTCTTCAGGAGGAGTATGACCGCAATACTGCATTAATTTCCGGAAGAAAAGCTATGCTTGAAAAAGCGGAAGCATCCGCTTCTGAAAAAAAGAAAGACTATGAACAGGTCCGTTCAGGTGAAACTATAAAGAAAGTTGCATATGACAGGGCTGTAGAAGCGCAGAATCGTCTTAAACCTGCATATGAAGAAGCTGTTGGTATCGAAAATTCAGCTAAAGAAGCTTATGACAATGCTGTAAAAATGCTTGATGAAGCTAACAAGGCTTATGATAATGCCATAGCTGATGAAGCTGCTAAAGAGAAAAATTATAACAGGCAGGTCGATACCGGCCGTGACTCACATAATTACGATTTTGATTCCATATTGGATAGTCTGCGTGCGGAGAGTAATAAGCTGGCAGATATTAAAGACTTCACAATTTCTAATCCTGAAATACAGGATTATTGCAAGAGTCTGATTCTCTATAATCTTTCTGTATGTAATTATAAAGACATAACATTTGGAGAATGGATAATTAATCTTCGTGGTCTTGGCGGTTTATCATATATTCAGGTAAGATTCACACAGAATGGTGTTCCTGCAAAATGTAATTTTTCATGTGACTGTAAAAAAGAACCTGATAATAGCATAGAAATATCTGAATGTAATATAACTGATATGTCAAATATTTCAAAAAAACATTTTATATCTGATAAAGATATTGTGAATGGAACTGATTTGTATCAGTTAAGTTTAAAATCTATACAGGATGACATAAACAGGGCTGAAATCAGTTACAATACTGCCAAAACCACAACTGATGATGCTGCTGTTCATCTTGAAGAATGTAAGAAAAATGTTCCCGGACTAAAAACTGATTACGAGAAAGCAGTTAAAAATGCTGAGTCTGTCAAAATGAATTATAATACACAGCGTGCTATGGTAAACCGGGCTAAAGCGGC
>ERZ773178.4641-NODE-4641-length-10218-cov-4.925613_pt1 | contig 10218 bp, 9 predicted proteins | sample MGYA00580533_ERZ773178 | MGnify/ENA primary metagenome ERZ773178 (study PRJEB29015, sample SAMEA2737859) | human gut metagenome | biome: human gut; feature: human-associated habitat; material: faeces | place: China | collected 2012 ...
GTTCATGCTGTAGCCGTCGGGTTCCGCGTTCCAGCACTCCATCATAGCGATGGTGCCGGAGCCGCCGGTGAGGTTGGTGCAGACCATGACGTGGTCGCCGAGGTCAATATACTTGGCCAGCGCGCGGGCCAGAAGGTCGGAGCCGCCGCCTGCGCCGTAGCCGATGTACATGTTGATATCTTCCTTCGGGAAATCCGCGGCTGCGCTGGCTGCGCCGTCGTCGGAAGCAGACTGCTTTGCGCAGGCCGCCAAGGATAACACCATCATCAAAGCAAGAAGTAACGCAAAGATTCTTTTGGTTTTCATTGTCTTTTCTCCTTTACCTATGTCCTTTTTTCATGTTTTTAATGTGTCAGTTGAAGATCGTTCCCTTCGGCAGCTTTGCACTCAGCAGCTCCGTGAACAGGATCAGCTGCACCTTTTCCCGGGTGCCCTTGCTCATCTGCCGGATCCGCAGCCTGGGGCTGATCTCCAGGGCCGTCAGCATATGCTCGGCGGCGTCCCGGTCGAAATCCGGATAGAAATCGCAGAAAAAGTCCAGCAGCTGCACCACGTTCATCCACCCGGACAGATACGTCCGCTCCGGCAGATAGGACACCAGCTCCTTGGTCTCCGGCCCCGGGGCATGGCCGTCGATGGTGACGGCGCCGCTGCTGGGGACCAGCAGGCCGTTGGCCAGCTTGATCAGGGTGGACTTGCCGCTGCCGTTGGGGCCTAAAAGCCCCACGATGCGCCCGGGCTCCACCGTCAGACTGACGTGGTCCAGGGCCAGGGAGCTGTCGAAATATTTGGTCAGCTCCCTGCATTCCAGAATCGCCATGTTACTCCTCCTTCCATTCCTCCAGCAGCGCCTTCACCTGCTGCCGGTCATAGCCCAGCTGCGCCATGGACTCCAGATATTCCCGGGTCCGGCTGCGGGCCAGTTCCTCCTTGGCGCTCTGGATCACGGCGGTATCCTCCGTGACAAAGCGCCCTGCCGTGCGCTGGGTGTGCAGCAGGCCGGTGCCCTCCAGCTCCGCCAGGGCCCGCTGCACGGTGTTGGGGTTCACCCCCGCGTCCGCCGCCAGCTCCCGCACGGTGGGAAGCCTCCCCCCGCTGGGAATGGAGCCCGACAGAATGGCCAGGGTGATCTGCTGGGTCAGCTGGGTATAGATGGGTTGGTCGTTGCGAAAATGCCACTCCATGGCCCCGCCTCCTTGTGTTAATGTCTTATGCAAGTAATACAATAATACAAATGCGGCCCGTTGTCAAGCCCCAAATGTAAATTTTTTCCCCATCGGTTGACGGGGCGGGCCGGGAAAGCTATACTGGAAGATGAAAAGAGGTATCCACCCCCTTCCGCGAGAAAGGAGAGTTTTTCATGAATCACAGCTGGAACCACGACCCCTTCCAGGGGGGCGGGCCGGTGCCCCACCGGCCAAAAAAACAGCGCCGGCCCATCGGCACCCCTGTGGGGCGGACGCTGCTGAACCTGGCGGTGACGCTGGTGTTCGGAGCCATCTATTTCTATGTGACGCTGCCGCCGCTGAACCTGCACTCCGGCGACTTCTATGTGTTCGTGCTGCTGCTGTGCGCGGTGTACTGCGGCTGCGCGGTGCTGACCTCCGGGTTTCAGGGCAGCGGAGCCAAGGGCTACTTCGGCTTTGTGAAAAAGCAGTGCACCGTCCCCTTTGTGCTGGGCCTGGTGCTGGTGGTCACGGCGCTGATCGGCGCGGCCATCGGCTGGGAGGTGTTCCGGGCCGGGTCCTACCGGGACCTGCTGACGGTGGAGACCGGCGACTTCGCCGCCGACATCAAGGAGATCAGCTATGACCAGATCCCCATGCTGGACCGGGACTCCGCCGAGAAGCTGGGCAACCGCAAGCTGGGCGAGCTGGCGGACATGGTGTCCCAGTTCGAGGTGGCCGGGGACTATACCCAGATCAACTACAAGGGCCGCCCGGTGCGGGTGACGCCCCTGCGCTACGGCGACTGGATCAAGTGGCTGAATAACCGCTCCGACGGCCTGCCCGCCTATCTCATCATCGACATGGTCACCCAGAACGTGGACGTGGTGCGCCTGGACCAGGGCATCCGCTATACCACCGCCGAGCACTTCAGCCGGAACCTGGGCCGCTATCTGCGCTTCCACTATCCCACCTATCTGTTTGACACCCCGGCCTTCGAGATCGACGAGGAGGGCAATCCCTTCTGGGTCTGCCCCCGGATCAAAAAGACCATCGGCCTGTTCGGCGGCACGGACATTGCCGGTGCGGTGCTGGTGAACGCCGTCACCGGCGAGTGCACCTATTACGACGCGGCGGACGTGCCCGCCTGGGTGGACCATGTGTACCCGGCGGAGCTCATCGAGCAGCAGTATAACTACCACGGCGCCTATATCAACGGCTTCATCAACTCCCTGTTCGGCCAGCGGGACGTCACCGTCACCACCGACGGGTATAACTACCTGGCCATCGGCGATGACGTGTATATGTACACCGGCATCACCTCCGTGGTGTCCGACGAGTCCAACATCGGCTTTATCCTGTCCAACCAGCGCACCAAGGAGACCCGGTTCTATACCGTGGCCGGGGCGGAGGAGTTCTCCGCCATGGATTCCGCCCGAGGCCAGGTGCAGCAGATGAACTACACCGCCACCTTCCCGCTGCTGCTGAACATCGCCGACCAGCCCACGTATTTCATGGCCCTGAAGGACGCGGCGGGGCTGGTGAAGATGTACGCCATGGTCAACGTCAGCCAGTATCAGATCGTGGCCACCGGCGACACGGTGGCCCAGTGCGAGGCCAACTACCGCCGCATTCTGGCGGAAAAGGGTCTGGTGTCCGCCGATGACGCCGATCTGCCCCTGACGGGCCAGAGCGAAGTCAGCGGTGTGCTGGCGGATATCCGCTCCGCCGTGGTGGACGGCAACACCCTCTGCTACCTGCGCCTGACCGGTGACGAGCACTACTACGTCATCTCCGCCGCGCAGCAGCCGGAGGTGGTCATCTTCAATGTGGGCGACAGCGTCGCCATTCGGTACGCTGAGGGCGAGGGTACCATCCTCACCGCCGACAGCGTCACCCGTACCGCCGCGCAGACCTCTCCCGTTGTCGAGGAAACCGAGACTGACGGTGCCGCGTAAAAGCGCATAAAAAAGAGCACCCCCTTGTGGGGGTGCTCTTTTTTGCATCACTTGATCTCCACGACCTCGTAACCGGCGTCGGTGACAGCCTTCTTCAGCGCCTCGTCACTGGCGTTGCCGGTGACGACGGCGGTCCCGGACGCCAGATCCACGTCCGCCTGTACGCCCAGGGCGGTCAGCGCCTTCTCCACGTGGGAGACGCAGTGGGCACACATCATGCCCTTGATGGTGATGGTCTTTTTCATAGCGGTATCCTCCTTACTGCTTTCGTTATTATTTATATTTTGCACCGGCTGCGGCTTTTTTGATGCCGGCGTTTCCTCCCGTTTGCGGCCCCTCCAGCCCCGCAGGCGCAGGGCGTTGCTGACCACGCACACGCTGCTCAGGCTCATGGCCGCGGCGGCGATCATGGGGTTCAGGGTGATCCCAAAGGCCGGGTACAGCACACCCGCCGCCACCGGGATGCCCACAGAATTATAGAAGAACGCCCAAAACAGGTTCTGACGGATATTCCGCAGGGTAGCCCGGGACAGGGCCGCCGCGTCGGCGATATCCATAAGGCTGCTCTTCATCAGCACGATGTCCGCCGACTCGATGGCCACATCCGTGCCTGCGCCGATGGCCAGGCCCACATCCGCCGTCACCAGCGCCGGGGCATCGTTGATGCCGTCGCCCACCATGGCTACCTTCTTGCCCTCGGCCTGCAATTTCTGCACCACCCGGGCCTTATCCTGTGGCAGCACCTGGGCGATGACCCGGCTGACGCCCACCTGCCGGGCAATGGCGTCCGCCGTGCGCTGGTTGTCGCCGGTGAGCAGCACCACGTCGCAGCCCATCTCCCGCAGGGCGGCGATGGCGGCGGCGCTGTCCGCCTTGACCACGTCCGCCACAGCGATGACCCCCAGCAGCGATGTACCTGCGGCGATAAACAGCGGCGTTTTACCGTCCTCCGCCAGTCTGGCCGCGCCGGACTTCATCTCCTCGCTGACGGCCACGCCGGACGTCTCCATAAACGCCTCATTGCCCGCCAGCAGTAATGTACCTTCCGCCCGGGCGGCAACACCGCCGCCGGCCACGGCGGTAAAGTCGGACACCGGCCGCAGGGCCAGTCCGCGCTTTTCCGCCTCGGCCACGATCGCCCCGGCCAGCGGGTGCTCGGAAGGCTTTTCCAGCGACGCGGCGGCGGACAGCAGCGTATCCTCGGTCATGCCGCCGGCGCACAGCAGATCCGTCACCCGGGGCTTACCCTCGGTGACGGTACCGGTCTTGTCCAGCACCACCGCGTCCATCCGGCCCATCAGCTCCAGGCTGGCGGCGGACTTTACCAGAATGCCCTGCTCCGCCGCCTTGCCCGTAGCCACAGTGATGGCCACCGGCGTGGCCAGGCCCAGAGCGCAGGGGCAGGAGATCACCAACACGGCGATGGCGATGGACAGGCAGAAGCGCACACCCATGCCGCCCACCGCAGCCCACAGGATAGCCGCCAGCAGCGCGATGGAAATGACCACCGGCACGAACACGGCACTGATCTTATCCGCCAGACGGCTGATAGGTGCCTTGCCGCTGGCGGCCTGCTCCATCAGCTGAATGATCTGGGACAGAGTGGTATCCGCACCTACCCGGTCCGCCGTCAGCTCCAGATAGCCGCCGGTGAGGATGGTGGCGGATACCGCCTTGCCGCCCACAGTCTTCTCCACCGGCATACTCTCGCCGGTAAGGGCGGACTCGTCCACGGTGCCGCTGCCCGCCGTCACGGTGCCGTCCACGGGGATACGCCCCCCCTGCCGGACGATGACCGTCTCGCCGGCCTTGATGTCCTCGGTGGGGACGGTGACCTCCTTGCCGTCCCGGCGCACCACGGCGGACTCCGGCGCCAGCGCCAGCAGGGCGGTGATGGCCCCGGTCGTCTTGCCCTTGGAGCGCTCCTCCAGGTACTTACCTACCGTCACCAGTGCCAATATCATGCCCGCCGACTCGAAGTACAGGTCCGGCATACCCGTGACCTTTCCCGCCGCCAGCAGGCCCATCTCGATCAGGCTGTACACCAGCCCCGCCGCCGCGCCCAGCGCCACCAGCGAGTCCATATTGGGCGCACCCTTGAACAGCCGGGAAACTCCCACGGTGAAATAACTGCGGTTCAAAATCAGTATGGGCACCGTCAGCGCCAGCAGCACAAAGGCCGACAGCAAGGGCTGTGTGTGCATGAACATGGGCACCGGCAGCCCCATCATGTGCCCCATACTCAGGTAAAACAGCGGCACCAGACACACCACCGACCACAGCAGCCGGCGGCCCATGGCCTTTACCGCCGCGTCCTGCTCCGCGTGCAGGTCCCGCCGGGCCTCACTCTCCGGCGCGGCGCCGTAGCCCGCCGCCGTCACGGCGGCCACAATGGCGGCGGGGTCCACATTTTCGTCCCTGTCGCACACCAGGGAGCCCAGCATCAGATTTACCGACGCGCTGTGTACGCCGGGCACCGAGGCCGCGGCTCTTTCCACATGGGCGGCGCAGGCGGCGCAGGTCATGCCGGTGATGACGAATTTCTCTGTCATACTGCCATCTCCTTATTTCATCAGCTTTTGCAGCGTGGTCACCAGCTCGTCGATGACCTCGTCGTCCCCCTGTCGGATACCATCCGCCACGCAGGTGCGGATGTGGGTAGCCAGCAGCTCTTTGCTAAAGCTGTTCAGTGCCGCGCCCACGGCGGATACCTGTATCAGAATATCGGGACAGTAGGCGTCCTTCTGCAGCATCTCCTGCAGGCCCCGCACCTGCCCTTCAATGCGGCACAGGCGGTTCAGGAGTTTTTTCTGCTCCTCTGGCGTGCGGTGCTTGGTCTTTCCCTGGCAGCAGCAACAAGTATTTTCCACAGTCGTATACCTCCTGGGGGTATTTTTGATCACGGCCGCATTATATACCCCCACCGGGTATTTGTCAACGTTTTTCTTTGGGCCGCACCAGCAGTGCCGCCAACAGGGAAAGCACCACCGCCGCGGCAATACCGCCGGAGGTGGCGGTCAGTCCGCCGGTGAGCACCCCCAGCAAGCCGTCCTCCGCCACCGCTTTGGCCACGCCCTTCGCCAGGGAGTAGCCAAAGCCCGTCAGCGGCACGGTGGCCCCGGCGCCGCCCCAGTCCACGATATACTGATACACACCCACAGCCTGCAGCAGCACACCTGCCACCACATAGCCCGTCAGAATACGGGCCGGGGTCAGGCTTGTCTTGTCCAGAATGATCTGGCCCACGGCGCACAGCAGCCCGCCGCAGAGAAAGGCATTGAGATACTCCATCACGCATCCTCCTTCGTCCGGTCCAGCACCACCGCGTGGCAGATGCCCGGTATGCTCTCCCCTTGAAATGAACTGGTGGGGCTCAGCAGCGCCCCGGTGGGGGCGAACAGCACCCGCCGCCACCGGCCCCGGCGCATCTCCGGCAGCAGATAGCCGCAAAGCACCGCCGCAGAGCAGCCGCATCCGCTGCCGCCGGCGTGCATATCCTGTCTCTTCCGGTCATAGAGCACCAGTCCGCAGTCGGTGTAATTCTCCAGAGCCACGCCTTCCCGGGCGAACAGCTCCAGCACGATGCGGCTGCCCACATCGCCCAGGTCGCCGGTGAGGATCAGGTCATAGTCCCCGGGTACGGTGCCGGTGTCCCGGAACACTGCCTGCAGGGTGTCGAAGGCCGCCGGTGCCATGGCCGCGCCCATGTTGGTCATGTCCGTCACACCCAGATCCACGATGCGTCCCCGGGTCACATGGGTGATATACGGTCCCTCCGCCTGGGCCCCCAGAATGCAGCACCCCGCCGCCGTGGCCGTCCACTGGGCAGTAGGAGAACGCTGGCTTCCGTAGGGCAGAGGCATCCGATACTGCCTCTCCGCCGTGCAGAAGTGGGAGGAGGTCTGCGCCGCCGCCATACGGACCGCGCCGGAGGCCACGGCCATAGCGGCCAGCGACAGTGTCTCCCCCATAGTAGAGCAGGCCCCATATACCCCATAGAAGGGAATATTGAAATCCCGCAGGGCAAACGTGGCCCCAATGTTCTGGTTCAGCAGATCCCCGGCGAAGGCGCAGTCCACGTCCTCCGCCGCCAACCCGCCCTTTTGCAGGGCCAGACGCAGGGCATCCGCCTGCATCTGTGCCTCGCCCTGTTCCCAGGTCTTTTTCCCACAGAAGGCGTCCGTCCCCACAGCGTCGAAGCAGCCGCCCAGCGGCCCCTCGCCCTCCAGCTTTCCCGCCACCGCCGCAAAGCTGACCACTCCCGGCGGCTGCAAAAACCGGCAGGTCTGCCGGCTCAAGCGCTTCACATCCATGATACGCACCTCGCAAACATAGCATTGACCGTAGTGTGCGCTGTTTGCGGGAAAATATGAAAGCGCCGTCCCGAGGGACGGCGCTTTCGCAGATCTTCAAAACACCAGCTGCACCAGCAGCATATAGCAGACGGTGCCCGCCAGGATGGACAGCAGCGTGTTCCGCCGCCACAGGTGCAGCAGCGCCGTCACCGCCACGGCGATGGCCTCCGGAATGCCGTGGCTGCCGCCCATCAGATCAATGCTCCGCAGGCTGTACACCACCAGCAGGCCCATCATGGCCGGCGGCAGCAGCCTGCCCAGGTCCTCCACCACCTTCGGCAGCTTCTTGTCCCCAGAGAACAGCAGGAACGGCGTCCATCGGGTGATCTGGGTGGCCAGCGCCACCATCGCCACGATGATCAGGGAATGTATCGTGTCTAGGCGCATAGCTTCCTCCTTCCCAGCAGCAGGACCGCCAGGGTCAGCACCATGGCCGGGATGACCATGTTGTCCGCGCCGAAAACGGCCAGACCCGCCACAGCGCACACCAGACCGGCAGTGCCGGGGGCACGGTTCTCTTTCTTGATGACCTGCTCGATGAACAGCACCACGAACAGCGCCGTCAGGGCGAAGTCGATGCCGGTGATGTCAAAGGTGATCAGCCCGCCCAGCAGGCCGCCCAGCATGGAGAACACCACCCAGTACAGCCAGGTCAGGAAGCTCATGGCGAAGTAGAACTGCGTGGGGTCCGTATCCTCCGGCGGCTCCACCGAGGAGGAGAGGGAAAAGTTCTCGTCGCTGAGGGTATAGATCATAAAATACCGCAGCCTGCCCAGTCCCCGGTACTTGGGCAGCAGCGCCAGTGCGAAGAACAGGTGCCGTGCGTTGACCATCAGGCTCAGCACAAAGGCCTGCAGTGGATCAAAGGCCGTGGTCAGCAGCGTGATCGCCACATACTGCATGCTGCCGCAGAAGGCAAAGGCACTGACAAAGCCGGCCCACAGAAAGCTGTAGCCCTTGGAGGCCATCAGTACGCCGTAGGCCATGCCTACGGCCAGATAGCCGGTCATAATGGGGATGGTGTGGGGAAACGCCGCCTTCACCGCCGCGGCAAAGCTCCTGTTCTGCACGGTATCACATCCTTTGAAGCGTGGGATAACGGCGCCATTATAATGTAAAACTCTTTTTCCCGCAATACTGGAAAACAGCGAATAAATGGTATATAATACAGGAACTTGTTGTGACTTTTGGTTGACAAAGGAGCGTATGTCATGGAAGAAATGCGTAGCTTTGGATATATCTGTCCGGCCTGCGGCAAGGCCGTGCTGCACAGCCGCAGCGTTTTCGCCCTGAACGCCGCCGCGGCGCGGATGGAATGCGAATGCGGCAAAGAAGCTCTGACCGCTGAGACGGACGGCCTGCGCTTCCGGCTGAACGTGCCCTGCGGCGTGTGCGGCGGGCACCACCAGGCGGAGTGCGACGCCGGTGCGGTGCTGCACGGCCGGGGCATCGGCCTGGCCTGTCCGGCAAAGCAGGAGCTGTGCTGCTACATCGGTGAGGAGGCCCAGGTGCGAAAGGCCATGGAGGGTCTGGCCCTGCGCGTGGCCAAGGAAAAAGCGTCCCCCGATGAGGCCTTCACCGACAACGTCATCATGTACGAGGTGCTGTCCGAGCTGAAGGATATCGCCGCCCGGGGCGGCATCACCTGCGCCTGCGGCAGCCACGAATATACCATGCAGGTGCGCCGCGGCGCGGTGGACCTGACCTGTGCCAAATGCGGGGGACGCCTGCGCCTTCCCGCCGCCACCGACAGCGACCTGGATGATCTGTGCTGCCGCATGACGCTGACCATCCCGGGGAGGTAACATGGGCGCTGTCTTCTGTTTTCTGCTGTTTCTGGCCGCGGTGGCCCTCTGCATCCTTTTGGGCCAGTCCCTGATCCTTGCGATATGGGTGGGCATAGCAGCCTTCGCCGCCCTGGGCCTGCGCCGCGGGATGACCGTGCGGGCCATGTGGGACGCCGCTTGGGCGCAGGGCCGCAAAATGTGCTGCGTGATCGTGATCTACATGCTCATCGGCGCCATCACCGCCCTGTGGCGCAGCGCCGGGACCATCGCCTTCTTCATCTATCACGGGCTGCGCATCATCACGCCGCAGCTGTTCCTGCTGGTGACGTTCCTGCTGACCAGCTTCATCTCCTACGCCCTGGGCACGTCCTTCGGCGTGGTGGGCACCCTGGGCGTGATCCTGATGGCCTTGGCCCGCTCCGGCGGCGTCAGCGTGGCCATCACGGCAGGGACCATCGTGGCCGGCGCCTACTTCGGCGACCGCTGCTCGCCGGCCTCCTCCAGCGCCACGCTGGTGGCCGCCGCCACCGATACCAAGCTCTATGACAACCTGCACATGATGCACCGCACCGGCTGGCTGCCCTATCTGGTCAGCCTCGCGGCCTACGCCGCCCTGTCCGTAACGCACCCGCTGGCCATGGTGGACAGCGGTGTGCTGGACCAGCTGTCCGGCACCTTCAGCCTCAGCTGGTGGACGGCCATCCCAGCGCTGCTGATCCTGATCCTGCCGCTGTGCAAGGTCCCCATCCGGCCCACCATGGCCGTCAGTGCGCTGACGGCGCTGCTGGTGACGGTGTTCGCCCAGGGCCGCGCTCTGCTGCCCACCCTGCGGGATGCGGTGCTGGGCTACCTCCCCGCCCCCGGCGCGCTGCACGACGTGCTCTCCGGCGGCGGCATGATGTCCATGGTCTCGGCCACCATCATGGCCGTCAGCGCCGGGCTGTACGCCGGG
>ERZ773178.4647-NODE-4647-length-10202-cov-4.202326_pt1 | contig 10202 bp, 7 predicted proteins | sample MGYA00580533_ERZ773178 | MGnify/ENA primary metagenome ERZ773178 (study PRJEB29015, sample SAMEA2737859) | human gut metagenome | biome: human gut; feature: human-associated habitat; material: faeces | place: China | collected 2012 ...
GTGACCGATTCCACGACCTGCTTCAGTTCTCCGCCGTATGCGCCCGCATTCATATATACGCCGCCGCCGAGCGTCCCCGGAATGCCGTGCGCGAATTCCAGACCCGTCAGCGCGTGATTTTTTGCGAAAACCGCCGCTTTCGCCATGCTTTCACCCGCGTAAGCCTCGATCCGCGCCTCATCCAGGAGGCGGATGCCGCACAGCGCATCCTTGAGACAGATCACAAGCGCATCAAGGCCCTCATCCGGGGCAAGAATGTTCGTTCCTGCGCCGAGAATATACGGCTGCGCGCCTGCTGCGGCAGCGCCTTGCAGCAGCTGCTTCAGCTCCTCCGTGGTTTTTGGGAACGCCATGACTGCCGCGGGGCCGCCGATGCGGAAGGAGGTATGGCAGTTCATCGGCCGATTTATAAAGAACCTTATCATCCAGAATAGATGAGTTGATAATCACTTCACCACGGATCAAGTCGTTCACACGAACATCTTCGTTCGGTTCAATCTTGAAACGGACTACATATTGCTTGCCTTCCGCAATCAGTGCATCCACTTCTTCCTTCGGCATAGTCAGTGAATTACGCATCATCCCTCGGGTAGATGCGTCATATTGGAAGTTAGCAATTTCCGCACGCTTGGCGTCCAGTTCCTCCGGGGTATCAAAGGCGATGTATGCTTTTCCATTCTCCAGCAAAACCTCTACATATTTCTTATAGATTTCGCGGCGTTCCGACTGACGGTACGGGCCATGTTCCCCACCGAAGCTCACACCTTCGTCAAAGTGGATACCCAACCACTTGAAAGATTCGAGTATATACTCTTCCGCTCCCGGAACAAACCGGTGAGAGTCAGTATCTTCTATACGAAATATCAGGTCTCCGTCGTGTTGACGCGCAAATAGATAATTATACAAAGCTGTACGCACACCACCGATGTGCAGTGCTCCCGTAGGACTCGGAGCAAAACGAACTCTTACTTTTCTTTCTGCCATAATTTGGGTTAGTATAGGTAAATCGTGGCAAAATTAAACCTTTTTTTCCACACTATTGTTTTTTTTTGTACTTTTCGCAAAAATTTCAATGCGTATGGAACATTTGAAGAAGAAAAAGAGTTTCTCATGGAGAGATTTGCTATATAAATCACTGCTATTTGTGGCTACTGTGGCACTGATTGTTTATTTCTTACCGCGCGACGGGAAGTTCAACTACCAGTTTGATATAAACAAACCCTGGAAGTACGGGCAGTTGATAGCTACTTTCGATTTTCCTATCTATAAAGACGAGGCGGTGGTGAAGCGCGAACAAGACAGTCTGTTAGTTCTTTTCCAACCTTACTACGAGCTCGACAAGAAGATAGAAAAGGACGCCATCAGCAAATTGAAGGAGAACTATCATACGAACCTGAAAGGGATCCTTCCATCCATAGATTACCTGCGGTATATCGAACGCACGCTCAAAGAAATCTATCAGGCAGGGATTGTATCGACAGAAGACATACAGCAACTGCAAAAAGACAGCACTTCGTCTATCATGGTTATAGACGACAAGCTAGCCAACCCGCATCCCACCGAGGAGATTTACACGGTGAAGAAGGCTTACGAATACCTGCTTTCGGCTGACTCTGCCCATTTCAACCGGGATATTCTAAGACAATGTTCGCTGAACGAATACATCACTCCCAACCTCACTTTTGACGAACAACGCACCCAGACTGCCAAAGAAGAAATGCTGAACAGCTATTCCTGGGCGAACGGGCTGGTAGTCAGCGGACAAAAGATTATCGACCGGGGAGAGATCATCAGCCCGGAAACTTATAATATTCTGGAATCACTGCGGAAAGAATCCATTAAGCGGAATGAGTCAATGGGGCAAAGCCGCCTGATTCTCGGAGGGCAGATTCTGTTTGTGGGTATGCTGATGTTGTGTTTCATGCTTTATCTTGATTTATTCCGGAAAGACTATTATCAACGGAAGGGCAGTTTGTCGCTGCTGTTCACTTTGATTGTATTTTACAGTATAGTCACGGCTTTCATGGTCACACACAATATATTCAATGTGTATATCATCCCCTATGCGATGTTGCCGATCATTATTCGTGTGTTCCTCGATTCAAGGACCGCTTTCCTGACACACGTCATCACGATATTAATATGCTCCATATCCCTACGCTTCCCGCATGAATTTATCCTGACCCAGTTGGCGGCGGGACTGGTTGCGATATTCAGTTTAAGGGAATTATCCCAAAGATCCCAGCTTTTCCGGACGGCGCTATTAGTCATATTGACTTATGCCGCCATTTACTTTGCCTTCGAGTTAATGACGGAGAACGGGCTTTCCAATGACTTCTCGAAACTGAATTTGCGGATGTACACCTATTTTATAATAAATGGAGTTCTGCTATTATTCGCTTATCCGCTGTTGTTCCTGTTGGAAAAAACATTCGGATTTACCTCCAATGTCACTTTGGTGGAACTATCGAATATCAATAATGACTTACTGCGCCAGATGTCCGAGACGGTACCGGGAACTTTCCAGCACTCCATGCAGGTAGCCAATCTTGCGGCAGAAGCAGCTATCCGCGTCGGTGCGAAAAGCCAGCTCGTACGTACGGGAGCTTTGTACCACGATATCGGAAAAATGGAGAATCCGGCTTTCTTCACCGAGAACCAGTCGGGAGGGGTCAATCCGCACAAGAACCTGAGCTACGAACAGAGTGCACAGGTCGTGATCAGTCATGTCACGGACGGATTAAAACTAGCCGACAAACACAATCTGCCTAAAGCCGTCAAAGACTTTATCAGTACGCATCATGGACGGGGAAAAACAAAATATTTCTATATCTCGTGGAAAAACGAACATCCGGACGAGGAGCCGAACGAAGAATTATTCACTTATCCCGGTCCGAACCCGTTTACTAAAGAACAGGCCATCCTGATGATGGCGGATGCCGTAGAAGCAGCTTCACGCAGTCTGCCTGAATATACGGAAGAAAGTATAAGTAACCTGGTCGACAAGATTATTGACTCCCAGGTTACAGAGGGCTACTTCAAGGAATGCCCTATTACTTTCAAAGATATTGCCACAATAAAAACTGTATTCAAAGAAAAACTAAAGATTGCTTATCATACCCGGATCAGTTATCCTGAGTTAAAGAAATAAGCAGGCCGGAACAGGCATCTTCCAAAATATCCAGCACATACTCGAAACCTTCGGCCCCACCATAGTAGGGGTCGGGGACATGATCTGCGGGGATACGGTTGCAATATTCCGTCATGCGGTGAATCTTCTTCCATTCTTCGGGAGAGGGAGCTTTATCTTTCAGGTCCTCAATATTACGGTCATCCATACCGATAATCAGATCAAAATTATAAAAGTCCTCTGTCCGTACCGGGCGTGAACGATGCACCAGTTGATACCCCCGACGGGCAGCGTGGGCACGCATCCGGCTGTCCGGCAATTCTCCCTGATGGTAAGACAGGATTCCGGCGGAGTCTATCACAAACTCTTTCTCCAGTCCCGCCTCCTCTATTAAATGAAGCATTACACCCTCTGCCGTAGAACTACGGCAGATATTTCCCAAGCAAACAAATAATATTTTCTTCATAATAAACTTTTAATACTTGACAATATGCCGCAAAGAAACCTTGCTCCGGTGTTACGTCGGTTAGAATGAGTTCAAAATCTGATTCGCCCGGTTCACGGTGACAGCTGCCGGGATCTCCGGCATATCCCCCAAGTTGAACGGAGCCAGCATTTTCTCAATCTTCTTCAGTCCGGCTTTATTTCCGTTCTTCTCAAATTCCTGACGAAGAATATTTATTTTCTCATGTGCTTGTACTCCTTCGATCAAACGTTCGAAACGGATACAGCTACGTGCTCCGGGGTATACCAGATAAGTATCTCCGGCTGCCCAGGTACGGAAACGGGAATCGAGCAACGGCTCCAACGGCCAACTGTTGTACGCCCAACGCAGATAACCGTCCAGATGCTTCTTTGAAGAATAGAAACTCATCCAGGCAGCTTCGGCCGGGTCGGAGAAAGTAAACGTATTGGGGTGTGCTTCCGTGCAGCAAGTATAATAGGTAGTGCGCTTATTCTCGGCTTTACGGCGGAGACGTACATCTTCGGGATAGTTCTGACCGATCACAATGCAATAATCATACAAATCCGGCTCAATTTCCGCATGATAATTTCCTGCCAGTGAAACTTTAAAATCCGGATCAGCCTTACGAATCACTTTCAGAGTCTTCTGCATTACATCCATTGGGCGCTCATCCATAGCAATCGTACAAATATCAAACCAGCCTTTTTCTTTGAGGTGTTTTGCAAAAGAAGTAAGCATTGCCACCCACATTTCTTCATAAGCCTGTTCGCCCGGTGCGGTCTTCACAAATTTCAACGAGTTCGTAGCCTGGTCGTAATACTGGAAAGACAGTTTCCAGGGAACCATTGAATAACAGTTTATCTGCTTGTCAATGCCGACACTCATCATAAATTCCACCCAACGGTCAAAAATGGTATAGTCAAACGTCCACGTACCGTCTGCACGTTTTATCCAAGTCACCATTGTGTCGAAATAATCTTCCGTCTGCCCGTTCCAGGGTTTATGAGTCAAAGTAGCCGTAATAATCTTCTGCCCGGCATTTGCCAGCATTTTCATCAGAGGGCGCATAGCGTCCAGATGCTCCTGGCTCCATAAAGGCACCTGATAATAACGGGCTACGGCATACGGGCTTTGCCACAAATCCAGATGAAAAGCCCATTCCGAGGGTTGGGGAAGTACGCGGGAAGAAACCGTAATCTCAAGATTGAGGCGCTGTAACAGATTCGAGCCGTCGTTAACCAATAACTGTCCTTTATAAGTTCCGGGAACCGCAGACTGGGGAATCCAGCATTGTACCCAGATAGGCTGAACAGTACGAGCAGGCAAAGCCTTCGTTTTCAGTTCCGAGTCAATCGGATCGGCTACCAATAGAGAGTCAAAGTCCACCGACTTCCGATAGCCGCACGCACCTCTTCCGTCTTTGTTCAGTTCGTCCGTCATGACGTAGCGGACAAAGCCGGCTGTCAACGCATCTCCCGAAAGAGAGTTCCCCTTCTTATCCTTAAAATCGGTAAAGCTGAAATTCAAGTCCTTCAGCTCCGTGCCTGTCCACACGACCGCTTGGGCATTCACACGTTCGCCGCGCCAGCCTTTCAGAGAGGTGTTCGTGGTTTTCTTCAAAGCCGGAAGCTGATGTTTCGCGTAGCGGACATCAATTGTTCCCCACGACACTTGCGGTGCCGTGACTGCCGCCCATTCTTTTTCGGAAGGTGCCGCAGGGTCGGGCAATTCCTGATAAGCCTGTAAAGGGAACTTCGGTTGTCCTGTCGGAACGCCGCACTGGGTTACTCCTTGCTGGGCAAACACAGAACCCATGCTAAGGAAACAAGTCAGAGAAAAAATTGTAAATCGTTTCATGGTTAGTTAATTAAATTAATACAAGGTTTATTAATAAGGGGGAATAATTTCTTTTATCACATAGGGTCTACATCATAGTAGACTATCAGGGACTTATAACGCTCATCCTCTATCATCTCCCGTTGAATGCGCAAAAGCAGTTCCCGGGCACGCCCCATTGGGGCATTCTGTTCTATCTTCACAACGATCTTTTTGATGAACAGTGTCTGGATACGGGCAACAGGAGGTTTATCCGGTCCCAGCACCCGGTTGCCGAATACTGCCCTCAACTTGCCGGCCATTACCGCTGCCATTTGATCCAGCAACGACTCATTATGATTTTTCAGATAAACATATACCAGGCGATAATAAGGAGGATAGTGGAACATCTGACGTTCCGCCAGTTGCCCGCCTACCATATCTTCATAGTCATTGGCAATCACCTGATGAATAATAGGGTGGTCGATACTCTTGGTCTGGAGTATCACACGTCCGCGTTTATTCTTACGCCCGGCGCGTCCCGCGACTTGTGCCATTAGCTGGAAGGCACGTTCGTAAGAACGGAAATCGGGATAATTCAACATCGTATCGGCATTCAGTATTCCGACGATACTTACATGGTCGAAGTCCAAACCCTTCGACACCATTTGCGTACCGATCAGAATATCGGTCTTTCCCTGTTCAAAGTCTGCAATAATCTTTTCGTAAGCAGAGCGGGTGCGGGTGGTATCCAAATCCATACGCGCCACGGCTGCTTCGGGGAAAAGGATTTTGATGTCGTCCTCAATCTTTTCCGTACCAAAGCCGCGGTTCACCAGTTCCGTACCTTCGCAAGCGGGACAGGCCTTCGGAAGTTGATAGGTATAGCCGCAATAGTGGCAGGTCAGTTGATTGATTCCTTTGTGGTAAGTCAGGCTCACATCACAGTTTTTGCACTTCGGCACCCAGCCGCAAGTACGGCATTCTATCATGGGAGCGAAGCCGCGACGGTTCTGGAAAAGAATCACCTGTTCCTTCTGTTCCAGGGCTTCTTTCATATATTGTACCAGCAAAGGCGAGAACTGTCCGACCATTCGTTTCTTACGGTGCAGTTCCTTGATATCTACCGGGATAATCTCCGGCAACTGAATCTCTTTATAGCGTTCTTTCAGTTGGACAAAGCCGTATTTTCCGTCCGTCGCGTTCTGCCATGTCTCGATAGAAGGAGTAGCCGTTCCCAACAGTGTTTTAGCTCCATACATGGCAGCCAGTACAATAGCTGCGCTACGTGCATGATAACGGGGAGCAGGGTCTTGCTGCTTATAAGTATTCTCGTGTTCCTCGTCCACAATCACCAGTCCCAGGTTCCGGAAAGGGAGGAAAACGGAAGAACGGACTCCCAAAATAATATCATAGCCATTTTCTCCCAACTGTTTCCGCCATATCTCCACCCGTTCGGCGTCGGGAAACTTAGAGTGATAAATGCCCAGCCGAGAGCCGAAAACCCGTTGCAGACGTTCTGTAATCTGGGTAGTCAGGGCAATCTCTGGCAACAAATACAATACTTGCTTTCCCTGACGAATAGTTTCTTCTATCAGATGAATATATACTTCCGTCTTACCACTGGACGTCACCCCATGAAGCAGGCAGACATTCTTTTCCCGGAAGGACTGTACGATTTCATCGTGTGCCCGTTGCTGAAACTCATTCAACGTATTCAGTTCGACGACCTCCTTCACCTGCTGGTTCAACCGGCCGATCTCATGATGATAAATCTCAAATATCTTTTTCTCTACCAGACCGTTCAGAATGGAAGGCGACACATTGGCGCGTTGCAACAGTTCTTTCTTGGAGACTTCTTTCGGGACTTCATTTCCCAGAATCCCCGAACATTCCACATATTTCATCAACAATGCCAACTGCTTCGGGGCACGCGACAGGATATCAAACAGTATATGCAGCCGTTTTTCATCCGCCGAACCCGCAAGCCGCACCCGCGCCTCCGTCTTGGGTTTATAAGTACGCCTCAACTCCTCCTTTACAAAAATCGCTTCTTTATCGAGCAGCGACTTGATGACAGTCAGAATATTTTTTATCCCGCTCTCCTTCTCCAGCTTAGTGACACACTGCTGTGCATCCACGGCAAGCAAATCCAGAATGCGCTGTTCACGTTCCGGCAATGGTGCATCCGCTTCAAAATCGGGATTATACTCTACAATCGTTTCGCTTTCGAGTTTCAATCCCGAAGGCAGCGCCGCCTTATAAACATCCCCTTGCGTACAGAGATAATAATCGGCTATCCACTCCCAAAATTTGAATTGAACAGGCAATAATATAGGAGAAGCATCCAGCAATGCAGATATGTCCTTCACCTCATACTCCGTCGGAGCACAATAATGAACATTAAGAACGATAGCCGTATAGAACTTCTTCCGTCCGAAAGGAACTACCACGCGGCAACCGATCTTCACTTCTTCCGCACACTCGTCCGGCAAAGAGTAAGTAAAGCTCTTTGGAAGCGGAAGCGGTAATATGACATCTACATACTTTTTCATTGCAGGCACAAAGATATAAAAAAAGAGGCTTCCGACAGTCGAAAGCCTCTTGTTCTACTATGTTAAAGTAAATTATCCGCTAAAAAATATAAGCAACAGATACCTGCCAAGTCTTGGTTTTATAGGAACCGCCGCCGTCAATATCAGCAGTGTCGCCCAATGGGATATTATAATTAGCTCCCACCTGCAAATGGTTCAGCAACTTCAGGCCGGCACCTACATTGATACCTACTTCCGCCTTCTTCTTGTCGATTCCGGTTTTCTTTTCAAAGTCGAAATAAAAATCAGGACCGGCAGCCAGATAAATACCGGCCAGGCTACCCAAGCCGATGTTATACTTCAAGTTAACCGGGATGTCAATACCGTTCTGCTTCACAGTAACATCCGCGTCGGCATCAGAAACCTTGATACCTCTTTGGGCAAAAAGCAACGCAGCATCTACCCCCAACCCTACGATTGGAATATTAAACTCAGCCATTGGGCCAATAAAGAAGCCGGTAAAATTATCCTTCTTAAAGTTTTCTTTCACATTAGAGAAGCTCGCTTTTGACAAGTTCAAACCTCCCTTTACACCAAAATGTATTTGAGCCTGAGCAGGCATTGCCATACCAATACATACAGCAATCAATAAAGCACCAAAAATCTTTTTCATAAATTTACGTGTTTATAATTCGGGACAAAGATATATAATTAGAATAAATAAACACAATTTATCGGTTTTTTGTTCGCTCAAAGTCGCTATTGTTCATCCACTCCTATTCCCGCGCCTTCTCTGATAGTTTAATTTCATTTCCGAATTCTCATACAGAATCTTTTGAACCAACAGGCACGACAGGCGGTTTGCGCCAATGCAAGTTCTTTTTCTAACTTCCGCATGCGGGCGCATTGTCTCAGCCACTTGGCTTGCAATACGTCATATAAGACTTTTGCTCCTTTATATATTGTGATTTCCTTGTCCTGCTTGCCTAAAAGTGACGTGTATATTGAACAAAGCCGGGACTTATCTATGCATAATCGTTCCAGTTTATCGATATACATCTGTGTAGCCCCCAGTCTGTTCCGTTCTACAAAATCCTGAATGCTTCTGTCGTCTATAAAGTCAACATCGGGTCTTTGGTAGTCTACTATGATTTCTCTCATTTCTATCAGAACCCAGAGGTATTCTGCCTCAAATCCATATTTCACAGCTGCTTCTTCTATGCTAATCCATTGTGCCATAGCGTTTGTTCTTTTATGTGTCATACAATAAGGGAATGAATAATACTTTATTCATGTTTATTAGCACAACGAGCATTCACTCTTTTTGCAGTCCAGCTGGCGGGAACTGGTTAGAGTATGTTGAAGGTTTATGAAACCGACCGGATACAAAAAAGACGTGAATGCTGCTGCACCATTATCCGCTCTCAAGGCTAGCAACACCGTCGTAGAAGATAATGATAACAACAGACATCCACGTCAATCATTTATATATAACACATCTTTTACGGATATGTTGATATATAGCCGTTCACGTGGAATATCTGCTGTATCATCTCTCTCTACTAAAAGTTGCTATTTTTGAGAACGAGAGATAATACACTTTTACTCCATTAGGAAATAAAAACGCCTTCTGCCAATTTCATCACGCTGATGAGCAGAAAGCGTATGACAAAGATATATCTTTTTTTTGAAATGCAGCAGAAATACAGGAATAAATACAGGAAGTTCTGTATTATCCGACTACTCTCTTCCATATAAAAAAACGAAAATCCTCTTTCAACCTATCACCTACTTTGCGAATCCCTTTATTCATCATGCTTTCAGAACGGTGATAGGTTGTTTGCAACCTATCACCTCATCTATCACCTATCACCTGCTAATTTGGATAAAATCTACTGTAAACGAAAGCGGTAACTAGGGGCAATTTCTGTTTCCCGGTGAGAAACAAAGTGCTTCAAGGCATGAAACGATTGGTTTCAAGGCTCTGAAACTTTAGTTTCAAGCGTTAGAAACTAAAGTTTCTCACCTTTGAAACTAAGGTTTCCTGCCTTTGGAACTAGAGTTTCCAGCCTTTGAAACTAAAGTTGCGCCGCAGGAAACAAGTGGTTAGATTATATATTGGCTAATAAGGAAGGAGAGGCGTACTTCTGCAAATTTGGTGGTAATTTAGCAAGTCGGTAGTATCTCCATTCTCCTCCTTCGGGGAGGTTGTGTAAAAAGTAAGCATCAAGTGTTCTTTGACATATTGTATAAAAAA
>ERZ773178.4652-NODE-4652-length-10198-cov-4.361530_pt1 | contig 10198 bp, 9 predicted proteins | sample MGYA00580533_ERZ773178 | MGnify/ENA primary metagenome ERZ773178 (study PRJEB29015, sample SAMEA2737859) | human gut metagenome | biome: human gut; feature: human-associated habitat; material: faeces | place: China | collected 2012 ...
AGGAGTAAGTTTTCTTATTCCTTTTTTTGTCTTTACAAGTGGTACATTATGTCCTCCTGTTCCCATATTTGCTGTAAGTGTTGGACAAACTTTACTCTTATTTTCCCTAACATATACCCTTCTCCACTGATAAATGGTATTATCATTTTTCATTTCTTCTACTAGTTTATTGTAAAATTTACATTTTTCTTCTGTATAATAATATTTTGCATCCTGCTTATTTTTAAAATCTATTACATCGTCCAATGTCTTTGTTAATTTTTCAGGTAATGGAAAATGAAATTTTTCATATTCATTTTCATTTAAGAAACCAACAATATAAATACGCTCTCTATTTTGTGGCACATTCCCATATTCACATGCATTAAGTACTTGTGTTTGAACCTTATAACCTAAGTGTTCTAGATGTTCTAATATAACTTGAAAAGTATTTCCATTATCATGTCCTACTAAGTTTTTTACATTTTCAAAGAATACAACTTTCGGCTGTTTGCACTTTTGTTTTTTTTCTTTAATAATTCTTATCATTTCAAAGAATAAGGTCCCTCTTCCTTTTTCATCATTAAACCCTTGTCTGTAGCCTGCTAGAGAAAATGCCTGGCAAGGAAAACCTCCTACCATTATTTCAAAATCGGGGATTTCCTCTCCTTTCACCTCATTTATGTCCCTAACATCAACCTTTATATCAAAATTATATTCATATGTTTTTGCTGGATACTCATCAATCTCATTAGCATATACCACCTTAAATTTTCCTGTTTTTTCTAATCCTAAATCAATTCCTCCTACCCCCGCAAAAAAACTTCCTACTGTCCATTCTTTCATTTTTGTTCTCCTATAATCGCGGCACGCCGCTTTTTTACTATCAGAAAGAAAAAAGGAATGCTCCTTTTTCCTTTCTTCATTATTTTTTCTTTATTTTCCTATCTCTAATATAAAATATTGCATCTGGCTCAAGTCCTAACTCATCAATAACTTTATCCTGAATCGAAAACCTTGGACGCCTTCCTTGTTTTTGTTGATCCTCTACTGTCTGTGTTGCATTGACTTTAATTTTTTTTAATTTTTCTGAATTAATACCTGTACGATATATCTTCAACAAATCATCATATTTTTCTAAACGTGCAAATACTAAGTCATCAAAATGTTCGCTTGGGCTGAATGAATTCGGTGCAGATGTTTTATCTGCAGAACTGCCCTTTATCTCAATGATTAATGGATTATCTTCATCAGACATATCAACAGCATCACCATTACTACCTTCTTTGTTTACTAATAAATCCAATGCATAACATGCCATATACTCTGAAAGCTCTGATGGAAAATTAATTCCTCTTGTACCTGATAATGTCTTTATTTCCGCATCTAATGTCTTCCAATGAAAGTATGTATCAATAACCTGCTTTATTCTAGCTGCATCTACTTTAACCAAATTCATATCTTCTATTTTTTCTATTTTACTCATATTTACATACCTGGGAGCATTCCTAGATAAATATATTTTATCTAAATTTCTATTCTTTGTCACTACTTAATTTGTAAATAAAAATTTTTAACCTACTAATTGGATTTTTTACCTAAACGGCAACTTCTCATCTCCAAACTCTCTCACCTTTTCAAATCCTTCTCCATCAAGTTCTCGACTTTTCAACTCACTATTCTTCTTTATAATTTCTCCATATAGCTGTTCACGAAATTCTTTAGTTATCGGATAGCATACCTCTGTATATTCCCTTTTTCCATCTTTACTCTCTGTTGCTCTTGTTGGCATTGCAACAAAGCTTCCTTTTTCGCTTGCGATTACTCTTACTCCATCTACAACGAAACATTTATCAATGTATATCTTACCAATACTTTCTATCCTGTCATTAAAATTGCAAGGATACATTGCAACAGAAACGCCGACTTTATCTTTACCTGATGTAATGTTAACTTCTTTGGCATTGCTTTTGTATGCCTTAATAATATTGTCATACAACTCTTTTCTAAATTCCGCTGTTGTAGGGTAAAAATAATTTTTGTAAATTGCATTTCCCTGCTCGTCAGTTTTACTTGTTTTGTACCCTGGCATTGCTACAAACAGTTCTCCATTTTTTGCTTCTTTAACTGTAATATCTGTCACTTTAAGACTTTCTTCAAAAACTATTGATACAAATGCCTTTATGCTCCAATCTTTATTTTCTAATTTGTTAACTTTAATACTATAATTCATCTTTTTAACTCCTTTCGATTTTTCTGCCTTATTGCTCTAATTGGGCTACCCATACTTATACTAAATTAAAAGTTCTTCATTTAAGAGTTAGCCACACTATACGCCACCTACTTACCTGGTCTACATATCATAACCAATCCACCATTATGATAGTCTCCCAAGCACACTCCATGAGCTTCATCCACGGCTTCCACCATCTTTCCATTGCCCACATAAATTCCAACATGGCTGATGTTCTTATACCTTCCATTGGTTGTATAACTGTAGAAGATCAAATCTCCCGGCTGTAGATTTTCTTCTTTCACCGTCTTATATTTTAGTTCCTCTGCTTCTGCAGCCGCAGTTGTTCCACCACCAAACAATATGTCAACACCTGCTGACTTCCATGCATAGTATGCCAATGAACTACAGTCAAATGCTTTTCCACTGTTTCTCAAAGGCTGACTGTAAGGATATCCAACCTTTGACAAAACAAATGAAACCACTTCCTTTTGTGTTGGATTTGAAATCTTGTCTGTTATGTTGCTTATTTCCTGAGGAGTAAGACTTCCCTGTAATCCACTTATCTGACTTCCACCAGAAGGATTGTTTGTTATGTAAGCACTCATCAACTGATTAAGTGTTGCTGTTCTATTCTCATCAAACTGATACTCTATTGCCATTTCCGTATATGTTTTTAGTGTAATTCTCACCTCTAAGTACTTTGTCTTCTTTTTGCCTTTTTTCTCTGTTACATTCTCCGTGGTATATTTACACATGTCATCAAACACTGCTTTCAAATTTTGCTTGTTCGTTTCATTCATTTTTGTCGCGGTATTTTCATATCCGTACTTAACCATGTATACACTCATAATATCGTAATAATTAGACGGTTCACTATTCATTCCTTCATAATCCACATACACCTTTCGTCCCTTGTCAGCGTCCTTGTGTTCATCAATCAAAGTCTGCACTTCCTGATTAAATTCTGAAACATACTGTGTTGTCACTGACTGTATTGTGTCTCCACTTTCCAATGGTGGAAGAAACAATGCAAATGGTGAATTGTACAGAATTGCAATTACGGCAAACACAATTCAGGTTGCAGCTATTACAATTATTAAAATTGGTGTAATCAATGGTGCCAACAATGATACTGCTCTTTTAATCATAAAAGTTATTTTGTTTCTTACTATGCTCCCAACAAGTTTAAAAAGACTGTCATTCTGCTCTTCATTCGGTTTCAGCTTATCCATAAAAAATTTCATCATTCTACTTCTTTGCTCTGCCTTGTAAAATGTGTTATCAGCCTTCATTCCTGCCGCTTCACCTGCAGCCATTCCTATCAAAGTTCCTTCCGGTCCTGTCACAGAACCTGCCACTGCAGTTCCAGCCTTGGTTGCAATCTTTGTGCTTTCCTTTGCCACTTTCCTGCTGGTATCTTTAGCCATCTTTTTTGATGTTTTCTTTACCGCCTTTTTACCTGACTTCTTTGCTAATTGTTTACCTTTATTAACCGCTCTCTTTCTCAACCTACTTCCTACTACTTCTTTTTGAAGTTTTGAAACTTTTGCTTTCTTTCTAATTCGATTACCTTCACTAACAACGCCCTTTAGAGGCTTCATTGCCATTCCTGTGACCTCAAAAGTTTCCTCAATGTTTTCACCACCTTCAATGTTATCCAAGATTTTTGATTCGGCCACTTTTCTCATTGCTCTTGCATTATTCTTTGTCCTTGTAGACATTGCTTTGTTATCTATTTTTACATCCTTCTTCTTGTGAATCTTGCCGTTTTTCTTCTTGTGTATTTTTGTTTCAACTTCTTTTTCTTTATCTATTTTCATGTTGTCCTCCTTGATTTGGGTAAAAAAATACGCCAAGGTTAGCTTTTACACTAACTTGGCGTTTTATATAATTCTCTTTATTATCTAATCAGATAAAATACTTACAAATTGGAAATTGTCAAACACTTTTTCTTTAATGCTATCTTTATTCGCATGCCAAATGCTTGAAACAACTATAGCTAAAACAGTGCTTATTTCTTACGCTGTCTGTATATTTTCTCTCTAATAAAAATTTTCAATTCAAAGAACAGCATAAATAGCGTAGCAACCAAAAATCCAATCATCAATATTTTATGGCAGATTACAAAATAAACAATATATGCTACGATAGCCACCAAGTATACAATCATCAAAATGTGCCACTTTTTAGCGGAACTATCAGTAATTATTTTCTTTTTTACGGCAACATCATCCTTAATCAGCTCGTCCAAACTCAATCCAAATTCATCGCTAATCGCTATTAGATTAGCAATATCGGGAATACCTTTATTAGTTTCCCATTTTGTAATTGCTTGTCTTGATACATTTAGTCTTTCAGCAAGCTGCTCCTGTGAAAGACCTGCTTGTTTTCTGCGTTCTTTGATCTTTTCTCCTAAATTCATTTTTAAGTCCTCCTTATTTTTAGTACACTCATTATAACAATTTTCTAGTTTTTGACAAGAAACCACTCTTTACAATGCCTGCTACGCATCGTAGCAGGCATTGTATTCAATTACTGCTTTTCTTTCTCCAGCCTTTCCATCTTCTCGTACATATTTGTATTATAAAGTCTGTAAAGTTCACTATCCTTTGTAATCACATTGTCAAACGGTACCATTCTGCTTCCGCATTTTATAAGCCCGCATCCTGACGGTGAATCTATCACATAATTAAGCTGCTCTTCTGATATTTCCAGCGACTCCACTATCTTTTCAATGTCCTTGCTCGACTGATTTAAAAGTAGTATGAATGCAGAGTTTGAAAGCATTGTTGTGCTTGTCTCACTCATTAAAAGGTCCACTATGTTCTGTGTTATTCCTGTACAAAGACCTCCCTGCTTTCTGACCTTTTTCCACATCTGGCGAAGATATTCTGCACTAAACGGCGAATTCAGAAGAACATGCACCTCATCAATGTAAAACCATGTTGCTATTCCCCTTTCTCCGTTATCAATTATCTTCTGCTGTATTGTTTCCATCATTACAAGCATTGCAAGTGGTGCAAGGGATTCCCCAAGGTCTCTTATTCCATACACAATGAATCTGTTGTTTACATTTATGTTTGTCTGATGGTTGAATATGTTTAGTGCTCCGGTAACAAATATTTCAAGTCCAAGTGCCACGTCTCTTGCTTCCTTGTCTTCCTGTTCAAGAAGTCTGTTGTACAAGTCTTCCATTGTGGGAACATATTTTTCCCTGCTTCTTGCAATGTCCATGTACAAGTCCTTTACGCATCTTGAAATGATTGACCTCTGCTGTGGTGTTATTTCCTTCATTATCTGCTCACAGATGCTTAACATGAACTGGCACTTATCCCTTACCCATCCCTTGCTGTCCAATACATCAAGATTCCACACATCCATGTCCATGGGATTAATGTAGTTTCTTGTGTTTGTTGAAATGTTTATGTAGGTGCCGTTGTATTTTTCAGTGACATCCTCATATTCATTCATTGGGTCCACTGCAATTACATTGTCATCTGTTGAAAGCAAAACCGAACCCATTTCCATCTTTGCCTGAAATGACTTTCCTGCACCTGACACCCCGAATATGAATCCGTTGCCATTTAATAGTTTCTTTCTATTACCCACAATTATGTTTTTTGATATCTGGTTTACGCCATAATAAATGCCGTTTCTGTCACAAAGTTCCTGCACGTTAAACGGCATCAGCACTGCAAGACTCTGGGTAAGCATTGTTCTCATTGTTTCAATCTGTCTTACTCCTATTGGAAGTGTTGTGTTAACTGCTTCCCTCTGTTTGTACATGCATGTGTCAACAGCACATCCTGCTCCCTTTGCAATGGAATCCACTGTCTCACAGATGCTTTCAAGTTCATTCCTGTCATCTGCCATGACAATCATTGTCACTGAAACATAGTAGAGACTTTCATCATTTTCCCTTACGTTGTTCATTATCTCCTCAATGTCCTTTTTCTTCTGTCTTGTTGCATATGAAATGTCTGATGAAAAGTCATTGTTTCTGTTTCTTGTTCTCTGCTGTTTTATTATGTCTGACTCAATGCCCAGATACTTTTTCTGCAGCATCTTCATTGTCAGATCCTTTGGCACCGGAACCACATCCACACTTGTAACCGAATGTACCGGCAGAAATGTCAGCTCCGTAAAAAATCTGTCAGACAGGTATGTTGGATATTTCTTTATGAAAAGAACCCTTCCAACCTTTCCCTCATCCTCAAAGTAGTCAGGATGATATTTTATTCTTGTGTTGCAGATTTCATTTCTAAAGTCTGTTCCGGTAATTCTTCCCTGTCTTATGTCAAAGTTAAATTCATCCTCCCTTCCAAGTCTGTAATAGTCGTGAAGAATCTTTAATCTTTCATTTCCTGTAAGTGGTGTCAGCTTTGAACCAAGTTCGGCAAAACTTCGAAACATTGATGCCTCAATTGTTGCAAACTGTGCTTTTGCCTCCTCAAAGTTCTTTCTCTCAATTGTTATGGTAATATATCTTTCCTGCTCTATGCCCTGTCTTCCCTCAAGTATCTTTTCCTCAATGATCCTGTTGTAACTTTCCCTCATCTTATCGAATCCATCATTTCTGTACTTAAGCATTACCTCATTTCTCAGCACATCCATGTCCTTGTTTTTATTGTTGACTGTTATCTTGAATGTGCAGTCAAATGAATTAAGGCACCTGCAGTATCTCTGAAAGAAGCTTTCCTGTTCATCCTCTGAACGTGTGGCATAATTGACATCACTGAATCTGTATGTCTTTGAATACTTTCCATCTGCCACCTCAAATATTCCACTTTCAGATATCTTTAGTATTTCAATTGTTTCCTGCACCGACTTTGGTGATTTGTAAAGTGGCTCTGATGCCTTCTTTATTTCAGAAAACCTGTCCTTAAATATGTTCATTCCTGTTCCTCCGTCTGTTTTCCTGTGTTAAATTTTCCTTTATGTTTCTCATTTTCTGCTTTTGTTACTTCTCCTGTTTTTCTTTTTATTTTTCTTTTTTTCCTTTTGTCTTCCTTTTTTCTCTGCCGTTCCTCTTCCATTCTCATTCTTTTTATGGTTTTCTCACTTTCCTCTGAAATGTATGTAAGTGGTCTGTTCTTAAAAGCGAACCACATTTTTCTTTTAAACATCTGTGTAAAACTCATTCCCTGATATGAATAAAATCCGTTTAATGCAAGTGGTGCCACCACGAGAATTGCGATGTATGCGCTTCCCGTAAGACCCACGTATCTGTATGTAAGAAGAACTATTGCCCCACCGCATGCAACTGATGCGATGGAAAATATCAGCTGTCTTGCAGTAAGTCCCATCACCACTGACTCCTGATATTTTTCTATGTCCTTGTTAATTGATATGTTCATCTGTTCCTCCTGTTTCTATAATCCAAGTGCCTTGCTTGTAAGGCTCTGTGCTCCCTTTACTGCTCCGACTGTCATTGCCACGCTGAATGTAAGTTCACACATGTACATCAGTGCCTTTGTCCAATCTGCATAATCGCTTGTAAATGTTGGCAGTCCTGCATTTAAAAATGCATTGCAGACTATTATTGCAAGTGCCATTGTCACTGCCTCCAGCACTATTGACAGAAAGTACTTTGCATAGCTTACTGCCGAATGACTTACCATTCGGTTTCCGCTTACTGTCGAAAACGCAAGTGCGCCAAATGGCACAACCACAAGTATTTTTAAGAATCTGAAATACACGGTGTATATGAGCATGAAACCGCAGAAGATGATTACAAGTGCAATGATTACTGCAAGTATCATCATTAAAAGGCTTTCCCCGAATCCAAGGTCCTTTATGATTGTCTGCTGTTCATCTGGTATCTTTAGCTTGGTTGTTGTTCCCTGTGTCATAAGCCCCACCAGATTTCCTGCTGATGTAAAGAATGCCTTCATTATTGTCACGTTATTTGCAACAAGCCATTCAGCTATTCCTATTCTCATGAGCATCCTTAGTATGGTTTCAAATCTTACCTCTTCCTTTACGTCAATGCTCTCCGAACAGAAACCTATTACAAAGAACAGAACCACCAGTGACGAACCAACCGCTACAAATATGGGTTCAAGGTTTGCCACCACTGCCCATGGGCCTCCGTTCTTGAAGCTTACCGGGGACTGCCCCAGCAGTTCAAAAACAAGAGACACCTTGTCATTCCAGAAATCAACAACCGTCTGCAAAAGATCAAGGATTACACCACCTAAGCTAAATATGTCCATAATCTCTTACCTCCTTTCGGTAACGCCCCCTCGCTTCGCTCGTCGGCAAGTCGGTCGGTGCATTTAAAAACATTCTCTTCGTTCATGTTGCACCTCCCTCTAGAATCCCAGAATACCAAGTACTGATGAAATGCCTGCCATCATTACTCCTGCAACAATTCCCTTAAGTGCTGAGTTCATTGTTGATGAATCCTGTGCCTGATATGCCTGTGCAAACTCCATTACATTCTTTGCAAGAATGATTACACCAATTGCTCCGATGATTGCAAGCACCAGTGTCTTTAAGTTATCAAGTGGTTTTGTAACTGAACTTGCATCTCCTGCAGCAAGTACGTTGTTTACCTGAAATACTGTCATGTACGTTGCCCCAATTAAACAGTTTTTTATATTTCCAATGTTTTTCTTAAATCTCTTCATATCTGATTTTCTCCTTATCTGCTTTGATATTTTTCTAGTTTCTCTTTCATTTCCTCAATGGATGTCTCTGGTTTTAAGTATTCAAGCAAATATTCCAAATCCATTTTTATTGCTAACGCTTTTTTTGTTTCGTACATTTGCTCTGCTGAAAAATCCATTGTGCATAGTCTTGTTGTAAGCTCCTCTCTTAAGTCTTCATCTGTTGGTTTTGTCTCCATCTGAAACTCATTCTCCTGTAATGCTGCAATCTCTTGTGGAGTCAAATCAATAATGTTAACTTTTTCTCCTGACTTCTCAACTTCTTTGATTTCTCTCTCACTGTAAATTTTTAATCCATCCTTAATTTTGTTACTTTTCCTAATATTGTGTGTATAAGGCTTTGCCCCTCCATCTTCTGTTCGTTTAAAATTCTTATGGTCAAAAGGCCAATATTTTTCATCAAATATAGGATTAAATCCCTTTATGAAAATAAGGCAATTTTTGTTATCCATATTTCTTACTTCATCAGGATTCATAAGGGATCTACCAAGCACATCATAGTTTCTTGATGCCGAACCATGTACACCTCTTGTTTCACCTGTTGACCTTTTGTCTATAGTGCCTTTACCAAGTAACTCAGATATATATTCATGCGTAGACTTTTCATTTCCACCAAGATATACAAGGGTGTCACAGTTACCTGTAATAGTTTCCCAGGTTTCTTTAAACAGTGCTTTTATCTGCGCCAAATTCTGAATAATGATGATTGCGCTGATTCTTCTACTTCTCATAGTTGACAGTAACGAACAAAAGTCATCAGGTAACGCCACGTTGGCAAACTCGTCCAACATAAGTGTGACATCAAGTGGAAGCTTCCCTCCAAACTTAAAGTCAGCCTGATAATAAAGTTCCTGAAATAGTTGTGTATAAAGCATTCCAACCAAAAAGTTGTATGACTTGTCTGAATCGGGTATTACACAAAACAGTGCTGTTCTTTTTTTCCTGTTTCGTTTTGTCCCTATTCCCAGTTCTTCAATATGAAGGTCATCCTTTGACAAAATTCTCAATATCTGTGGATTTTCTAATAATGCTAATCGTGAATTTGCTGAAATAATAATCGACCTTACAGTATCTCCTGCACCTCTTACCACTTTCATATACTGCCTATATGCCGGATGATGTTCACCAAGCGGACTTGTATCTACAAGTTTTTTCATTCGGATAGTTAATTTTGAATCCTTCTTGTCATCAACCTCTGCCTCTGACAGCAACTTTAAAACCGATTGAAAGTTCTTTTGGTTTGGTGGCATCTCAAGCCATACATAATAAAACAACGCCTGAAGTAACATCCCCTCCGCATGTTCCCAAAATG
>ERZ773178.4659-NODE-4659-length-10181-cov-25.392850_pt1 | contig 10181 bp, 8 predicted proteins | sample MGYA00580533_ERZ773178 | MGnify/ENA primary metagenome ERZ773178 (study PRJEB29015, sample SAMEA2737859) | human gut metagenome | biome: human gut; feature: human-associated habitat; material: faeces | place: China | collected 2012 ...
CTTCTGCCGACAATACTTGGCTGGAGACGGCCCGGAAAGATAGGTAGCGCCAACATGGAGAGAAGCCACTCAAGAGAGTGGCTTCTCTTTTTATATTCATAGCTGCGGGAGTGCAATTCACTGTTCGAAATCCGCAACAATACGTTACAATACCCCTATCAAGAGAGATAGGGGTATTTTTATTATGGAACATTTATATGACTGACAAGATGGTCGAAGCCTATTTGAAAGCCCTCGGAAATGAAGAGCGTGCCGCAGCGACGATCGAAAAATATCGCCGTGCTTTACAAAGCTTTGCAGCCTTTTTGAGCGGCGCGGCGGTCACACCAGAGATGATTCGGCTCTGGAAAGACGACCTGCGCGCGAGAAACTACGTGCCGTCGACGATCAACACCTATTTAGCGGCGCTGAACGGCTTTTTCCGTTTCTGCGGTTGGGCAGATTGCCGCGCACGGTTTCTCAAGATCCAGCGCCGCCTGTTCCGAGACAGCAAACAGGAGTTAACGCGAGCAGAGTATGAATGTCTCGTCGCCGCGGCAGAGGCTGCGGGCGACCGGGGCTTTGCGTTCCTGATGGAGACCATCTGCTCCACCGGCATCCGTGTCAGCGAGGTGCAGTATATCACGGTTGAGGCCGCGAAGAACGGCAAAACAGAAATTGCGCTTAAAGGCAAAATCCGCACGATCCTACTGCCGTCAAAACTCTGCCGCAAGCTGCTCAAGTTCGCCGCGCGGCAAAAAACCGCCTCCGGCGCGATCTTTCGCGCCAAAAGCGGCAAGTCCATGTCGAGATATCAAATTTGGCCGAAAATGAAAAAGCTGTGCACCCGCGCAGGTGTCGACGCAGGGGAAGTTTTCCCGCACAATCTGCGCCACCTGTTCGCGACGGCATTTTATCGCGCATACAAGGAGATCGTCAAGCTGGCGGATGTCCTCGGCCATTCGAGCATCGAAACGACGCGCATTTACCTTGTTACGAGCATGGCGGAGCATCGGCGTCAGCTCGAACAGTTAAAACTTGTATCATAAAAACGTAATCTATATTCTGTTGCGCAAAAATGCCAAAGCGAATACAGTTACCACTATATTCACAACTAAAGCGCATGCAGAGATCGAGCTGTCTGCGCCCGAGAACGCTCAAATGGGTGCAGCGGCACAAGCTTACAGTGCGTTTTCCCCTGTAAACTCCATAATTTATATTTGAAATCATAATTTCCCTAGTCTTTGTCGGAAGATTGTGCTATATTTTGCTACGAGTAAAGGAAACGATAAGATCGTTTCGCTTCCTTTGCATATACGGAATATAGATTCCGTTCTCAAAATCTCATATTTTGGCAAAACCGCCGAAAGGCGGCGACGCAAAGCCAGATGGGTCTAACGCCTCTCCGAATGGAGAATACGCTATGACAGCCGGTTGCACCCTTACTGATGTATTCGCATGTCACTGCTCCGTCCGGCTTTGCTGGAACGGAGCTTTTTTCATGAGAGGGTGGCTGACGATCCGACGAACATTTAGAGCGTTTTGCACCGAACAGGGAAAGACTGCTTTGCTTGCCCAGTGGGATATTGAGCGAAATTTACCACTCACGCCGGATGATGTGACTTTCGGCAGCCACAAAAGAGTCTGGTGGACCTGTCCAAGCGGCCACTCATGGCAGGCCATGGTTTACACCCGCAGCGAGGGTGCAAGCTGCCCCTATTGCACGGGCCGCAAGGTTACGCCTAAACAGGGCGGCCTGGTGAAGCAGTTTCCCGCGCTGGCGGCAGAATGGGATGACGAAAAGAACGCGCCCTTGACGCCGCAGGATGTGACGACCGGCAGCCACAAGCTCATCTGGTGGAGATGCCCGAAAGGGCATTCGTGGCGCGCGGCGGTGTATTCGAGGACAACCCTCGGCACGGGCTGTCCGGTCTGCACCGGACGGCAGGCGCTCGCAGGCGAAAACGACCTCGCGACGCTGTACCCGGACATTGCCGCGCAGTGGGACGAGGAGAAAAACGGTGCGCTCCGACCGAGCAGCGTCACCGCGGGTTCAAACCGCCGCGTGTGGTGGCGATGCGAAAAGGGGCACTCCTACCGTGCTGTGATCGCGCAGCGCGGCGACGGCTGCCCCTACTGCGCCAACCGAAAGGTGCTGCCGGGGTTCAACGACCTTGCGACTGTTCAACCGCTTGTGGCCAAGCAGTGGCACGAGAGCCTCAACGGCGCGCTGACACCGGAGATGGTGACTGCCGGAAGCCACAAAAAAGTGTGGTGACAATATCCCTACGGCCACATGTGGAAAGCGGTCATCTACGCCCGCACCGGCGCGCAGCAAAGCGGCTGCCCCGTCTGCGCCGGGAAGACCAGACGCAAAACCAAGTAAACCCAGCCCGCGGAGACGAGCAAAAGATAGAGAATCTTAGAAGGGAATGGAATGAAACGGCGATTATTGGCAAGTTTACTGACGCTTGTCATGATGCTGAACCTGTTGCCAACGGTAGCTTGGGCAAGGAATGATGAGGGCATTGATGCTGATTCGGTAGAAATGTATATGTAGTGACATCGGGGCCGATAACCCTTTGGACGGGTAAAGAAGGCCAAATTACCGTTCCCGAGGGGGACACAGTCAGGAGTTCGAACACAGATATTGTCAGTGTTGAGAAGAATGGCACAGCGGTGACGCTGACCGGTGGCAGCAAAGAGGGACGCGCAGAGGTCACTGCGGGAGAGTCTACCTGGGTCGTTTATAACTATGCCAGCGAAGCGGAGTATAACTATTTATACGCGCTGTTCCACGAGAAAAGAATCTCCGTGATGGGCGACAGCATTTCGACGATCAAGGACAAAATCCCCAGCGGTAATGCTCTGTATTATGATAATACTACTGGCAAAGAGATGACTTTTGAGCGCAATTACTGGGGTGATATCATTACCCGCTTTGGCGCAGCAGAGGGCATTGATGAGGCATGGAGTGGAAGCACCATCGGTTCTAAAGCTGCTTCTATGGCAAGCAAGGATAGAATCAACAAGCTTGACGATAATGGCACGCCGGATGTGATCCTGTACTATGGCGGCAGCAACCCGGACAGCTCGGTTGGTGCGTTTGATCCCGATGCAGACTATGCGAAGACTGTCGATTGGGCGCAGTCCTATTCGGATACAGCGAGCGCCTACGCGGCTTCTCTGCAGCGCATGAAGGCAACCTATCCGGGTGCTGAGATTATCGCAATTATTCCCTATTATGAGCAAAATAGTATTCCTAAACAGGCGGAAGTGATCGAGCAGATTGCAAAGCACTACGATATCACGACGATCGACCTGCGGGAGCTTCGGAATCAGGAAGGCATTTCTCCGAATAACGCGCTCCACCCTAATATGGATGGTCACAGCCAGATCGCGGCCTACATCTGTCAGCAGCTCTATGAGCAGCGGGCAGTGACTCCGGATGAGAAGACCGTCACCTATAATGCCAACGGCGGTAGCTTCAAAAACGGCAGGGATCCCATCAAGCAGTTCGTGACAGCTAAGCTGCCGAAGGCCACCCGCGCAGGCTACGCCTTTGTGGGCTGGTTCGATCGGGCTGCTGGCGGGAACAAGATTGCATCCGCTCTGGACACGGCGATTCCCTCTGGCATGCAGGACAACCTTAACGGTACGACCCTGTATGCGCATTGGACCCGCAGCTTTACGTGGGACTTCGACAATAATCTGGACGCTGTTGATGCGGATGGCAATGTTATCATCACTGTGAGTGATAAACATGGCAGCACCACGTTGAACGATGACAACACAGTGAAGTTCAATGATTATCAGGGTAAACTGAGCACTCCATTCACTCTTGACCCGACGCAGAATTGGTGTGTCGAGTGGAGAGAAAAGAATCAGGCAAAAGAGAATATGCTCTTCAGCTCTACTGCAACGAGAGAAAAGGGTATGACCTATATTTTCCTGTATGAGCCGAGCATCTATATGGGTACATATGATGTTACAAATAACAAAACAGATTACATCAACTTTGGCGGTCCTGCATATCAGAAAGAGCCAACCTCCAATGAGTATTCTGTTGTCAAACTGGAGAATAACTATGATAAAGCTACCGAAACGAGCCTTGTGACTCTTTCTGTTGATGGTGAGCAGGTGTTTGCCAAACTGAACACGCAGGGCAGATACGGAAGCCATGGATCTTCGTTGACTGCAAGTGACTATGAGCAGTATGCTTTGGAGAAGCTCAACTTTACATTTAATTACCTCGGCGGTAACAGAGACGGCGGCGATACTCCTGCTTGGAAGCTTTCCAACACCTTTGACTACATCAAGGTGACGCTGGGTGACGACCATACCCACACATATGGCACGACCTATTCCAGCGACAGCACTGGCCATTGGAAGACCTGCACTGAGTGCGGTGCAAACGGTGAATTTTCGAAGCACACCGGCGGTACTGCCACCTGTACTGCAAAGGCGGTTTGTGAAACCTGTGATCAGCCGTATGGCGAATTAGGCGCTCATAAGCTGACCAAGACCGATGCCAAGGCTGCCACCTGCACCGAGGCCGGCAACGAGGCCTACTGGACCTGCTCCGGCTGCGGCAAGTACTTCTCTGACGAAAACGGAACCAACGAGATTGAGAAGGACAGCTGGGTGCTCAAGACTCTCGGCCACGATAGGACCAAGACTGACGCCAAGGAAGCGACCTGCACGGAAGACGGCAACAACGAGTACTACACCTGCTCCAGATGCGGTGGAGTCTTCAAGGACGAGGCTGGTACGCAGGCAACCACCGTTGTGGCGGAGACGCTGAAGAAACTCGGTCACGACTGGAGCAACAAGAACGGTATCTGCGCGCGCTGCGATGCCAAGTGCACCGAGACGCACAAGCCCGGCACGACCTGCTCTGTCTGCCACAAGTACACGAGCTATCCTTACGTTCCCGGCGCGCCGACCTATCCCGCGACCGCTCCCGCTGTCCCCAACGGCACGGTGACCGTTTCCCCGGCCAACGCCTCCAAGGGCGCGAATGTGACCGTCACGGTGAAGCCCAACGAGGGCTATGAGCTCGGCAGCCTCGCCGTCAAGGATGCGAGCGGCGATCTGCTTCCGCTCGCCGACCTCGGCAACGGCAAGTACAGCTTTGTCATGCCGGATGGCAAGGTCAGCGTCGAGGCGGAGTTCGTTAAGACTGCTGCTACCAGCTTTGCTGATGTTCCCGCGAACGCTTACTTCGCCGACGCGGTGAAGTGGGCGGTCGACAAGGGCGTGACGAACGGCCTGTCTGACACGATGTTCGGCCCCTACGCGTCCTGCACCCGCGCGCAGATCGTGACCTTCCTATGGCGTGCCGCCGGCAGCCCCGAGCCGAAGACCGCAAGCAGCTTCACGGATGTTCCTGTGAGCACTTACTATGCCAAGGCTGTCGCTTGGGCCGTTGAGAACGGAATCACGAACGGCATGACTGAGACGACCTTTGCCCCGAATGCGGCCTGCACGCGCGGCCAGAGCGTGACGTTCCTGCACCGTGCGCTCGGCAAGAAGGTCGAGAGCAGCGCGAGCTTCACGGATGTGAAGTCCGACGCGTTCTACGCTGATGCGATTAACTGGGCGGTTGCGAATAACGTGACGAACGGTACTTCTGCCACGACGTTCAGCCCCTACGCGTCCTGCACCCGTGCACAGATCGTGACGTTCCTGTATCGTGCCTATCAGGGCAAGTAAATCCAACTGAAAAAAGCGGCGGTTCATCAGAACCGCTGCTTTTTTGCGCCGCATTGACAAGCGCTCCCGCCCTCGGTATACTATGACCAAAAGCAAGACGGCAGTCAAAAATGCAGACGAGTTTGAGAGATTAAACTCGAAAAGGGGAGAGCAAATGAAGTATCTTGGAAAGCCTGCGGGCATGTGGGCGCTGTTTGCCGGATCGTTTGAAAAGCACCTGACGGTCGAATTCGACCTGACCGCGGAGCAGGCGAAGGACGTTGCGGCGCGTGCCAAAAAGAAATATCGCGAGATCATCGCGAAGCTGCCGGAATTTGACAAGCGCGACCGCTTCGAAATGAACATCGTCAACTGCGCGATGCTCGCCGCGTTTATCCTGTGCATGCCGCAGCGGCCGGACATCAAAACGCTGACGGACTACTACGCCGCGGCGATGATGACGCCTACGATGAAGGCTTTCTGCCGCGCGAGCGGAAAGAAAAAGTTCACGCCCAAGGACATCGAGGGCATGAAGGCGACGGCGAAGCTGCGCGCGGGCGACCGCAACCCCTATTCGTGGAACATGGACTTTTTCGAGTACGAGGACGGCAGCGGCTACGAGGCGCGCTTCACGACCTGCGGCATCTGCACGCTGATGCAGGTGTTGGGGCTCTACGATCTGACGCCCGCGCTGTGCCATCTCGACTACACGATGAGCGACGCGGGCGGCGCGTCGGATTTCGTGCGCGAGTACACGCTCGTCTCCGGCGGCCCCTACTGCGACTGCGGGTATCACAAAAAGCAGTGAAAAAACAAAAAGGATGCGTCTTTCGATGCATCCTTTTTCCTTTATGTAGGGGACTCAATCTTCGTTGTAGGCATCCGAGGCCTTGATGCGCTGGTACATGTCCTGCATCTGGCGGTCGATCTCAGCGATCTTGCCCGCGCATTCGAACATCTCCTCGTTGATGCCCTCGGGCAGCTTCGTTTTGTCGACCTTGTAGCGGATATCGTGCTCAAGGCTCGCCCAGAAGTCCATGGCGATCGTGCGCAGCTGGATCTCCGCCACGACGTATTCCGTCCGGTCGGAGAGGTAGACGGGCACCTTGATGTCCATGTGCAGCGAGCGGTAGCCGTTGTAGTTCGGCGTCTGGATGTAGTCCTGCTTTTTGACGATCTCCACATCCGTCTGCCGCGCCAGCATCTCGCCCACGCGGTAGACATCGTCGATGTAGCTGCAAACGACGCGCACGCCCGCGATGTCGTTGATGTTTTTTCGCGCGGACTCGATCGAGAGCGGCAGGCCGCGCTTGATGAGCTTGGCGACGATGCTCGATTGCGATTTGACGCGCCCGTCGATGTGATGAATGGGATTGCGTGCATAAAGAACATTGAATTCACTGTTGAGAATATTGAATTTCAACGTGAGCTGCCGAACCGCCGCGTCATAGAGATTCTGCATGACAAGAAAGTCATGCGGATCCTCGCAGAGTGCGGCGCCGTTCCCCGTTCGATTCATTCTGAGCCTTCCTTTCCATCGGAAGCGTCAACGCCCGCCCGATGTGCTTTTGTTCCTTTCAGTATAGCAGACGATCACCGCCGCGCCAAGGGGAGAAATGTTGATTTTCCGCAAAAGTCTGCGCGAAAAAAGCAGCGGGCGGGAGAAACTACCAAGCGACGGGCAAAAGAACTTGCAATGCAGTGCAAGCCATTCTATAATTAACCTGAAAGGATATGCACAGCGTTCGGCACTTCCGCTCCGGTGGCAGAGCGAACGCGCGGAAGGTGCAGAAAAGAACAATGGATAAAAAAGGAAAACAGCAATTTCTTCTGGTCGCGTTCGGCGTGGCGCTCTATGCCGCGCTGATGAATCTCAACGAAGTCGCGGCGTTTCTCACGAGGCTCGCTACCCTCTTCACGCCGGTGATCATAGGGTTATTGATGGCGTTTGTCCTCAGTGTGCCGATGCAGGGCATCGCAGGACGTTTGACGCGCCTGATGCCAAAGGCAAAGGAAAAACACATTGACCTTCTCAGCCTGCTGCTGACGCTTTTGTGCGTGGTCATCGTCGTGGTACTGCTGTGCGTTCTGGCGCTGCCGCAGCTTGCCGCGTCGCTCAAGAGCATCGGCACACTGGTCAGGGAGAACTGGCCGGACTGGGCGCGCCTTCTCTCGGATCACGGCGTGGATACAAGCGAGCTCACCGATCGCATCGCCGCGCTCGATTGGAAAACGGTGCTGGAAAAGGCGCTCACCGGCGCCGGCGCGCTGATCGACTCGGTGGTGGATCTTGCCGGTACCACAGTCTCGGCGGTGGCCAACGTCACCTTTGCCATCGTCATCATGTTTTATGTGCTGCTCGACCGGCGCAGCCTTGCTAAACAGAGCCGCAGACTCCTCTACGCCAACCTGAGCGAGCGAAAGGCCGATCAGGTCTGCCGCATCGCGCGCCTGACGCACACCACCTACGCCCGTTTCCTGTCCGGGCAGTGCGTGGAGGTCGTGATCCTCGGCACGATGATCTTTCTCGCGTTCTCCCTGTGCGGCATTCCCTACGCGGGGCTGACCGCCGCGCTGACGGCGGCCTTCGCCTTTGTTCCCTACATCGGCGCGCTGGCCTCCTGCGCAATCGGCGTACTGCTGACGCTGCTTGCCCAGCCGGAGAAGGCGCTGCTGTGCCTGATCGTCTATCAGGCGGTGCAGTTCACGGAAAATCAGTTCATCTACCCGCATGTGGTTGGCAGCAGCGTGGGGCTTGCGCCGCTGTGGACGCTCCTTGCGGCATTGCTTGGCGGCAAGCTCTTCGGCCTTGTCGGTATTGTGTTTTTCATTCCCCTCACGGCGGTAGTACTCCAGCTCGTACATGAGCACACCGCACAGCAGCTTTCGGAAAAGAAACTCGACCGCGAGGATCTGATCGAATAACAAAAAAGGACGACAGCTAAAAATAGCTGTCGTCCTTTTTTGTGCGGTCACGACTGCGCCATGCGCTCGAGGAGCTGGAAGGCCTCTTCGAGCTTGGGGTCGATATGGTCGGTCTGCAAAGCCTCGCGCACGCAGCCTTCGATGTGCGCGCGCATGATCTGCTGGTTGGCGCTTTTGAGGAGCGACTGCGTGGCGAGAAGCTGGTTGGAGATGTCCACGCAGTAGCGGTCGTCGTCGATCATCTGCAAAATGCCGTCGAGCTGGCCGCGGGCAATTTTCAGCTTGCGGCGGACGGAATCACGATCGGCTCTCATGGCCTTAGCGGATGGAGACGGCCTGATAGCCCGCCTCATCGACCGCGGCCTTGAGCGCCGCGTCGGTTACGCTGCCGTCCACGCTGACGGTGGCGGACTTGCTCTCGAGATCGACCTTTGCCTCCTTCACGCCGGGGACGGCGGAAAGCGCCTGCTGAACGTGATTCACGCAATGCATGCAGGCCATGCCCTCAATGCTGATGACTTTTTCCATGTTTGTTTCTCCTTTTTCATTACTTGCCATAATTTCCTTGCTTGCTATCTCCACTCCGTGATCCGACGGAGAAGAAACCGTTTTCGGTGCTGCCTCCGTGTGCTTGGCCTTGAACCAGCGCAGGCGCAGCGCATTGCTCACCACAAACACCGAGCTGAAGCTCATCGCGAGCGCGCCGAGCATCGGGTTCATCTTGAGCTGGAAGGCGGGGTAGAACACGCCCGCCGCGATGGGAATGCCGATGGCGTTGTAGAAGAACGCCCAGAAGAGGTTTTCCTTGATGTTGCGGATGACCGCACGGCTCAACTGCACGGCGGTCGAGACGTCGAGAAGGTCACTGCGCATCAGCACAATATCCGCCGACTCGATGGCGACGTCCGTACCGGCACCGATGGCAATGCCGACGTCTGCGCGCGCAAGGGCGGGCGCATCGTTGATGCCGTCACCGACCATGGCGACCTTCTTGCCGCCCTCCTGTAAGCGGCGGATCTCGCGTTCCTTATCCTGCGGCAGCACCTCGGCCACGACGCGGTCCACGCCGACCTGACGGCGGATGGCCTCGGCGGTCTTGGCGTTGTCGCCCGTGAGCATGACGACTTCAATGCCCATGCTCGAGAGCTCGGCGATGGCCTGCGCGCTCGTGGGCTTGACGACATCGGCTACGGCGATGAGGCCGATGAGCTTGCCGTCCAGCGCAAAGTAGAGCGGCGTCTTGCCGTCCTCAGCCAGCGCTTCGCCTTGTGCGAGCAGCTCACTGTTTTCGATGCGGTTTGCTTCCATCATGCGGCGGTTGCCGGCAAGGCAGAGCTGGCCCTCGACCTCGCCGCGGATGCCCTGACCGGGGATCTGCTCAAATTTGTCGACGGACAGGAACGTGAGCGATTCCTTCTCCGCCTCGGCCACGATGGCCTCAGAAAGCGGATGCTCGGAGAGCTTTTCGAGCGACGCGGCGACGGAGAGAAGTTTGTCCCTGCCGATGCCGCCGTCGATGACGTCGGTGACGACGGGCTTGCCCTGCGTGATGGTGCCGGTCTTGTCGAGCACGACGGTGTTGA
>ERZ773178.4662-NODE-4662-length-10180-cov-3.254025_pt1 | contig 10180 bp, 9 predicted proteins | sample MGYA00580533_ERZ773178 | MGnify/ENA primary metagenome ERZ773178 (study PRJEB29015, sample SAMEA2737859) | human gut metagenome | biome: human gut; feature: human-associated habitat; material: faeces | place: China | collected 2012 ...
CGGCATCTCTACCGGTCCTGTGTACTTCGTAGAAGAAGTCGTCGGTTCTGATTTATCTGTCGTATAATACGCCGTATATCCATCCGGTACTTTAATCTCAATCTCCTGAGCAGTGCTGTACTGTCCGGTTGACGGGGACACTGCCGGTGCATCTTCGATCGGAAGTTCAACGGTATATGATTTTTTCACCGGAAGGCTTGGAATGCCCGCCTTATTTACTGCTATTGCATAGATCGTTGTGTCTCCCTCTTCAATCTGAATCGGACTATTGTACTTATGGCTGCCTGTGGTTGGCTTCTTCTTGTTCTTCGTATAATATATCTTATTTCCCGATTCTGCCGTCAGTTTTAACTGCTGAACATCATCATAATCCTCACCGTCATCCAGACTGAATTTCGGAGTCTTCACTACATATTCCGGTAATTCATCTGTGATCGTCGAAGTCGCATTATCCAGAAGCTCCGGAATCTTCTCGTTCTGATCAGAACGGATATAGAATTTGATGCACGCACGATATAATTCGATATTATCTTCCTGTTTTTTCAGTGCATCCGAGAACAGACGCTCTGCTTTGTCTGTATTATCCTGTGCCTGATAAACTTTTGAAAGGCCTGTGTATGCTTCCGGTCTGGTGTCATCTTTTGCCATGGCATTTCTGAAGCAGTCTTCTGCCTCTGTATAATCATTTCTTTCGAGTGCTTTATTTCCCTTGTTGACCGCACCGATATATGATGTCATATAAGCAAATATTCCAACAATTCCTATGATAAGTAACAGGGACAATGCGAGAAGCAGTGCACGCTTTTTCTTTTTTTTGCGAAGTGCTTTTTGTCTTGCACGCTCACGGTTACGGCGTCTGCGTTCATCCTCATTCATCTGTCTGCTTCTGTTTCTTGTATTATTTCTTGCCACACCTGTACTGCGTCTTTCATTTCCTCTACGGCTGCCAGTTGTAGATCTTCCAGCGGCATCTCTGTTACGTGAAGGCCGGGAATAATACATCTCATCCTCATAGCCATCACTGTCTATTGCACCTTTTATCTGTGCTGTAAGCATATCATCTAATGGGTTGTAGTCCGGAACAATGCGGACCTCTTTTCCACAATGTCTGCAATACAATTCCCCTTCAGGTATTCTCTGACCACAATACCTACATCTCATCTTATGCCATCCTCCTACTGTGAATTCTATCTCTTATCCATTCTTCTCATTCAAATATTGTTCAAATTCTTCCGAAGACATCAGAACTTTTCGAGGTTTTGTTCCTTCCTCCGGTCCTACGGCGCCTGCCTCACATAACTGATCCATGATTCTTGCAGCCCTGTTAAATCCTATCTTAAAAGCTCGCTGGAGCATTCCGATAGATGCTTTTTCCTTCTCAATAATCAGTCTTCCGGCATCTGCAAAATATGCATCATTTTCATTACCTTCACTTCCGCCGGATCCTGATGCTGGATTTCCGGTAGGAATGGTATTCATATGCGTCTCTATATCCTGATTGTATGTAACATCGCCGTTATGTTCACGCAGATATTCTACTACCTGCTGTACTTCCTTATCTGTAACAAATGATCCCTGTACTCTGGCCGGTTTCTGATATCCTGACGGATAAAAAAGCATATCTCCTTTTCCCAGAAGCTTCTCTGCACCGTTCATATCTATAATCGTCCGGGAATCTACACCGGATGATACTGAGAATGCGATTCTCGAAGGCATATTCGCCTTGATAAGTCCGGTGATAACGTTAACTGACGGTCTCTGTGTCGCAAGCACCAGGTGGATCCCTGCGGCTCTCGCAAGCTGTGCCAGACGGCAGATTGCTTCCTCTACATCTCCCGGAGCTACCATCATCAAATCCGCAAGCTCATCAACAATAATAATGATCTGTGGCATAGGCTCCAGTTTATCGCCTTCTTCGGTCTGGACTCCAAGACTTTTGATCTTTTCGTTATATCCTTTCATATCTCTGACATTATATTTGGCAAATGCCTGATAACGTCTTGACATCTCTCCCACTGCCCAGTTCAGTGCGCCTGCCGCTTTTTTCGGATCAGTGACTACCGGAATCAGAAGGTGTGGAATACCATTATACACACTCAATTCTACAACCTTCGGATCGATCATGATCAGTTTTACTTCATTAGGGTCTGCCTTATATAAGACACTCATGATCAACGTATTGATACATACGGATTTACCAGATCCGGTAGCACCGGCAATCAGTACGTGCGGCATCTTGGCAATATCTGCTACCACAGTCTTTCCGCCGATGTCCTTTCCTACTGCGAAAGATATCTTGGAAGAACTGTTCTTAAATTCCGGCGATTCCAGAAGATCACGGAGCACGACTGCACTGTTTTCTTTGTTCGGTACTTCAATCCCTACTGCCGCTTTTCCCGGAATCGGAGCCTCAATACGGATATCTGCCGCTGCAAGATTCAGTTTGATATCATCGGCAAGACCTACGATCTTACTGACTTTGACTCCCATTTCAGGCTGTAATTCATATCTTGTAACCGAAGGTCCACAGCTTACATTGGTAATGGTAACTTTTACCCCAAAGTTCTCGAGTGTCTGCTGCAGCTTCATAGCGGTCTCTCTTAAATGCGCATCTGATTCTCCTCCGCCGCGTTTTCCTCTCTGAAGCAGAGATAACGGCGGATACTGATACTCTTTTTTCGGCTTTACAGAATCTGCGGCAACGCTTGCAGCAACATCTGCTACTTCATCTGCCATTCCTGCCGCCCCCATCTTCGGATTCTTACGTCTTGCAGGTTTTTCCTGTGTCTTTGGATCATTTTCAGATTCCGGAGTCTTCTGTTCCGGTTCATTCGTCATGTCTTCTTTTCCATAATCTGCCGGCTCAGGATCCGCACGGTGTATGATAAATTCCGGTTTCTCCGGTCCTTTTGCTGTCTTTGGATCGATTGGAAGTTCTCTTACTTCCGGAGATTTCTTAGCGATAGACGTATCGAAAGATACTCCTTCCACATGCTTGTCTCTCCGCCTGTGCATGCTGCTGTCTGCCGCAGCCGCAGCACGTTCCTTTTCACGTTGTTCACGCTGTTCCATGCGTTCACGTTTTCTGACTTCTGCATGCTCTTTATGTCTTCTTGCATCTTCTTTTGCCCTTGCATATGCTTTATCACTGCAGGCCTTCACACCTTTTAATGCAGACTTTCCTGTAATGATCACCAGACAGATGATCATAAGGATCACTGTGACAACATATGTTCCGGCTACACCGATTGCCGGCGTTAATACAGATGCCAGTCCCTTTCCGATCTTTCCGCCAAGTTCGTCCACGAGCTGCAGCAAAATTTCAGCAAGGAACAGCAAAAGCACTGCAATTACTGTCTTCATGTAAGCATACCGGTTGCCTTTATTAGACACCAGAAAAGATACCAGACCAAACAAAACGAATGGAATGATATAGGCCACGGCCCCGAATATCTCCCACAAAACTCCGGATACGGCATCTCCTAAAAATCCTGCAACACCAAAATTACTGATCAGAAGAATGATACTGACCGCAAGTGTTATCCATATCAGGATTTCATCCATCAGAAAACTATTACCGGACTTTGCGGTTCTGGTAGATCTGGTTGTTTTTTTTGTATTTTTCTTTGTTGTTTTTTTATTAGAAGTCGACTTTTTTGAAGTCGTACCTGTTTTTTTTCTGTTCGTCTTACTCTTTGTAGACTTCGCCGTCATGAAAACTCCCCCTTATGATGGCAATACTAATTATAATTATAGCATTTAGGGGAATTGCTGTCATTACACATTTTCGTTCTTTTTTTGATTTCTGTCACTGATCATTTCGTGCAATTTATTCAATGCATCACTTAACCCGCCTACAGCATCAATGAGTCCTTCTCTTACAGCATCCTTTCCTTCCAGAAGTGTCCCAACATCTTTGACCAGCTCTGTAGGGTTTAACATTAACTCTTCGATCCGCTCCTGCTTCATAGAAGAATGTTCTGACAAAAATCTTGTGATCCGGTCCTGTGTACGTATCATGTTATCGAGACTTTGCTGAACTCCGATAAACATCCCGTTAGACCGCACCGGATGTATCACCATTGTTCCGCTTGGCACGATAAATGAATAGTCGGCCGACACTGCCAGTGGTCCGCCGATCGAATGACTGCCGCCAAGCACCAGGGATACTGTAGGTTTACTCAAAGAAGCGATCATTTCTGCAATCGAAAGTCCCGCCTCTACATCTCCTCCAAGTGTATTCAGAAGAATCAGAAGACCATCAATCTTACTGCTGTCTTCGACTTCGGCCAGCATAGGAAGCAGATGTTCATACTTTGTGGCCTTTGTATTCCCGGATACCGCTTCATGTCCTTCAATTTCACCCACTATCGTAAGAAGTTTAATTCTGTGGTTGTCCCGGCTTCCTTCAAGATTCGCACTACCGGTTTCTTTTAATTCTTCTGTCGGCTCTGCACTTTTTTCTTTTTCTTTTTTCTCTTCGCTCATAAAAACACCTCCATACTTTTTATTAGTATGGAGGTGTTGCATACATTTTATTCATCCCAGTTGTGATATACATCCTGAACATCATCGTCATCATCCAGCATATCCAGCGTCTTCTGGATATTGGCAATGTCTTTTGGATCTGTCAGTTCTACATATGTCTGAGGGATCATTGTTACTTCTGCAGATGCCATCGGGATTCCTGCTTCTTCCATTGCAAGACGTACCGCACTGAAATCATCAGGATCTGTCAGTACTTCAAAGCTGTCTTCTTCTTCTACAAAGTCCTCTGCTCCTGCATCCAGTACCTGCATCATCAGTTCATCTGCATCGCCTTCATATTCTTCTTTGTCAATCACGATCTGACCTTTCTTGTCGAACATGAATGATACACATCCAGGTGTTCCTACGTTACCGTTTCCCTTTGTGAATGCATTCTTTACATTAGATGCTGTACGGTTCTTGTTATCTGTAAGAGTTTCTACGATGATAGCTGTACCGTTCGGTCCGTATCCTTCATATGTAATGTGCTCATAGTTTGCTGCACTCATATCTCCTGATGCACGTTTGATATTTCTTTCAATTGTATCGTTTGGCATGTTGTTGGATTTTGCTTTTGCGATTACATCTCTCAATCTGCTGTTATTAGAAGGATCTGAACTTCCGCCTTCTTTTACTGCTACTGCGATCTCTTTACCGATCTTTGTAAAGATCTTTCCTTTGGCAGCATCATTTTTCTCTTTCTTATGCTTAATATTGGCAAATTTTGAATGTCCTGACATGTCTTTTACCTCTCTTTATCTATTTTGTTTTATCTTTTATAAAAATTGTATTATTACACACTCTATCTATTCTATCACGCTTCGGGCAGTTTTTCAATCTTAACTGTCTGAATTATATTATTATCTACCTGTAAAGCGGTAAAACGATATCCTTCATAGTCTACTACGCACTTTTCATCTTCACCCGGAATGTGTTCCAGTTCATCGATCAGAAAACCATTTAACGTCTCATAATCTTCTTTGTCGAATGTAACAGGAATGAGATCCTCCAGATCCTCAAGCTCTGTCAGGCCATTTGCGATCATGCTTCCGTCATTCTGCTTCTGGATCATCTCATCTTCTTCATCATATTCATCCAGGATATTTCCGACGATCTCTTCCAGAATATCCTCCATAGCAACAAGTCCGGACGTCTGGCCGTATTCATCCAGAACAATCACCATATGATTCTTTGTGGACTGCATCTCCTTAAATAAAGTATCGATGCTTTTGGTTTCAGGAATATATGTAACCGGACGGAGATATTCTTTCAATTCTTTCACCGGACAGCCTCTCTTTGATTCATCCAGATAACCGGATGTTGCATCTCTTAAATGGATAATACCTATGATCTCGTCAATATCCTCCTGATATACCGGGAACCTTGAAAATCTTTCATCCAGCATGAATTTTAATGCTTCTTCCAGAGACCAGTCTCCGTCAATTGCAACAATGTTCTTACGGTGGGTCATAATGTCTTTCGCATCTTTATCCATATAGCGGAAAATATTGCGGATCAGCGCTGCAGCTTCTTTCTGCATCTCTTCATCCATTTCATCTTCATGAAATATCTGTTTCATTCGTTGGAACAAACTTCCCTCTTCCATAATTAATTATCCTTAACTCCTTCTTCTATGTATGAAGCTCGAAACTGATTCGGATTGCCTCATCTACTTTGTTCATTATCTCTTCATCCAGATGACATACCAGATCTCTAAGTCTTTGTTTGTCGATCGTGCGGATCTGTTCCAGTAAAACCACTGAATTCTTTACAATATGATATCTTCTTGCATCGATTTCTACATGCGTTGGCAGTTTGGCCTTATTCATCCGGGATGTGATAGCGGCACAGATAACAGTTGGGCTGTGTCTGTTTCCCACATCATTCTGAATGATCAGAACCGGACGGATTCCTCCCTGTTCCGATCCCACCACCGGACTTAAATCTGCATAATAGATATCTCCTCGTTTCACCTGCACTTTGCTTCACACTCCGATTCTTAAGATATACTAAGTATTTCCTTTTTTCTCAGATGTATTCTGCAAAGTTTTACGATATCTACAGAACCTGCCACCGGCAGCTTCTGTACGAATGCACGGCAATTAAAAACTGTCTACCTGTTCTACGACTTCTCCGTGGCGGATATATTCTCTTGGAATACGTTTGTTCAATACACACACGAATTCATAATTAAATCTTCCGGAAAGTTTTCCCAACGTATCAACTGACAGGAACTCCTTTCCGTCACGTCCGAATATTACAACTTTATCTCCGAATTCCACGTCCTCGATAGCTGTCACATCAACCATGAACTGATCCATACATACACGTCCGATGATCGGTGCTTTCTGCCCGTGGATTAGCACATATCCTTTATTAGACAGACTTCTTGGATATCCGTCTCCATAACCGACCGGAATCGTAGCCACTTTTGTCGGACGGGTTGTAACATACGTTCCGCCATAGCTTACAGGCTTTCCTTCTGTCAGCCACTTTACATGGGCAACATGACTGATAAGTTCCATTGCCGGTTTTAACGGAACCCGTTCTTTCTCTACTTCATCTGACGGATACATGCCATATGTAGTGATACCCGCACGTACAATATCCATATTCGCTTCTTTCAGATCAATGATACCTGCGCTGTTGGAGCAATGATAATACTGGAACGTAACACCTCTTTTTCTCAGTTCTTCTTTCATCCAGAGATATTTATCAAGCTGCTCATTGGTAAATGTCTTATCTGCTTCATCAGACTTGGAAAAATGTGTAAACATTCCTTCCATTACCAGGTTCGGCAGTTTACTGATCTTTGCGATTTCTTCGGCATTCTCCTCTGTAATCTGGAATCCCAGTCTTGCCATTCCAGTGTCAAGCTTAATATGTACATAGACTTTACAGCCCATGGCTTCTGCAAGCTCTGACACTTCTTTTGCCATCTCATAACTATAAACAGTCATACGTACTTCATTGCGGATCATCGTATCCCACTGATCCGGGAAAATGCATCCAAGAACCAATACCGGTTTCTTCAAACATGCATCTTTTAATAAAATAGCTTCGTCCAGCGTAGCTACTGCATAACCCCAGATATAATCCTTGGGTTCCAGAAGCTTTGCAATCTGAACGGCACCATGTCCATAACCATCCATCTTGATGACTGCCATCATCTGTGTATCTTTCTGAATATTTTTCTTCATCATCTCTATATTATATTCAACCGCATCTAAATCGACTCTGGCTAAAACTCTTGTATAATGTTTCACTGCTATTCATCCTCCAGTTTTATTAATGCTTTACTGATATATTCTATCAGATCTCTTGCCATTACACTATATACGCCTTTTTCAAATTTTGCAAGGTCACCGGCCAAACCATGTACATATGTACCTAATCTGGCTGCTTTTTTCGTATCTTTTTCCTGCACCATAAAGCCTGCGATCACACCGGCCAGCACATCTCCCGAACCGGCTTTTGCCATCGCACTGTTCCCGGTAAGATTCAGGCAGATTTCATTTGCCTTATCTGCGATCAGTGTTCTGGAATCTTTTAATACACAGGTTACCTGATATCCGTCAGCGAATTTCTTCAGGATCTGTATCCGGTCTTCTCTAAGATCTTCCACAGGGATGCCTGTAAGTCTAGACATCTCTTTCATATGCGGCGTAAATATGAACTTCCGGTCTGCCAGCCGATCAAGAAGATCTTTGTTATCTGACAGAAGATTTAACCCGTCTGCATCGATCAGGCATGGAACATCCACGTACTCTATAACCGTCCGCAATATCTTCTCCGATGTTGTACTTCTTCCAATGCCGGAACCAATACACACACCGTCTGCCCACTTAAGAAGCTTTAGTACTTCTTCTTTATTAAATTCATCATAAGCCGTTATGATCGCTTCCGGCAGAAGTGTCTGCAATATCTCGCGGTTGTCCTTTGGTGTATAGATTCTGACAAGCCCGGCTCCTGTCATATAAGCCGCATGGGCATTCAGATATGCCGCACCTGCCATACCCTTACTTCCAGCGATCACAAGAAGCCTTCCATAACTTCCCTTATTAGAATCTTCCGGTCTTTCCGGAAGCATTCTACGATATTCTTCTCTTTCAAAAGAATGGATCACATCTGCATCCTGTAATAACGGCTCATGCGAAATGCCAATCTCTGCTACTGTCACTCTTCCTGCATATGCTCTGCCCTGCGCCAGTTCAAGGCCGATCTTTTTCACCTCGAATGTCACTGTATCATCTGCGTGGAATGCACAACCAAGCACACATCCCGTAGAGGCTGAAAGTCCTGATGGGATATCTACTGCAAATTTTGTACCCTGCATCTGATTCATACGTTCAATCACCTGACGATATGTACCTTCAATCTTACGGCTCAGTCCGACTCCGAACACGGCATCTATCACTATGCTGTAGCTGTTATCCTGCGGGATATCTTCTGTGATCTTACCACCACATTCTTTAAGACGTCTTATCTGTTCCCGTGTCTCCGGTGTACAATGCTCTGGATTGCCGACCAGATAAGTATCCACAGAACACCCCATATTCTTCAAGATCCTGGCGATGGCAAATCCATCTCCGCCATTATTTCCTGATCCACATACCACACAGACAGAAGAAAGATCCAGATTCTCACTTTGCATCGTTTGTACACAGGCATTTGCCGCACGCTCCATTAATTCCAGTGATGCGATGCCCAGTTCCTGAATTGTGTACTGATCGGCAGCCTTCATCTGCACAGCATTAACCAGAAGTTTCATATATTCATTCATCTCCCATCAGATATATCTCTGCAACAAAAGAACGTGTAAAAATATGTCCGTATTCCAGACTACTCCTACACGCTTTCTTGTATTATAGTTTATTTATGGTCCTCTTTGTAACGACTGATATTGTATGACAGCTGCATCAGGCTTTCCGAAAGATGTACGTTTTCGATGATCACATCTTCCGGCAGATGAAGATCTTCCTGCTGTTAATTCTGGTGTTCTCCTGCATCCCCGGCACGTTTTACAGCACCTTTGCCGTGGTGTATGCCTCTATGCTGCCCTACACCGCCCTGGCCTATGACGAGCGGAGCCGCTGGGACCAGATGGCTGCCATGATGCCGTATTCCGCCCGGGACGTGGTGCTGAGCAAGTATCTCTTCGGCTGGATCGCCGTGGCCGTCTCGGCGGCGGCCACCTTTGTCCTTCAGACCATCCTGTCGGTCATCTGGCTCAGCGATGTGGAGGGTCCCTCCATCCCCGTCATCCTGCTGTCCGTGTGCGTGGCCGTGTGCATCCTGGACATCACCCTGCCCATGATGTTCCGGTTCGGCGTAGAAAAGGGGCGGCTGGCGATGTTCCTCATCATCTTTCTGGTGTGCGCCAGCGCCGGAGGCATCGCCACCATTGAGCAGTCCTCCCTGGACGGCGGCTTCTATCTGTCCCTCTCCCTGGTTCCCGCCGCCATCGCCGCCGTGGTGCTGACCGTGATGTCCATCCCTCTCGCCATCCGGTTTTACGGCCGCCGGAGCCGGTGAGCGGTATGGAGGATACACCGAAAACGCTCCGCCCGGCGCCGGCCCCGGCGGACCTGGCCGCGTTGCTGAGCCTCACGTGCCTTAGCCTCAGCCGCCAGTCGGGCTTTTTCTGCTCTTA
>ERZ773178.4666-NODE-4666-length-10173-cov-11.507907_pt1 | contig 10173 bp, 9 predicted proteins | sample MGYA00580533_ERZ773178 | MGnify/ENA primary metagenome ERZ773178 (study PRJEB29015, sample SAMEA2737859) | human gut metagenome | biome: human gut; feature: human-associated habitat; material: faeces | place: China | collected 2012 ...
CGCAGTTCTGGATAAAGATTTCCAATACTAATCCATCCATTTGACAATCATGCGGAATGTTGACGGCACGGCGCAGAATGTCGCTTTCGTAGAAGATGCTGCCATCCTTCTTGCAGAGCAGCATATCCACATGGTCTGGCATTTCCATGTCAGAGCCAGGCTCAGAGACCTGCGGATTGAAATCTGCAAACTCCTTTTTGACATACTCATAGATAATGTTGGACAGTTTTTCCACATCGATACCTGTGTAATGCTCGTAGTTATAACTGATAGTGCATAAAGACATTTTTGCTGCCATATTCTTCCCTTTCCTTTGTTTGTTAAAGTGATATTTCAATACTCATCTCGAAGTTTTCGGGCTTGATTTTCATGATGTCTTCCACCGTGAAGATGGAGAGATAGTTGAAATAATGGCTGAAAGCCCAGTTGAGCGAAACATGATATTTCTCCCAAATTTCATTCCAGAGTTGTCCGATGCTATTTTCTTCATTGTTGAATATCATCTCCTTGTCGAAGGCATCGTCCTCTTTCACTCCTGGTTCCAAATCAGCGCCCCATCCGATGATGTCGCACTTTGCCATTTCGAATGTAAGTCTGATTTGTTCTTCCAAGGTCTCGTCGCCATCATCAAGGTAAGTCATTCCGATGTAGCTCTCTATTTGATAGTCCTCGAAGTCCTTGTAGCCTTTTTCTATTTCGTCGAGGAGATGTATCGATACCCGAAGCGTTTTGTCGATAGTGGAAGAAGTGAGCTCTTTCAGGTGGTCGTTGAGCATGAAGATATGCTCAAGTTCTTCCTTGGAGAAAGGTTTGAGCGTACCTTCCTCGTTAATCTCTCGCTTCTTCCAACTCTCAGCATATCGCTGTTCGTACATTTCCAGTCTCTTCTTTTCTTTCTCTGTCATAATTACTCTGTTTTGGTGATACCTTATATAATATAGTAATCTTGGGAGAAAATTTCAAAAAAATGCTGATATTTTTTGAAATACCAGCATTCTTTTTATAGTTACACTTTCTTATGTTATACCTTCTTGATGTCCCAGTAACTTGGATGGGAAGCATCACGAGATTTCTTACCAAATTTTGCCTCACATGCATCAGCGATGTTGTGAGCGTCACAACTAGCGAGAGAGGTCGTAACCTCAATGACTGTACCTTTCTTCATTCCAGCATGGTCAGACTTTAATGTACATTTAAATTTGTTCATAATTCGTATATTTAGAAGTTCATTAATCAAGCTCGGGGAAAGCCTTATCTATGATTAAGCCATATTCACCTTCCTTATATCGTACGATATGGTTATTGACAGAACCATTGCCGTCATCACACGCACTTTGATGGAGAGAAAGTAACTTGCCGTCATAGAACAGGCCTGTAAGGTAACTGTTAAATTCGTCTAAATCATCAATTGTAGCATATATGCCTATCAGTTTTTTCTCATCAAATTCCTCGTCAGTTTCAAGAACATATTCTTGCTCCTCTTGGAATTCGTCATGATATTGCATATTGACAAGATACCATTTACCTGCATCAAATTTTAGATTCTCATCAAAGAAAGATTGATTGTAAGAATCATCAAAGCCATTCTTTTTGTAAAGTTCTCTCAATAATACTTCATCTTCAGGTTCTGTATTTTCGATATTCTGCTGAAGGTTATGGCCGAGACTTAGTTGAAAAGGTAATTCTACATGCAAGTGTCCATCAATCTCTAAGTATTCTTCATCGTCTGTTAACTCGTGGAGAGATATGTTGTAGTCTTTCTCTACATTAAGGTAATACTGAGAAATTCTAACATTCTCTTCCGTAATATCACCAGCCAATTCCTTGAAGGTACTTTCGGCTTCTTCATCGTAAGAGAAACTTTCATCTCTAATGTCTTCTGCATCCAACGTCAGACATTGCATATCATCATTTATGTAATCTACGAAGGGCTCTTCATCTTCCCATATTTCCTCCAAACGCTCTTCCGTAGCATTTGGAAGCTCCATAGAATCTACTCTCAACATCTCACCATTTACACGAATGATGTACTTATGCTTTTTCTTGGCATTGTTGCCGTCTAATTGAGAGGTTATATTCTCCATTTGTTTGTTGATATCATTATCCAACTGCGACAATTGGTTGTCCAGCTCATTTGACAATGCATCAACATCATAATTATCTGTTGTCATAATATTTGCTATATTTAATTTATACCCTTGATCCACATTCAGGACAGAATGTTTCGTCTGCATCAATTTCCGCTCCGCAACTTGGGCAAGTTTTAGTGCGAGCAACTGGTTGTTGAGGTTGAGAAGGTTGCTGATATTGCTGGTTTCTTCCTTCGTAAGCATTCATGTTACTTGCAGCAGCTGCGCTAACTCTACCGATGTTGTCTAAAGCACTATCTTGAGTATGATCGGTACGCTGTTGCTGACGCATCGCATTCTCACGATACTCTTGCTTCATAGCAACCTGGTCGTCATAGCGCTGTTGCTGTGCAGCCATTTGCTGTTGGCCCATTCCCATCATGCCTTGTTGCATCATTTGCGCCATTTTCATCATCATCTCTTGATTCTGACTGTTTTGCGCCATTTGATTTTGCATCATTTGCTCATAAAGGGCTTTCTGTTCAGCTTGTTGTTGTGCACGAAGTTCATTCTCCTTTTCAGAACTATAAGACTTTGCCATTTCTGCCTGAGCATCACTTGAAAGGTGAGAAAGCTGCGCTGCACGTATTTGCTCTGCAGTCATATTGGCAAAGAGATTGTCACGGTTCATCTCTACATTGAGATTCATCGACTGCATTGTTTCTGCTGAGCGGTTCTTTTCTTGAAGTTCTGCAAGTTCTGCTTCTTTCATTGCCTTCATGTTACGTTGAGCAATTGCAGCTTTTCTCTCCAAGGCATCCAAGTCGTCAAACTTGTTTTGACGTTGGCGCATAAAATCTGCTTGATTCTGCTCTTCTTTTAAGGCTTGCTCTCGTTGCATCTTCTGGAAGTCATAATCTTCGTTCTGCACACGACTTTGGAACTTACGCTTGTCTTGCTCAAACTGATGCTCATCCAAACGTTGCTTCTTTAAGAATTCATAGTCCTCATTCTGGACTTTTCCTTGGAAGTCACGTTGTTGCTTCAAGAAGTCTCTGTCGTCCTGTCTCTGCTGCTTTTGGAAGTCATAGTCTTCATTCTGTATACGAGACTTAAAATCAGCGTCTTGCTGTCTCTGCTGCTTTTGGAAGTCATAGTCTTCGTTCTGTACTTTTCCTTGGAAGTCACGTTGTTGCTTCAAGAGGTCTCTTTCATCCTGTCTCTGCTGCTTTTGAAAGTCATAGTCTTCGTTCTGTACACGCGACTTGAAATCAGCGTCTTGCTGTCTCTGCTGTTTTTGGAAGTCATAATCTTCGTTCTGTACACGCGACTTTAGATCAGCGTCTTGCTGTCTCTGCTGCTTTTGGAAGTCATAATCTTCGTTTTGTACACGAGACTTGAAATCAGCGTCTTGCTGTCTTTGCTGATTATTGAAATCCCAATCGCTTTGTCTTTGCTGATTGCTAAACTCCCAGTCGTTTTGTCGTTTTTGACGATTGAAAGAACTATCTTCTAGTTTCTGTTCCTGCTGGAATTGATAATCATCCTTACGTTGTTGCTGGGCAAAAGTGTAGTCATCTTCCTTCTTGCGGCGTTCATCCTGATAAGCGTCAATAATGCGTTTCGTATCAAGTTGGGTGCTGGCAAGTTTACCTTTGTGTAGAGCGTCTTTGAGTTCATTTGCTATATCATGGTCTTTCTTGTTGTCTGAAAGCTTAAACTCGGCTATTTGTTTATTCAAGGCAAGGTCTTGCTCAGCTTGGGCACGCATTAAGTCAACGATGCTGTCTCTGCTCACTTTGTTTTGAGCAAGAACATTTTCCAAAGCAGCAATATCTTCTTCCTTAACAAGACGACTTTTCTTCATGTCGCTAAGTGCCTCATATTCTTCTTGCTTTGTCTTAGCTTCACGAAGACGTTTTTGGCTATCCATCATCATGACGAACTGCTCCATTTCATCCTCACTCAGCAATTTGTCCTTATTGATGCTTTGTAAGGTTTGTCGCAAAGATTCAGCATTGGCTGCCTGATTAGCTTCTTGCTTATTCTTCTCTTGTTCGATACGATTGCGGAATTCGTTGGATCTAGTGAGATAGTCCAATTCTTTCTCGTTGACAAACAAATCGTGTTCTGCAGATTGGAAACGATTGAAATCTTCACTTTCGTCGGTTATGTCAAGCACTTTGTTAACTTCGATGCCATATAGCTGTTCGTTACAAGCTGATTTAATGCGATTCTTCAGATTGTTGACAATAGGCTCCGGTAAGCCATCTTGTTGATAATCAAGATTGCGCAATAGTTGCGTTAATGTATTCTTAACGCATGTTCTCAATTGTTGCTGGAACAATACAGTACTGACTGATTGTTGGTCCGTCAGATAGTTGCCAACAAATTCATTCATGTTGGTAACTTGCATTTGCAGTGATAGTGCAATCTTGGCATCTACCGTTTTTGTGGCGATGACAAAAGGGGCGAAGTCGTAATTACCTTCTTCATCAACTTGTAAATCGAAGAACAGATTAAACAGTCTGTTGCTTACGATATAGATACGACAAGTTTTAAGATCAGGCAATTTGCTGATTTTTTCTTTAGTGCGCTCCACTCTCTTTACATGTTGCTCAGGATTTTCATCTTTTTTCTTGCCAAAAAGGAAATTTCTGATTCCTCGTCCTATGGCTGATGCGCCATTTGTAAATCCTGTGAGGTCGTTTGGCTTGTCTTCCACTTTAGGTTCGCTTGGCACGACAGGTCTTATAGCAGGGGTTGGCTCTTTTGTTGGAAAAGAGTAAATGCCAGCTTGCATAATGGAAGTGATGATTCCATTCATAAAAACAATGGCACTACATCCTTCTTGTACGATTACACCTTTTAACCCATCGGTATTAATCAGTTCAGTCTCTTTGATGAGATGAGCGATTTCTCCCTTTTGTACATTCCAAATGGCACGTCCCTTTACGATGCTAAAGTCATTAGCATCGGGAAGGTTCGTGTTATTGTCCTCTTTGATGAGGCTTTCGCCACAATGAGGACATTTCGTAAATTTGGGTAAAACTGGATACCCACATTTTGGACATTTCATATTCTCAAAACTTAATTATTAGTTATAAAACTATTCATCGTAGAAGTACAACTTGTCTTCTGGAATTTTGTCTAAACATCCTTCTGCGCCTTCTGCTACAGCTTGGTCGTAATAGCAGTCATAGTATTGTGGTAACACTAATAAGCATGCACATTTCTCTATGATGTCTTTTACGTTCTCTAATTCTGGCGCATAGCAATATACATTGGCATCATCAGCAGAATTGTTGAGTTCAACCTCTTTGATAGTTGGTGGAAGAAATATTGACTCAAATTGCCCAGGTTTGTTGTATTTAAAGACAGCTGTCTCAATTTCCTCAACTCCAATAGGAAATACTATGGTCTTACTAGAGCAAGTTATAGGGGCTGTTAGAACTTTGAGATTTTTGCATCTAGACATGTCTAACGACTTAATTTGGGCTTCTGCTCTTAATGCTACCGTTAACACCGGTAATTTTTTGATGTTTTTAGGCAGCGAAAGAGATTTTAATTTACAACCACTGAAAACTTGTTCTCCCAATACTTCTACGCTGTCAGGCAGTTCTACTCGTCTTAATGATTCGCAATCGCTGAAGGCTACATCACCAATTTCTTTTAGATGTGGTGGCCATACGACTTCTTCCAAAGACTTACACATATTAAATAAGCTATCAGGAAACTTCGAGAGAAGTTTGCAAGCTGAAAAATCTATGTTTCTAATTTTACAACCACAAAAAGCCGACTTTCCGATGGAAGATAAACTTTCAGGTAGAAGAACTTCTTCGAGAGAAGGGCACCAGTTAAATGCGGATTCCCCGATTTTGTCAAGCTTTTTGCAGTTTGATAAGTCAACAGAAGCAAGAGCTTCGCAATTAGAGAACGCAGTCCCTCCAATTTCTTCAATATTCTCTGGGAAAATGATATTCGTCAGATTTTCACATCCAGCAAAAGCTAATTCACCGATTATTGTCAACTTGTTGCATGATGTCATATCGATACGTTCAAGCGTCTTATTGTCGTAAAAGGCATTTGGAGCGATTTCACATACTGAAGCTGGTAATATTACATTCTTATTTTTCCCGCCATCAGTTAATTGGTTTGCAATTTCTGAGTCTACAAGGGTTGGATTTACAGCCTCTTCTTCAGCCTTTTCCTTAGCAGCAGCTTCTTCTTCAGCCTTTTCCTTGGCTGCAGCTTCTTCTTCAGCCTTTTCCTTAGCAGCAGCTTCTTCAGCCTTTGCCTTGGCTACAGTTTCTTCCTTAGCCTTTTTCTCTCTTTCTTTTATCCAAACTGCAGATCTAACTTTTCTCCACTCTGAATACATTTCTTTCTCAGCTTCTTTGTCTTCTCTAAGTCTGGCTTTTTGTATGTCGACGAAGAGCTTTTCCTGCATTTTTTCTAATTCTTCTAAACTAAGTTCTTCCAAATTGACTTCTTTTTTGTCGCTATCTTCTATTTGAGTAGAGTGACTGTTGGGCTGCTGGCTATTTGTCTTTTGAGATTTTTCAACAGCTCCTTTCTCTGCCTTTTTTTCACTTTGTCTCTTCCATATTGTATATCTAACATTTTGCCACTCTGAATGCAATTTTTCTTCAGCCTTTTTATCGCCTCTTCGTCTAGCTTCTTTTCCGTCAACTTCGAGCTTTTTCTGCATTTCTTCTAGCTCTTCTAAACTAAGCTCTTCCAAATTTACACTTTCTTTATCACTATTTTCGATTTCGTTTGTGTAAAATTCTTTTTGTTCGCGAATAGGCTCTTGAGAAGTTTTGCTTACTTCTTTTTTAACCTTACTTTTAGCTTGATGCTTCTTCTCTTCACTACAATTTGTTTCCTGTGAATTAGAAGTACCGGAAAGATTTTCTATATCTTTCTCTTCTGAATCTCCTTGGAGAATCGAAAAAAGTTTCTTAAATAATCCCATAGTCTTATTGTCTTAATTAATTTTCACCTAAAATAGTGTTTATACTTTCTGATAACTGAGTGACAGATTCGATTTGCTCTTCTGAAGAACTGAACTGTCCAGGCTTAATACGATGGAAGATTTTTGTAGCAGCATCGGCTGCAATCTTTGCTTCTTCGTATTTGCCAACCTCAATATAGAGTTTGCCTACTAAATCCAAGATAGAAGCGTAGATACCTTGCAGCAGCTCAGTTCCATCTTGCATCTCGTATAATTGGTCACCAACTTCATACAAGAGCATTTGTGCATCATACAACTTATCTTCTTGGATTTCGTAATATGCCATCGTACTTTTGACGACTGGCATCACATAACTTGGCATGTTTCCAGCAGAATGTTTTGCAGCAGCGTTGATAAAAGCCTCCAAGTCTCCCTTTGTCTTATATCGTTCTGCTACATAGATGTAGTTGGTGTATGCATTGTAGTTCTCTTGTATGAGAAGTTCTTTTACCAGAACAGTGTATGTTTGACCCAGGCGCAATTCATCATCAGGCTTGACAAGTGTTCGTTTGATAAGCTTGATGCCATTGAGCCAGGTTCCTTTTGCGCTCAGGTTTGTCAGAGCCATTCTTCCAGAATCGAGAACTTCTATTTTGCAATGGATCTTGCTGACGCTTTCGTCATCAATGATCATTCCTTGATTTCCTCCTCTTCCTACTAATATATCCATATTCTCATTTTTTATGTTAGTGCGGTAGTGGAGCTATCTTTGGGATAGGTGGTATCATTTTTCTGATATTCGCTATCTTTTTCTTCTCCATAACTACATTGAATATATGATTGAAATAGAATGAGAATTCCTTTTGGAATTCCTGTATGCTATCATCGTCATCGTTTTCGATTATCAGCATCAATACTTGCGTGAATCTGTCTAATATCTCGCTATGGTCAATACTGCCTTGTTCTAGGAACATCTTGGCTTGCTCCAGGTAATCTGCCATATCTACATTTGACCAATATTGATACAGACTGCTTGTGGCAACCAATAATGTAATATTGCCGTATGGCTGGTTGTCGAAGATTTCCATGTTGGCGAGTATCTCTTCGGCTTCACCAATCTGGTCGGTATTTAGATAAGCGACATAGGTCCAAAAAGCTTGCCAATAGTTATCTGTTGTTCGATTCGTATAATCGGAAATGCACTTTTGTGGCTCTAAAGCTGACAAAATCAAATAATAGTAGAATTGTACTTCTTCTACGTTGTATTTGTTGGCAAGTGACTCAAGTCTTGAAATGCTCAGTCTTAACATATCTGTTTTGTCAGACTTAGCAAGTGAGATGACCTGATTGATGGTTACCTTAACGATGGGATTGAGATTGTTGGAAGATTGTTGCAATCTGTTCTTTCTTACCTGCTCCTGAATATTGAAGGCAGTTTCTTCGTCTAATCCCAGAGTCAGTCTCATATCCTCCATCTGCTTGGCTTCATGAGGATCAATACGACCATCTGCATAGACTTGTTGGCAGAGTTGCTTGTATTTCACAATCTTTTCCTGCTCTAATTCTTCATTGGTCTTGTCACGTTCTATATTCGTGATATTCGTAGTCGACACATTGTGAGAGTCTATGTGTACGCCTCCTGATATAGCGTTGGCATCACCCATAGAGAAGCCTGTATTGGCAGGTTCTTCTGCTGGCAATTCCTTTCCACAATAGGGACATCGTGGAAATTGCCAGTTCTCTGGTAATGCTGTGTTACAATATGGGCAATTCTTTATCATGTATATTTATTTTATAGAATTAAACATATCAAGACGAATGCTAAAATGAAAAACCAAATGAATTTACAGAAACATCCGATACATCCAGTGATACCTTCCCCTAGGAAAGAGGCAAATAGACCTAAGGCTTGTACTCCCCAACCGATTAGACCGAGGATGACAAAGCCTAAAACCAATATGCCTATGAATCCTAGTATAGCAATCATTGCTTGAATAATTTATTTGTAAATTGAAAGTTTATTTCTTTGTTACAGTTCCACTATGTGAACGGACATACGTACCCATTGACGTGCTTATGATGATATCACTGCCCTTGGTGATAATGTCAAAGATCTGGGCACCATTACATCCGCAGACGAAACTCCAGCTGTTACTACCCATCGTGGCTCTTTGAAGCTCTGTGGGTTTATCCGGATTAATGCGGTAAATAAAATTACCTTCTTTTACAGTAGTTGCCATAATATAGTGTATTTAAAATCTAAGCTCTGAGGTCACTTTTGCCTTTCGGATTCTTTCAAGAGTGGTGTAGGTCTGACCTTGTGTGAAGGCTATGCGTCTTCCTGTCTTTCCGAAAGAATCATTTTGAATTGCAGGTGAGAATTCTTCTATTTTCTTGAGCTTGAAGAATGTTCGTTTCTCTGGTTTGTATAGAGGTTCCTTTTTTGCAAAGTACTCTTCTGGAACATATTCTTTTAACTCTCTGATATCTACATTTTCTAGTTTTTTTTCAATTTCAAAGAGATATTGAATTCTTTGAGCGTAATAGAATGCTAAGTATTTGGCATTCTTGAATCTTCTACCGCCTTGGCAGGCATAGAAATTATATTCCAAAGCAATAGGCTCACCCCATCTTCCGCCTACTATGATGACGCGGTTTTCGTGATCATCATATAAACCTAATGAGGTAATAAGAAGCTCAAACTGTTCTATGAGATAGCTGAGGACTGGATTCGGAACATCTTGCTGATAGTCATTGAGGATATTCATCAAGGTGGTCCAATTAGTCCATATTATCTCTTGGGGAAGAATTTCTGGTCGTTTGTCGTGTGTAGTGATATAGATGAGTTTATTGCGTTCATCTCTGTCTTCGACAATCAACTTCTTGTGATTTTCTAGTTGGGTTAGATTGATGACATCAGACAGTTTGCTTTCAATATAAATGTTGAAAGCATAGTTGCAAGAGATTAAACCATCTGGTATACTATGGATGTCTGTGTCGTCAATATGACTTTGAGTTTCAATCTTTAATGTTTTTTCTGGCAGTCCATTTCCTTCATCAATTCGCTGAAGAATTTCATCTAACAAACTGCCCCCCCCAGCCCGTCCGAGAACGGCCGTTTTGGGGTGTATCATAGAGGGCAGAACC
>ERZ773178.4667-NODE-4667-length-10170-cov-5.048739_pt1 | contig 10170 bp, 9 predicted proteins | sample MGYA00580533_ERZ773178 | MGnify/ENA primary metagenome ERZ773178 (study PRJEB29015, sample SAMEA2737859) | human gut metagenome | biome: human gut; feature: human-associated habitat; material: faeces | place: China | collected 2012 ...
GAGCCGCTGACTTCGGACAACATATTCAAAAAGCAGAAGACCACGCTCCAATACCTGACCAACATCTACTCCTACCAGCCGGACTACGAAGCTCCCGCCTGCGTGTCGAACAGCAACGACATCCCCTGGGAGGCCAGCTCGGACGAGACCTCGTTCGCCTACCTGGACCGGGCCTACACCCAGATCAACTACAACTCGTGGAACCCGTCGATCAACATCTACCGCAACGACACCTACAACACGCCCTATAAAGGCATCCGCGAAGCCAACTATTTCATGCAGCACGTCCACGAGTGTCCCGAGCTGACCGACACCGATAAGGGGTATTACTACAACGAGGCCCGCTTCCTGCGCGCGCATTTCTACGCCATGATGCTGCCCGTCTACGGTCCCGTCTTCCTCATCGGCGACGATCCGGTGGACTTCACGCAGAGCGGACTCGACCAGCGCGAGCGCAACACCTGGGACGAGTGCGTCAGCTACGTCGCGAACGAGCTCTGGGAAGCCGCCAAGGGGCTGCCCGACAGCTGGCCCGACATCTACTACGGCCGTGCCACGAAAGGCGCCGCCCTGGCCGCCCGCGCCCGCCTGCTGCTCTACTCGGCCCGCAAGCTCTTCAACGGCAACGAACTCTACAAGGGTATCGTCAACAAAAACGGCGACCACCTGTTCCCGACCCAGTACGACGAAAAGAAATGGGAGCTGGCAGCCCAGGCCGCCAAAGACGTTATGAACCTGAACCTCTACTCGCTGGTCGGCGCCGACGGCACGGACCCCTACGCCAGCTTCAACACGCTCTTCACGTCGGTAGGTTCCGGGACCGGCGGCGCTACGGAGAAGATCTACACGCGCATCGCCAGCGGCTACCAGTGGCGCGTGGTCACCACGCCCCCGAGTGTCGGCGGAACGGCCTACGGCGGCTACGGCGTAACCCAGAAACAGGTCGACGCGTTCGCCATGGCCAACGGCCGCTACCCCATCACGGGCTACACCGACGGCGACCAGGCGCGGCCGATCATCGACCCCGACGCAGGTTACAGCGAAAGCGGATTCTCGAAGTTCAAGCACCCGATCTACGGCGACGAACTGGAGACGTTCAAAATGTACCAGAACCGCGAACCGCGCTTCTACGTCAACGTGTTCTGGAGCGGCATGACCTGGCACGGAGCCAACAAGAAAACAGCCAACGTCCAGTTCTATTTCAACGGCAATTCGGGTCCGGGAAAATCGCACAACTATCCGCCGACGGGTTATCTGGCGCATAAGTTCACCAACCCGTCGATCGACACCTCCACCGGCAACTATGGCTACCTGGATTTCCCCGTATTCCGCTATGCGGAGATCCTGCTCAACTACGTCGAGGCGCTTAACGAGTACGATCCGTCGAACGCGGACATCACGCTCTACCTGAACATGATCCGCAAACGCGCCGGCGTTCCCGACATCGAGGAGGTCTATCCCGACGCCGCCGGCGACCAGACCAGGATGCGCGAACTGATCCGCCGCGAACGCCAGGTCGAGCTGTGCTTCGAAAACCTGCGCTATTTCGACACGCGGACCTGGATGACGGCCGAGACGGACAACAACATGCCGGTCTACGGCATGAACATCTCGGCCAAAGACCACAAGGCGAACGGCGAATTCTGGCAGCGCGTCATCTGCAAATACGACGGCGGCCGCGACGGCAACCGCGTCTTCACCAAGCGCTGCTACCTCTTCCCGATTTCCCAGGAAGAACTCGACCGTGTGAAATGCACGCAGAACTACGGCTGGTAAACCCCTCTAATCCGGATAATTATGAAACTGAAAAACATATTGATACCCTTCGCAGGCGTGCTGCTGCTGACCGCCTGCGAAAAAGACCACCGCAACGACAACCTGACCGACCCGCGCGTCTACATCGTCAACAACGGCGTGCAGAACGCAATCTATTACGACGTGGAGGAGACGATCGACTACAACATTTACGCTTACAGCAGCGGCTACTTCGGACAGCCGTCGGAGGTGAAGGTCGTACCCGACCCCGATGCCGTCGAGGCTCTCAACGCCGCGAACGGCTCCTCCTACACGCTGCTCGGCGAGGAGTACTACCAGATCGTCAAGGACACCGGTTCGATCACGGCCGAAGGCCGCCGCGCCACCCTCACCGTCCGCCTCGACTGCAAGGGGATCATGGCGCTGCCCTACATGAACGACTACGTCCTTCCGCTGCGGCTCTCGGCCACGGGAACCGAGGTCAACGAGAAGCTGAACACCATCCTGATCAATCCCCGGATGCAGGAGACCGAGGTGCTGGCCGAGAACGCCGGTGTCGTGGAAAGCGACTTGAGCGCCACCGACGCCAATACGCTCGAATTCACAGCCTACACCGAGTTCAACAACAAGTGGGATTCCGAGATGGAATACGAACACGGCGATGCAGTGCTCGCGGCCTATAACGCCGAGCACGGCACGCAATACATCCCGCTGCCCGAAAGCGCCTACACCTTCACGGGAGCCGACCTGAAAGCCGGCTCGAACAAAGCGGTTTCGACCATCGACATCGACAAATCGAATCTGACGGCAGACCGTTACTACACGCTGGCCGTAAGGCTCAAGAGCAATTCGAAATTCAAGATCGGCGAGAAGAACACGGTGCTTTACCACATCTCGCTGCTCCCGATCTACGACAGCCGCAGCAAGTGGAATCTCGTTTCGTGCAGCTCCTACTACACCGGCCGCGGCCCCGAGCTGATGATCGACGGCGATCTGGTCACCCGCTGGGAGAGCCGCTACAACAACACCGGAGAGGGCGACATCAACCCCAACGAAGCATCGACCGTATGGGATATGGGCAAGACGTACTACTGGTGCGGCATGACGCTCGTCCGCCGCAGCGACTCCTACGTGACCGACCTCCGCGCCGGCTACATCGAGCTTTCGGACGACGGCAAGAACTGGACGAAAGCCCAGGACTTCGACTTCGGCGACAAGACCAACACGTCGACGACCGGAACCTACGCCGTCGAGCAGTGGACCGTTTCGGGCCGCTACGTACGACTGGCCGTAAATGCCAGCAACCGCAACAAACTGTACTCCGTGTCGGAATTCGTTCCGGTGCTGGCGGAAAAGACGAAATGAACCCGAAATCCAAAATTCCCGAACCGATGAAAAAACCGATTCTGCTTTACCTGACGACCCTCGCCCTGACCGCACTCTGCGGCGGGGCGGCGGCCGGGCAGGCTGCGGCGCAAAGCGCGCCCGACATGTCGAAATACATCCTGACCCCGAAACCCGCCGACACCCCGCGCATCAACGGCGCCCGCGTCTTCGGCGTCCGCCCGGGTTCGGAATTCCTCTACACGATCGCCGCGACGGGCGTCCGTCCGATGACTTTCTCGGCCGAGGGGCTTCCCAAAGGGCTGAAACTCGACCCCGAAACCGGACGGATCACGGGACGCGTAACCGCTCCGGGCGAATATACCGTGCACCTGAAAGCCGCAAATGCGTCGGGCAGCTGCGAGCGTAATCTGAAGATCGTCGTGGGCGACGAAATCGCACTCACTCCGCCGATGGGCTGGAACAGCTGGAACTGCTGGGCGCGCGACGTCACGCAGGAGCAGGTGCTCTCGTCGGCGCGCGCGATGGTCGAAAGCGGACTCGCCGACCACGGCTGGTCCTACATCAACATCGACGACGGATGGCAGGGCAAACGCGGCGGCAAACACAACGCGATCCAGCCGAACACGAAATTCCCCGACATGAAGGGCCTTGTACGCGAGATTCACGACATGGGCCTGCGGGTGGGCATCTACTCCACGCCGTGGATCGGGACCTATGCCGCGCATATCGGCAGCTACTCGGACAACCCCGACGGCGTCAACGAGTGGATCAAAAAAGGCCGGCACAACGAGCATTACCGTTATCAGAAAGAGGGCGGCAACTACTGGAAGGACCGGACCGAAGTCTGGCACCTCGGCCCTTACTCCTTCGTGGAGGCCGACGTGAAGCAATGGGGCGAATGGGGTATCGACTACCTCAAGTACGACTGGAATCCGCTCGACTATTACCACGTCAAGGAGATGCACGACGCCCTTCGGACGCTCGACCGCGACGTCGTTTACAGCCTCTCGAACAGCGCACCCTACGGCGACGCCCCGCAGTGGATGCGGTACTCCAACTGCTGGCGCACGACGGGCGACATCCGCGACACGTGGGAGAGCATCAGCAGCATCGGGTTCAGCCAGGACCGCTGGCTGCCCTTCAACCGCCCGGGTCACTGGGCCGACCCCGACATGCTGGTCATAGGCATGGTGGGCTGGGGCCCGAAACTCCACTACACGCAGCTCACGGCCGACGAGCAGTATACGCACATCAGCCTCTGGTCGCTGCTGGCCGCGCCGCTGCTGATCGGCTGCGACATGGCGCAGATGGACGACTTCACACGGAGCCTGCTGACCAACGACGAAGTGATCGACGTCAACCAGGACCCGCTGGGCCTGCAGGCCGTTCCCGTCTGGCAGCAGGGCGACCAGGTGATCTACGCCAAGCACCTCGAAGACGGCTCGATGGCCGTCGGGCTTTTCAACCGGGGCTGGCAGACCGTGAAGATGAACTTCACGCTCCGCATGCTGGGTCTGCGCGGCAGGCAGACCGTGCGCGACCTGTGGCGGCAGAAGGACCTCACGGAGTGCACCGACAAGTTCGAAACCGCCGTTGCGCCTCACGGCGTCGTTCTGGTGAGAGTCTACCCCGGCAACAGCCGCGAACAGGCGACCGGCAAATAGCACGGCCCTGTTTCATAATAAATAAAAGACGGATACCTGCGTATCCGTCTTTTTCTTGAGCGGCATTGCCGCAATGTCGACAGAAAAGCCTTCCGAAACGAATCCGAAAGGCTTTTCTGCTTGTGGGAACAAGCGGATTTGAACCGCTGACCTCCTGCTTGTCGAGCAGGCGCTCTAAACCAACTGAGCTATGCTCCCGGCATAAAAAACCATCCTGTTTTGGATGGTCTCTGTCGTGGGAGCTGAGGGATTCGAACCCCCGACCCTCTGCTTGTAAGGCAGACGCTCTGAACCAGCTGAGCTAAGCTCCCCTTTTGCTGAATTGCGAGTGCAAATGTATGATAAATAAATCATTCCTGCAAGTCCTCGCTTCATTTTGGGAAATCTTTTTTCGCTGGCAGTTCATTCGGTTGACACGCTGGTTTACACATTTGCATAAAGCCAATGCTGGTTAAACAATAGTGAATTAATTGACAATCTTATATTTGAATAAGAGAGGACAAACATTGCAATAGGGGTATATTTAAGACCCCTTTGCAAAGTCTGTCCTCGTATCTGTTGAGAAAAACGCGCGAGAAAATTTTCCCCTCCTCCCTGCTCTCTCCTTTTAAGAATGTTGTGTTGCTTTTGTTTCTGTGTATAATTTCGTATTTTTGATATGCGTAATAACCCAAGCATTATGAGCGACATTATTCCGATTGATTCTGAAATCACAACTTTCTCTGACTATCTTAATAATAATTGCCGTGGTATTTTATCTGCCCGATTTGGAGATGGAAAGAGTTTCTTCCTGAATGAAGTTAAGAAGCAATTATCCGATAAGTATTTATTCCTTACAATATATCCCGTCAATTATCAGGTCGCTGAAAATAAAGATATTTTTGAGTATATTAAGCGAGATATATTGTTACAAATCTTGATGACATCCGAGATTGATTTATCGGATGAAAAATACGGCTTTTCATTGAGATTATGGGGATTCTTCAATCAAAATGGGAAAGACCTCGTATCGGATATTGTTTCTTTAATTGCATCTTCTTTGGCAAATATCCCCCAAGATGCTATAAAAGTATTTCGGGACAACATTGCAAAATTCAAAGACTTTTCAAAGAAAGCCAATTCTTCCCAGTCCGATAGTATCGAATCATATTTGGATGAATTTGCAACCCAAAAAGGAGGGATATATGAATTTGATCCCATATCACGGATTATTTATCAACTAATCACAGATATTAAAGAAAATAGTGGTAAGCAGGTCATCCTTGTTATTGAAGATATGGATAGAATTGATCCTGCCCATATATTCCGCATCCTCAATGTATTTTCTGCACATTGGGATATGCAAGATTATTCAGAACAAAAACTTGCACATGGCAACCCTTTGAATAAATACAATTTCGATAAAATATTGCTGGTTTGTCATTTTCAAAACATCAAGAATATCTTTCATCATTTTTATGGAGAGAGAACCGATTTTACGGGTTATATTCATAAATTTTCGTCTTCCACGCCCTATGAATATTCATTAAATGATGTGATTGAAGAATGGATTTTACAGAAAATACCTTTTAATAAAGATACTTTTCCTGCCATTTGCGAGCGGTTGGCAGACCTTATTATGCGGAAATATAAGAATTGTGAAAATATAATTACCAACATTCGACACATTACCAACTTCTTAACCCAATCCAATTACAATATCAGAAAAGAGGATATTCCACCGTATAGCTGGCAAAATGGATACAATGGCTATAATTATTATATTTCTACCTACAATCAAGTTACTCACTTATTATGTATATTAAAGAACTTTGGAATATCTATTGACGAGTTTTTAGCTTTCCATGCAGATCAATTTTACAGTCAATTATGTCGATTTATTGGTCAATGTTGGTTGATTTATCCACAGCTAAATATAGATTTAGATTCTTCAAAATGTAAGTTTAGATTCTCTAATTGTAATGACGACACAATAACCTGTGAATGGGATAATTATAATCAACCTCTACCATGTAAATCAACGAAAGTCAATCCGAATTCTGTTATTCAGCGATTTGAAATAAAATGGATGCAAATGGATACTCTTTTGTACTCACCGCACTTTAAAGAGTTATTTTCAAAGCAGAGTTTTGAAACTGTATTATCGTTTTTTGAAGATTTTATCTATTGATTATATGAACTGCTCCAAATACTTCTCGTTGAATCCAGTCAGCGGGAAACGGAACTCTTTCTGTTTACCCTCTACCGATGTATAGCCGAATACGGCCGTGTCGCTCTTGATATGGGCTTCGAAAAGATTGAGCTTGCAGCTGGACTTGGGTAAATCTATGATATTTGGCAATACAATGGCGAGATGACCCTCTTCTACGGCCTTTGGATTCAGCAGATAGGAGAATCCTGCCATATAACGACCCCGTTTCTGGAAACAGACGGTCATATCTTTCGTGGGGTCGATGTCGAGTTCAAAAATGTAGGTGAACTCCCGTGGTGTAGGGTCATCAGTTCTACGCCCTACAAACAGGCAGATGCCGTAATTATTATCGTAGGATACGCCTTTGGCTATATACGATACTTGCACATCGTCGATCGTCTCCGTGCCTGTTTTTCAATCAATGCTTGGTGTTTTTCTTTTCATTTTAGCTAAAATTTAGATTATGGTTAATAATTTGATTATGATGTAAATATACGAAAAATTCATGAGATTTGCAATAAAATATATACAAAAAGACAGACTTGGGTATACGGTATGAAATAAACCGTTCTGTCCAAGTCTGTCCTAATTGTCAGTGTTATTTAAATATATCTTTAATCTTGACTAAATCATCTATTTTAGCTTCTGCATTATCCATATGTTCTTCCACTATTTTTCGTCTATATTTAAAGAACAGTTTATGATTCTTCTGCTTATACCATTTCTTTACACAATATTCAATAGCATAAACGATCATGGAACTTATTACCGATAGAGTACAAATAAAGAACAGGATCGAACAAAGACAGCCGATAAAATTTACAAGACAATACAGATAGCTGTTATCGACATCAAGCCGTGCAACATACACCACGCCGATATAACTAATGACCAAACCAATGGTATTTTGATTGATAGACAGGCTGTCTAAAATCTTTATATCTCCACTTGCCATATTATTTTCGTTTAATCAACCTCTCCCGCCATGCAGAAACACAGCAGGAGAGGATCATTGTTTTTATTCGTCCAATTCAGAAATCGTTGTAAATTCTTTCCAGCCATATGCGTTTTTATACGCATCGACACATCCAGCAGGAACTTTCAGAACGGAGTAGGAATTTATACCCGTAAATACATCATCTCCACAACTCGGCGGTGTCCTCGTCCCGATTTTGAACAATTGGAGTTTGGAATCTTCGTAAAAGGCACGGAACTCAATCCTTGTTACTTGCGTACATGCAGACATATCCACAGTTGTCAATGCCGTACAATCCGAGAAGGCACCATGAGCATAATACCCATAAACCGTTAAAAGTTGTGATCCTTTCTCGAACGTTACGGTTTTCAGAGAGGTGCAATCCGAGAAGGCGCCCCCTCTAATCGTCTCCACACTTGCTGGAATCTCGATCGTGGTTAGAGACGTACAGCTCTCGAAGACGCCACTCCAAATCGAACCGTTTTTAATCGTTTTGAGTTTCGACCCTTTCTCGAACGTTACGGTTTGCAGGGCGGTACAACGAAAGAAGGCCCCCCCTTCAATCGTCTCCACACTTGCGGGGATCGAAATTGAAACCAACGAGGAGAGACAGAAAGCTTGTGTCCCAATTGCAGTTAGCGTGTTGGGAAGGGTGACGCTCTTAATATTGGTACATTTCAAGAACGCCTCCGTTGGCAAAACCGAAAGGTTTACTCTCGAAATATCGAGGTGCTCCAAACTCTGAATATTCCGTAATGTCGTAAAGTCAGATATGCCCAACGTTCCAGATAATTTCAATGACGAGGGTTCCGTCAGCCCCAATTCATTCAGAATCCCTGCAAGCATACCTCCCTTTGGGACATGAATCACATCCTTTGCATCTGAATCGGGGTCGGGCGGAGTGGTTTGTCCAGAATTGGAACCTCCGTTCGGGTCTGTATTCTCATCCGTACCGCTCTCTGTGCAACTGCAACACAAGGCTGCAAACAAGGCAAATAAGAATAGCTTTTTCATAATGATGAATTTTTAAGTTTTTGTCAATAACTCTAATTTCAGAACAGCCCGCTGCACAGGTCTATTCTGTAATGATGACTGATTAATAGTAGGTCAATATATAATTGGCATTGGGGCCCACTATCTGTGTGGGATAGCCTTCGTCATCGTATTCGTAATATATGTTACTGTTGTCTGCCGAAGCTGGATAATTGGATGGGATGGAGCCTTTGAAATTGGTGGGCAGAAAGACGACGTATGCAAAGATACCGAAATTGCTTAACCCAAATTGCGCATCGAACAAATTAATGTTTAACTTATTCGGTTTATCAGTGTATGTATACGTCGTTGAATTAGAATACGAGTTACGTTGTTCCATCAGATTACCGTTCTCCCAACGATAAGTCCAAAAATAGGGAGTAGTAACACTATTATTATCCTGTTTTTTGGACACATAACCGTTTTCGTATTCATATCGCCAGCGGGTCGTGCCATTAACATCGAATTCGGTGACATAACCGTTATGATCAAGAATAAATGCAGCGTCATAATAAGATCCGCTGCTGCTGTTATATTTAACGCTGATACGGTCGTCTGTATAGGTATAAGTAAAATCGACATCACCATGGATATAACCACCATGGATGCTAACTTCCGCAAGGCGCTGCTGGTCGTCATAGCTGAAATCATAATAGATAGTTTTATCCGCACTTATCTCTTCTATCTGTTTAAGTAGTTTTTGCGATGTCTGGTTCTCTTTGTTACCATCCTCGGAACAAGACGAAAACGAAATACTCGAAAACATCACTGCGGCAAATAAGAATAGTTTTTTCATAATGAGTTTGAGTTTTAAATTTCTAAATCACACGCCAAGCAGTTCATAGTTTTTCGATTTCGTTGATATGGAACACTTCATGTTTAAGATGGTGATCCTCATTAAACCACTTGCATTCAACTTTTTCTGGATGTTCTACACCATCCATTGTTTTGAATGGATACTGAGCGACTGTCATTTCATAGCCACCAGATTTTAGTCTGACAACATCTCCGATCTTAAAATCCATAATTTGTAAGATTTCTTACCGTATCAACTCCTGCTGCGGTGGGTTATATGCAAAAAGAAAGTGTGGAGTTGTTCGCTTATCCACATAGAGGTTCTGACAAAACCTTGGTACAAATAAGCAAATCCCCACACTTGGCAGTATATATCGGGATGATATATAGCTACACAAATGAAGAGTGTC
>ERZ773178.4672-NODE-4672-length-10166-cov-5.351202_pt1 | contig 10166 bp, 10 predicted proteins | sample MGYA00580533_ERZ773178 | MGnify/ENA primary metagenome ERZ773178 (study PRJEB29015, sample SAMEA2737859) | human gut metagenome | biome: human gut; feature: human-associated habitat; material: faeces | place: China | collected 2012 ...
AAGAACCGGTTGTATTCGACCACGACTGCCGCGAAGGTATCTGCGGTATGTGTTCTCTTTACATCAACGGACATCCGCACGGTCCTGCAACAGGTGCTACTACTTGCCAGATTTACATGCGTCGTTTCAACGATGGTGACACCATCACTGTTGAGCCTTGGCGTTCGGCCGGTTTCCCTGTCATCAAGGACTTGATGGTAGACCGTACTGCTTATGACAAGATCATGCAGGCCGGTGGTTACGTAAGCGTTCGTACAGGTGCTCCGCAGGATGCCAACGCTATCCTGATCCCGAAGCCCATCGCTGACGAAGCTATGGATGCCGCTTCTTGTATCGGTTGCGGTGCTTGTGTAGCTGCTTGTAAGAATGGTTCTGCCATGTTGTTCGTTTCGGCAAAGGTCAGCCAGTTGAACTTGCTTCCGCAAGGTAAACCGGAAGCTCTGCGCCGTGCGAAAGCTATGTTGTCCAAGATGGACGAACTCGGATTCGGTAACTGTACCAACACCCGCGCTTGCGAGGCTGAATGTCCGAAGAACATCTCTATCAGCAACATCGCCCGCCTGAACCGCGACTTCATCATCGCTAAACTGAAAGACTAAGCGTGAGCTTGATTTGATTAATAGCATAAATCCCCCGTCGGCGTTAGCTGGCGGGGGATTTTCTTTTTACTCATTAGCAAAAGTATAATAAAACGACTCAGTTAAGTTCATAGTAAAGTTTGTATAAACGCAAATCGCTTCTCATAATCATCCTCAGATATAGATAAAGCAAGATAACTATCTGACATGATCCACCCATTGAGTTCTTCTTTATATTCAAAATTACTGTTACAGTAATGAATGTAACGTGCGATATTTGCTACGTCATTAAAATAAAGAATGGACTTATTGCATTTATCATGTTCTAAAGCACAGACTAAGACAACATCATCTATTTTAATTTCAATGCCTTTACTTACCTCCTCCTTATACAAGTACTCATATATACACATCTCTTTTTTAAAGAATAATTTTTGAATGTGACTGCTCGTATTATTTAATACGCTTCTACCTATATATAGTAGGTTGTCAAAGTTTGAATGCAAATTAAGTGTATCCATCTCATCATTTTTTTTATTGTTATTACTCAACTGAATATTCCATTAGCATTATTATATCTCACCATACAATCATATATGATTGCGGATATGCAAATATAAATACTTTCCTTTGAAAACAATCATATATGACAGAGATTATGCTTGATAAACAGGAAACTTTAAATGAGATAGGTACTAAAATTAGAAAATTACGGGAAAGTAAGAATCTATCTATCCAAGAATTCGCAGATAAACTTGAAATGGAGTACAACAACGTTATTCGAATAGAGAAAGGGAGAACTAATTTCACTATTGGTACTCTTGTGAAAATAGCCAATTCCCTAGAAGTAAATTTAAAGGATATAGTATAGCAATTTGAGATGCAAGGATTATACAACTCCTTAGAACGCTAACCTAAGGAGCTGTATATATGAAGCATAACTATTATCAACTGAACTTCATATATTGACTGAAATGTCTATGCAATTACATTTAAAACAATTTGCGGATAAGACATCAATACTCTTGCAAACCAAAATCAATGCCAATCAAAAGTAAACAAAAGGTTTCAACTCATTTCCTTGTTTATCCACCGGATAAAGAGCTCCTTCCTTCTCTAATTGAGCAGACATTTCCTGAATCATCTCCCTGCATTTATCCGGATGTGCGGAAGAAAGTTCATTTCTTTCTTCCGGATCGTCTTTCAGATTGTAAAGCAAGGCTTTGGGTTGTTTCGGAGTCTCGGGAAGATAATAATAAATCAGTTTCCAGTCGCCCATGCGATAGGTGGTGAAGTAGCTGCCGCGGTGTGCGTGAGGGAAGTGCATCAGGAAAGACTCGGGACGCTTCTTGTCCACCTTACCGCTCAGTTGCTTTTTCAGATCGAATCCGTCTATCACGTAGTTTTGGGGAACTTCGCATCCTGCCACAGACAGAACAGTCGGATAGATATCCATGATTGTGCCCAACTGTGTCTGCATACTTCCTACTTCAATAGGCAAGTTCTTCTGTACTTTGCTCTTCTTCTCAGGCTTTGCCCAAGCTGCGATGAAAGGAACACGCATACCACCTTCAAACTCCGTCCCCTTTTTACCTCTCAGCGGAGCGGAAGAACCATAGCCACGTTCATCTCCCAATGGAGCATCACCACCGTTATCTCCTAAAAAGAGAATCAGCGTATTTTCGGCAATTTCCAGCTTTTCGAGTTGGTCCATGATGTCGCCTAATGATTTATCCATGCCTTCTATCAATGTAGCAAAAGCTCTTGCCTGCTCGTTCTTATCCGGGTCGGTGTAGCGTGACAAGAAACGTTTGTCTGCCTGGAAAGGTGAATGAACTGCGTAATGGGCCATATTCAGATAGAAAGGTCGTTTTTCTTCTACGGCTTTGGTGATCTCCCGATTCGCTTCTATAGTCAGCGCTTCACTCAGGAAGGTATCTGTACCGTGATATTTCTCCAGGTCAGGAACTGCTCTAATCTTCTGTCCCTTGATATGCCCGTATCCCCATTCGCCATAATAGCTGCCGGGATGTCCAATGCCGGAACCTGCGATATTTACATCAAAGCCGATATTCAGCGGATTCTCTCCTTCGCTTCCCATACAGCCGAAATGTGCTTTTCCTACATGAATGGTTTTATATCCGGCTTGTTGCAAGACTTTCGGTATGGTAGGCATATCTTTTCTGAGACCTTTCCAGTTCCATTGGGGCGGTCCGAAAGGATTCCGGTTGTTGCTCTCGGCATTAATCCAGTTAGTGACTCCATGCCTGGTCGCATTCTGTCCGGTCATGATGGAAGCTCTGGAAGGGGAACTCACGCTCTGTGCGTAAAAAGTAGAAAAACAAATACCCTGTTTAGCCAGTCTCTCCATATTCGGAGTATGATACCAGTCATTCAGCGGATGACGCACCGGCTGACCACTCTCATCTGCGATAAAAGGAACCGAAGTATCCATAAGTCCCATGTCATCTACAAGGAAGACAATAATATTCGGGCGTTCCTGAGCCACCCCGCAAACGGAAGATGCCAAACCACCCAGCACACAAAATCCTTTAAAAGCTCGATTCGTTCTCATTACATAGTTTTTTGATTTATATCCTAGTTATTGTACGTGCCATAATAGATTTCAAACCTTGACTCCCTTCTGATTACACAAAAGAGTACTAGAAAAATATCCTATTATCTTTCATTCATTCAGCATAATCTATCATGTTATTATTCTGCTTTGAAACCTGATTTTAATTCGTTGAAATAAAAAGTTTAATTTCCGTATCCGCCTTATCATGGCTTTATTTGAAGTGATCTGACTTTATAATAAAGATGTATTAGACTGGTTTTAAAGGAAACAGCTAGCAATATACAACAAATGTACTATACCCGCAAAGAAAAAAATAGTTTTTGACTTTCTCTCTGAAAAATTATCAGACGGTTTTCTTGCTTGTTCTAAGCATACGTGGAGAAGCTCCAAAGAACTTCTTACAGAAATTAGAGAAGTGAGGCAGAGACTCGAAACCGTATTTATAGCATATTTCGGAGATACTGTACTCAGAGTTATTCAAGTCATCCAAAATACCTTCCTTACGCCGTGCCTGCATCCATTCGTATACCGGCTCATGGAACACGTTATTGAAGATACGCCGCAAGGTGCTGACGGTATAGCCTCCCAACTGGGCCAGTTCTTCTACCGTTTTTACTTTCTTATAGTTCTGAAGGACGAAGTATTCAAAAGTGGTGGTGTATTTCGAGAGTGGATGCACCAAGCTGGCCAAGTCATAATCCGAATAATAGTAGCTTAGCACAAACGCCAGTTCTTTGCGCTTTAAAGACAGCAGGTCCCGGCAAACTTTACTTTCTCTCAAATAGGATTTGGAACCATCCAAAAAGTATTTCAATTCAGGAATTATCTTTAAAGGAGAATAGATAAGCGGAGAAGGTACATCCTTCATGATATGATTGAAACGGAAGTCACAGAATAGTTCCGGCTGAATAAAACGATAATAGATACATTCGCACTCGGTCATCGCAAGCATCTCGTATTTTGAACCAATAGCCTGAAGAATAAATTCACCTGCTTTCAACATCGTACCTGCATACTCCTGGCTATTAACCAAGAGTTCTCCTTTTATCAAAAAAAGGATGAAATTATCTTCACACTTCCGGGCTGGTTGATGGTAGCCCCTTGTATGAGTAGTGTGAATAATAGCATTGTCTACGGCTTTCGGACAGTTCTGACAATCCCAAGTACCCTGACAGATTGATGACATATATTTGTGTTGGCGTTTGATTTGTTCCTGTTTGCAACAAAAATATATGAAATCTTTTAGATGGCAATAGAAAAGAAGGAAAAAAGTGAAAAGACGTTGCGTTTACATATAGCTATATAAATTCTGAGCTGTATAAATCATTTAGATTTATACAGCTCAGAATTATAAAAAATACAATATTACTCAACAGGAGGAGTTACCGATGCCACAGGAATCACTTCTCCACCATTAACCTCAAGAGTATCCCAAGCTGTAACAGTAGGTTCACCTATTTCTATAGACTTAGCATCACTAGATAACACTAAAGTATAACGAACCTTTTTGTTTGCTTCCCATTTTGTTGATATACCTAATTCGACTGTTTTTGTTCCTTCAAAAGTTTTATCAAGAGAATCTGTTTTATCCTTTGGAATAGCATAATATGTAATAGAAACTTTAGCCGATTCCGTCAATGTTTGAGGAACAAGCATAAACAAAGAAGTCTCAGCTACGTCTAAATTAGTAACAGAAGCAATATCTGTAACAGTTATTTCTTTAGGATCTTCTGTTATATCATAGGTATATGCTCCATCAGCTGTTCCCCAGTTCTCCCAAGCACCAACAGTACTCGTATTACCATCAAAAGAATAAGTTGCACTAGTACTAACTCCTGATACTTCTAGTTTACTAATTACATATTTAAAATCTTTTTCACCTTTTATTGAAAAATTCACTTGAGTCAATAAATGACGGAAACCTAAAGTTACCTTATTATCTGATTTCTGCTGATTTATTAAATTGGCTGCTAACAAATCGACTTGTGTAGTAGTTTCACCAACAGTGTAATTAAATTTAGGGAAACCTGCTTTCGTTATATCTAAAGTTTGTTTTGGAGAGGTTGCAAAGAAGCTTACATAAGCAGTAGCTGGCCAATAAAATGTGCCCACTTGGCTCCATCCTCCTTCGGCTTTACTTACTGCGACATCATCCATAAAGCCTCCAGTAAGTTGCGTCCCACTCGTCATTGCATCGGTAGTTCTATAACCAGAGACAGTAAATGATTCAAACTTATCATTTTCAATAATCGCAGCTCTAGTAGACTTATTTATCACACTATTAAAACTAATTTCCGCTTCTCGTCCCGGATTCTCAAAATCTTCACTCTGTGAGCAGCTTGTAATTGTTGCAACTGCTGCAATAGCCAATAATACTTTTTTCATAATTGTTTTTTTAATCGTTAATATTGTTATATTTCGTTTATGTTTAACCTTACTCAACAGGAAGTATCACTTCATCTTCATCGCCCCAACCATCTACATCACCACCAATACCGCCACCATCACCGCTAGGCGGATTCTCTGGCCTTTCAACCTCAATCTGATCATCAAGTGGCAACTCTATCTCCGTAGGCGGTTCATCAACATCTCCTTCTCCGCCTTCACCACTCTCAAAATCAGCAATCACCTCCGTTATATCAATCTCCGCCTTCTGCACGGTTTTATCTACTTTAATAAATGCCAGCGTAAACTTTATAGCAAGACCTGCCCGACTCATCGCCCCTTCCGGTAACCCAAAAGCTGTAAAACTACCCGTTACTTCGCCCGAACGTCCTTGCGCTTCAAAGTAGATAGGAGCATCGTTCATTTTCCCGCAACATCTGCCCAAACAGTAACAACCCGCCATACCTTCCACACTGCCAACGATTGAAGAAACATATTCCAGCCCTTCCACCTTGATCTTGAAAGAATAGGTCTTTACCACTAATTTCGGTTTCCAATCCAGTAGAAGCTCTTCTTCACTGTTCGCTATATGTAAATCATCGATCTGCACTACGTATAAGGGATCAGGTCCCCATACCATTTTCTCCGTTCCCGCTATTCCCAGACCATTGCAATAGCCTGTAAATGCTTCAATCGTCTCATAGGCTTCCTCTCCTCTGATCTGCACCGTTTCAGTGTCGTAGTTGTAAGCCACTACCGAATAACGCCCCGGCGGCACCTTTACTTTTCCACCTCTTACTGAAAGGTATGTATCAATCTTTCTGCCTTCCGCACTCTTCGGATAAAAAATCACCCGAACCCCTTCCGGCAACTTATCGGTAACACCGTTCCAATCTAACTTTATATCTACCCCGCTTACGGGATAATCATCCAATAGTTCGCGACGGCTACATCCGGTCAGCATCAGCAGCGAGGACAGAAGCACAAGAAGTATGTATCTTGTATCTTGCATAACGTCCTTATCTCCCTCTTTTTATCAGCCATACCAGAGAGACTTTCGCCTTGGTAGGACCTATAAAGTTATAACGTCCACTAGTTGTCCACACGATATCCCCCTCGTAAGGAGTATATTTCTTATATTCTGTTGTCAGATACCCGATGCCGAAGCTAAATTCGAGCGACAGATGGCGAGCCAGTTGCCGCGCATACCCGTAGGTCACTCCCGCAGCTCCGTAATAATCGCCCCGATAACCGTCGCCCTTCCACTGGAAATCGTAAATTCCACCTTCAGCATAAAGCCCAACAAAATGCCCTGTCAACCGATTGCGCTTCTGACGATTGCCCAACCAGCAACGTCCTTCCACTCCTCCCGAAAGAAGCTGATAACAGAAATCATGTTTACTGTTCAGCCACCACGGGCATTTGTATTCAGCATTTAAAGACCACCTTTTGCCTACCGGAATCTCTACTTCCAGATTCGGCGCCAACGCCAAGTCGTACAACAGATTATTCTTCACTGCAAGCACCGTTTTACTTTCAACCGGCCCTTCTGCCTCCGACACTACCACCTCATAAGCCATACTCTCTTTACTTTCTCCCTCCGGCTTATCAGGTTGATCGCTCGGAAGCGCCTCTTCCTGCTTTGAAACAAACAATCCGGAGACAGAAGATACCGGTTCAAAAGTATTCTTTTCCATTTCCGGAACTTCCCGGACAACCGTAATCTCAGCGCGTCTCAACTTAGGTAACACGTTGCGGACAATATATCGGTAAGCCATTCCCTGATTCAACTTCTGCAACAGTTCTTTTCGCTTCACGATGTTATCCCGATGATAATCTATCAACATCAAGACTTCTTCCCGGTCCGGCAAGTCTGAATCCGACGCCACCAACTTACGAAGTTCAGACCAGTCTTCTCCTTCAGAAGTAAGTTTAATCTTTTCGACATCAACATACGGATAACGTTGCCTTAAGAACTCTCTCATCGAATTGTTTCTTCGGACAGATAATGCGGCATTGTAAACCGAATCTCCGTCAGGCGATACAAAAGTGACCACATTGAGCGCAGTGATATATCTTGAATTTATTCTTTCCTCAAGCAAAGAATCTAAAACATTAATTTCTTGATTATTAGTTTTATAACAGGAATCAACATCTGTTTCTTCCTGATCGAAATATATCACCACCCGCCTGATAGTGTCACTCGCAATCGTGAAAACCGGAACCACTGCATACACACTTTCTGATAAAGCAAGAAATGCCATGAGAATAACGCATGTATAGATTCCGTGTTTCATAATTGTTCGTTTCTGTGAACAAATATAGAAGTTATAATATAAACTAAATCATACTAGCAGAACAAAAAACAGGACATGGAAGGTTCTGTGAAACGATTGGAACGAATTTGCAAGTTTAGAAGCAGATAAGGAGGAAACAATAGATACACCAAGGCATTATATAAAGAAAAAATGCACAGAAAATCGAGTATAACCGATCATCTGTGCATTTGCAACTTTTCAATAAGCCTTTCCCACGCTGTCTGCTACCTAAAAGGAAAGTACAGAAGACTTATACAGTCGGGTCCGGCGCTTCTTCATCACCCTTTCCTCCGTCTCCACCGGGATTAGGTTTTACGCTACCGCTGCCATTGTTACTACTTCCGTCCGTATAGTCCGTATCCAACTCCGCACGACGGGTAATACTCATATCATCCAACGTGGTCTTGAATATTTTTCCAGGATAGAAAAGGATCTTTCTTTGGACGATTGACTTAGATGATACTTCCTTCTCGTCATCCGCACTCTTAGCGCGAATGGTAGGGCTGAAGATGCCGAACTCACCCATCTGAACGCTCTTTCCGTCGTCAATGTCCTCCGCCATCATATCGACAAGACCGCTGACGACCAGATCCACTACCTTGCGGTGAACTCCACAAAGACGGCTCACCTTGCCACACATCTTGGAAAAACTTACTCTGCCGGAACGAACCGACTTTGCTACATACTTTTCGTTTTTGTCCTTGTCAAAACCGAACACTCTTTTTGTTACTACATACTCTAAAGCCATAATTGTTAAAGTTTAAATGGTTAAAAAAATAAAGGTTATCTGTTTGCCATTCCGTTTTGTCTGAATGACTCTGCAAAGATATAACAGGGCGCAAACCGTCCAGTCCCCTTTAGTCCCCCTTGTGTCTCCTTTCAATGGCTTTAAAGCAGTAAATATCCTAAAGTAATTCGCTTATTTTCAATCGACTATACAGATGAATATTTTTTTTCGAAAGTGCGTTCATTGCTGTTTCTCCCAATAGAGTCTGTCGGTTTCCAGTCTCCATATACCGACATACCCCCGCCCGCAATCAGTAGAGAAGGAGCGCTTCGAAATACAATTCTTTACCTGCTTACTCAGAGTCTCACTATCTCCCAATGGTCAAGTAAACATTTCCAATGTATCTTTACCTATGACGAGATATTCTCCTCTTTGATCTGTTGCCTTAACCTGTATGCAGATGCCAACATACAAAAAGATAATAAATAGAAAAGTGTGCTTTCTCATAGCTTTATAATTTTAGAAAACCGAATATACATATATATAATAGAGCAATAATACTCATTTCGGTATTTATCATATGCAAATAAACGAATTATTCTGTTTGCTCAAATAGAATTACGTACAAATTAGCTGCATTATAGTATAACCAACGAAAAAGCAACATGATACTTTGTCACACAAAACGGTCTATGAGAGAAAGGTAAAAATAGTCATGCAAATTTACCAATATACTAATCCAATGAATACGATACTGCCTTCTCCCGATTTACCCACAATGAAAAACATAGACACTGTATACTAAAACCGTATTTGAGTTTCTAATAAATTCTTTCATCGTTTATTAGAAACGGTTCCCAAGTTTATTAAAAACACCGATACGCCTTTCAAATCTCTTTTTCTTGAATTTATGCAACAAAAAAGGCTGCAAACTCCGTAAAAGTTTGCAGCCTTTTGCTCATTGCCGGGCTACTTATGCCCTAATCCTCATAAGGATCTCCTAGATGTTTTGTTATGATCTTATACTGTTTTGATGTCAAAAACCGATGATTGTACGGCAAGTAACCTGTCGGTATAAGTTCTTTGACCAACGGGTTACAACCTTTAATCCATCGGCTGAGACAATGCACCGCATTTTTACTCGTTGTACATCCGGGGAAGTACATCGCAGCCAGTGCAGCAAAAGATAAGATTCCTCTCATTCGTTTCTAAGTTTTGATTTGAATTTTATTGTTGTTATTACGACTACAAATATACAACATAAAAAAGCCTTTGTCAAGTCCTCAAGACCTTCGAGCGTTAATAACAAATTAAAGAACTGGAGTACTGGCACATAAGCAAGGATTGCATCGTCAATGACTAACAAGTTTGTTACTAACAACTTTGTTAGTAACAAACGTTAGTTAATAAAAAGGCTGAGATTCCTCAATTCAGACCCATTGTGTGCGATAACAGTGAAAATCCGTGAAAGAAATCAAAAGAGACGCAAATACAAGAATATTATTTGGAAGGAATAGCAAGAAGACTTACATTTGTCATGTGATTTTTTTCATAGTATTAGATTTAAGGTTAACAAAGGT
>ERZ773178.4676-NODE-4676-length-10158-cov-6.780461_pt1 | contig 10158 bp, 9 predicted proteins | sample MGYA00580533_ERZ773178 | MGnify/ENA primary metagenome ERZ773178 (study PRJEB29015, sample SAMEA2737859) | human gut metagenome | biome: human gut; feature: human-associated habitat; material: faeces | place: China | collected 2012 ...
GGGGTCTCATAGCCTGCCTCCTGCACAGCGCGCAGAAGCGGGGCGGACAGATTCAGTTCTTCAAATGTCATGGTTCTCCTATGATTCGTTTCCATCGTTCGTTCTACCCCGGAACCCTCTCAGGCTCGCATACGTTCGCCAGCTCCCCAAGGGGGGAGCTTTTTTGCAGAGAGATGGGGTTCCGGCATAGCCCGAAAGCTCCCTCTTCGGGGGAGCTGGCAAAACCGTCAGGTTTTGACTGAGAGGGTTTATTCCGTAATTTTCCGGCACTCGATATAATAGCGTTTTTCCTCCGCATGGCCCATGCTGAAGGTCTTGCGGGGCAGCACGCCGCCCAGCACAACGCCCTTGAACAGGTCGCTCTTGGCAAAGGGCGGCATCAGGAAGGCCACAGCCCCCTTCTTGCACAGCGCGCGCACAGCCGGTTCATCGTGTACATAGTCCACCCGGCCCTCCGGGTGACGCTCCAGATAATACTCAATAAATTCGTCGATGGTGCCCACGGTAAGCGGCGCGGTGGGCTCCTCAAAGCTCAGCACGTTGGCCATGTGAGGGCCGGCCAGCGTAAAGGGCTGCTTTTTCTCGCCGCCAAAGCAGCAGCCTGCCATGTTCTCGTCGCTCCAGGTGATCAGCGCCAGCAGCACGGCAGCGCAGTCCACATTGAACAGCACCCGATGGATGGGCTCGATCTCGATGGCGGGTGAGTGGACGTTGCACACCTCGGCCAGGCACCACCGGGCCGGGTGGTTCTCGGCCTGCTCCGGGGTCAGGGTCTTTTTCAGCTCCTCCCAGCAGGCCTTGGCGGTGGCCAGCGAATGGTTGCCGTCGCCCACGGCCAGGGTCAGCGGGTCGCGGCGGGCAGCATCCGGGTATTTGGCATCAAAGGCCTCCTGACTGCCCAGCGCAGTCAGTGCCGTCTCGATCTGGTCGATCATGGCCGGGTCCTCCACGGCCCAACCGGCCACATGGCCGCCGCCCAGCATCAGTTCGCCCTCGTACACTTTGCGCAGCTCGTTCTTGCGGGCCGCGATGGGCTCGATGAGGGTGCACTGAGGGTCGTCGGCCAGCATCATGATGTGGGGCGTTTCCAGTGCGGCACCGGTGCGCACCTTCATGCGGGGCGGGATGCGGCACTCCACCGTGCTCTCGCTGGGCCGCACGGTGCACTTTGCTCCGCGCTGATAGCTGTAGGCTTCCAGATCCACCTTGCCCACAAGGCCCTGCCGCACCCGGCCGCTCTGCTCGGTGCGCTCCACATACACAAAGCCGTCCACGGCGCGGGTGAGCACGTTCTGTGCATAATCCGCCATCGTGGCATGGATCTGCTCCACCCGGGCGTCCGCGTCGCCGTCCTCCAGATACACCTCCGGCAGGATCAGGTTCAGGGTGCTGGGGCTGCCGTCAGCCGCTTCTTTGGCCCGCTGCCAGTACTCGCGGTCGCTGGTGAACTGGTCGCAGGCAATGCAGCCCCACTGTTTCAGCGGGATCTGCTCCGCAGGCAGAAGGATGTGCGCAGGTGCAAAGCAAGTTGTGGTGTTCATGGTCGATTCCTCACTTTCCCGTATCATCAAAGACAATTACTGCATCACTCAGCCCGAAACGCGGTCGGTCTCAAAGCGGTCTGCGGCGTGTACGGTCAGGTTCTCCACCCCTGCATCTGTGGCCGCCGTTTCCAGTGCCTGCAGGGCATCGGCATCCATGGCCGCGTCCGAGGTCACCAGCAGGTTCTGCACGCCCAGGGTCAGGGCCGGCACGTCCAGCGCCACACTGCTGTTCTTGCACTGATCCAGCGTGTAGCTGAACCACAGGGTCACCTTGCCCGACAAACGGTCCTGCAGGGCGGCGATGTCCGCCTTCAGCTGGTCGGCACGGGAGACCCCGTTGGTGGTACCGTAGTCCTGCTTTTTGCTCAGCTTGGGGAACTGCACATTGGTCAGCACCACCTGCTCAAAGCCCAGCTGCTGCACCTCTTCCACCAGGTCGCCCACATACTCCACTGCCGCCGTGGAATAGGGGTTCAGCCAGGGGTTGCCGTTCTTCTGGGCATCCAGCCACAGGGCGCTGCCGTTGTAGTGGATGGCCATGGAGGGGTCGGTGCGGGGCGAGATGGGGTCCTTGAAGGCCGCCAGCTGCGCCACCGGAATGAGCTTTTCTTCCCGCAGGATGGCCGCGATGTGCCCGGCGTCCAGCGGTTCGGCCACGATGCCGCCCGCCGCAGCCGCCGCCTGCGATGCATAGTAGATGTTTCCGGCCGCATCTTTCAGGGTCAGCACGGCGTATTCCACGCCCTGCGCCTTCAGCTGCTGTGCCGTGGCGCGGAGGGTGCCATCGTCCGTGAGGGCCGCCGTGTCCAGCTCCGCCCACCGGCCGGAAACGATCGTCTTGCCGTCAAAAACGTCCTCTTCCGGCTCCGATGCCGCCGAGGAAGCAGCCTCCGACGCAGCTGCCGAAGCCGCTGCCTGGGAGGATGCCGCCGCGCGGGATGCGCTCTCGGCTTCCAGATCCCGGTCCTTGACCACGGTGTACCAGGTGTGGGTAGCCCAGTCCAGCACATGGGGCGCGGCGAACCATGCCGCGGCCAGCACCACGGCCACCAGCACGACGATGCCCACGATCTTGCGGATGCGCATGCCGCGGCTGTAAAAGCTGCGGCGGTAGCGCTTGACCTTGGGCCGACGTTTATACTTTGCCATTTTGACTTACCTCCCTTTACAGGATCACCGAATGGCCGGTAAAGCCATAAATGGCCAGCGCCAGCACGCCGATGTACACCAGCGTGATGGGCAGGCCGCGGAACGCGGAGGGGATAGCCTTGCTGCGCAGGCGGTGCTGGGCCTCTGTGACCAGCAGCACAGCCAGCAGGTAGCCCACGCCGCTGCCCAGGCCAAAGCCCAGGCTCTGCATCAGCGTAAAGCTCTGGGTGCGCTCCACCAGCACGGTGCCCAGCACGCAGCTGTTCAGGGCTGCAGCGGGCACGATGCGCAGCAGCTTGCCCGCAAGGGGCAGCCGGCGGCCCAGGCCAAGCACCAGCTCTTCGGCGGTGCAGACCACGGCAATGGCGGCCACATACGCCAGCGGGCGCAGCTGGGCGCGGTTTTCCAGCGGCACGATCCAGCTGCCGGCATACCAGGCCAGCGGGGCCACCAGCACCTGCGTGATGCACAGCTGCAGGCCGAACAGCCAGCTGCTGGTGCGGTCATCCCCCACCAGCTGCACCAGACGGGACACGCCCAGTGCGCGGGTAAAGATGGCATTCTGGGCAAACACGGCCAGCACCGCATAGCCAAAGAACACCACCCAGGCATTCACAACATCTCTCATTGCTCGCCGTCCGCCTCCTTCTGTGCATGCACATCCACAAGGCTGCGCGCTTCCCGTACCAGATAGGCCTTGCGCCGGGCTGCCAGTGCACGCCACACGGCGCACAGCACGCCCAGCACGATAAAGCCGCCCGCCGGCATCCCGGCCATGGGCAGCACGGCCCGTTGCCCCACCGGGGTGCCGAACACCGTGCCCAGTGCCAGCCACTCGCGCACGCAGCCCAGCAGCATCAGCAGCAGCGCATAGCCCACCGTGATGCGCAGGCCTTTGGACACGGCCTTATGCAGCGTTTCCTGCACGCGGCCAAAGCGGTAGGTCAGCAGCGGCTCCACCACCAGCAGGGGCAGGTAGATGCCCAGGGTCAGCAGGCTGGTGCCGAACATTGCATTCAGGATGGGATAGGCCGCCAGATACACCACCGACGCGCTCAGACTGTACACCAGCGCACGGGGCAGCAACTTTTTCTGCAGCTCTTCCGGGGCCGGATTCTCGCTGTTCAGGGGGAACAGACGGCTCAGCAGGCAGGCCAGCACGCGGGAAGGCACCAGCAGCAGCGCTACGGCAGCCGCCAGCATCACACCGTTATGGGCGGTGGTGGCCAGCACCACCAGCGGGGCCAGACCCATGCCCTGCATGACCACGGGGTTGTTCAGGAACACGCGGTCATGGTGGGCAAAGCGGTCGGGATCCTTCAAAATCAGTTCTGCGGTCGCTTTTCTCATTCTGCGGCCTCCTTTCCGGCACCGGATGCGGGCAGGTGGTGCAGCAGACGGTACAGCCGCACCTCGGTGCGGTCGATCCACGCCGAGATGCTGTTGACGGCCAGCACGGCAAAGCACACGCCCGTTTCGTACACGCCGTAATAACGGAAGCCCATGCTTGCCACGCCCACCAGCACACCGTACAGGATGCGTCCCATCCGGTGGTGGGCACAGGTGTAGGGCTCATTGATGAGGAACACCGCGCTGAACAGCACCGCGCCGGTGAGCAGCTCGTCCCGCACGCACTGCAGACGGGGCAGGGCGTTGACCAGCACATCGCTTTCCGCCAGACCCGCCTGCCGCGGGAAAAAGAAGGCGATGAGGGCGCAGGTGGCCAGAAAGCTCACCGATGCCGCCATATGGGCATCCTTCTGGCTCCACAGGAACAGCCCGCAGGCCAGCAGCACCAGGGCGGCACCGGTGCCCATGGGGGCGGCGTATTCGCCCAGGCTCAGCGCGATCGAACTGTAGTTCAGCATGCCGCCACTGCTCAGGGTGTCCTCAATGGCACTGGACACCGGCACGCCGGAGGCATCCCACAGCGGGATGGCCGTATAGGGCTGCGGGTAACGGAACACCTGTTCCGGCCAGGACACCGCCGCCACGGCATAGCCCACGGCGGCCGGGTTGAAGGGGTAGCTGCCGTAGCCGCCAAAGACCTCCTTGCCGATGAGCACACCGGCCAGCACCGCCGCCACCAGCACATAGATGTCCACGGTGACCGGCATCAGCAGGGCGATGACCAGCCCAAAGCTCTCGTTGGACAGGTCGCTGTCCTGATACACGCGGTGCCGCAGCAGCGACACCAGACGGTCGCACAGGTTGCCGGTGAGCATGGCAATGCCGCACAGCAGCAGCGGGCGCAGGCCGTACAGGTAGCAGGCCATGCACAGCGGCGGCACCGCCATCCAGCAGATGTGCTTGTAATATTTTCCGGTCTTTTGCAGCTGCTGTTCCTGCTCCCGGATCAATGCTTCATCCATACAACGCTCCCTCTCACAGGGCAGCCAGACGGCGCACGGCGGCGGTCCTGTCGTCCTTGCCGAACACGGCACTGCCTGCCACCAGAACGTCGGCACCGGCCTCCACGCACAGCGGGGCGGTGGTGTCGTCCACGCCGCCGTCCACTTCCAGCAGATAGTGCAGGCCGCGCTTCTCGCGCTCCGCCTTCAGCCAGCGCAGCTTGTCCAGTGCCGAGGGCATGAACTTCTGGCCGCCGAAGCCGGGCTCCACGCTCATCACCAGCACCAGGTCCAGCTGGTCCAGATAGGGGGCCAGCGCCTCCGGGGCGGTGCCGGGCTTGATGGTCAGGCCCGTCTTGCAGCCCAGCGCCTTCACGGCATCCAGCGTCTGCTGGATATCATCCTCGCATTCCAGATGGAAGTTGTACAGGGTGGCACCCGCCTTGATGAAGGGTTCTGCATACTGCAGCGGGTGGCTGATCATCAGATGCACATCGTAAAAGGCATCCGGCAGGGTCTTGTGCAGGCTCTTGAGCACCGGCACGCCAAAGCTGATGTTGGGCACAAAATGGCCATCCATCACGTCGTAGTGCAGCATCTGTGCACCGGCGTCCAGCACCGTGCGGCAGTCCGCGCCCAGCTTGCCAAAATCAGCCGAAAGGATCGAAGGACTTACAATCGCCATAGTATATCGTTACGCTCCGTTATATTCAAAAGTTTTTATCCTCACAGGCCCGGTATTTTTCCGGATTTGCGGTTTCCAGAATACCGGGGCATGGATATTTTTAGTTTACATGAAAACGCACAAAAAATCAAACCTGCCGGCCTGTTTTTCACCGAAAAGTCGTAATTGGAAAGAAATGTCCATCCGCCCTCTTTCTTTTTGCCCTGCAGGAGGCATGGTGACGATTTGAAATGACCTCCGACGCAAAACACAAAACAGCCAGACCGCCCTGACGTCCGGGCAGTCTGGCTGTGCGGTTATTCCACCGGTTTCATGCTGGCCGGGTCCTCCACGGCAGGGGCACCGCCGGCCTCGTCAGGCAGGCGCTTCATGCCGCCGGGGTTCGGGGCCTGCGAGGGCAGGGTGAATACGAACCGGCACCACTCGCCCTGCTGGCTCTCCACCCGGATCTGTCCGCCGGACAGGTTGACCAGCACCTTGCAGATGTTCAGGCCCAGGCCCGCGCCGCGGGCGTGCAGGCCGCGGGAGCGGTCCTCCTTGTAGAAGCGCTGGAACACATAGGGCAGTGCCTCCGGGCTGATGCCCTGACCGGAGTTCCAGACGGCGATCTCGGTTTCCGGGCCAAGTTTTTCCACGCTGAAGCGGATGGTGCCACCCGCCGGGGTGAACTTGATGGCGTTGTCCAGCAGGTTGTACACCACCTGATGGATCAGGTCCGGGTCGGCGTACACCAGCGCCTTTTCGTCCATGGTCAGGCCCTCGATCTCGATCATGCCGTCGTTGATGCGCTGCTCGGCCGAGAGCGCCACGCCGGTGAGGGTGTCCCAGATGTTGAACATCCGGGCATTGACCTGGTATTCGCCGCTTTCCAGCTTGGACAGATCCAGCATGTTCTGGATCAGACGGGCCAGACGGCCCGTCTCCTCGCTGACCAGCTGCAGATAATGGTTCTGCATGTCGGGCGGGATGGTGCCATCCAGCATGCCGTCCACAAAGCCCTTGATGGTGGTCATGGGGGTGCGCAGCTCGTGGGCGATGTTGCCCATGAACTGGCCCCGGGAGTTGTCGTTGGTCTGGATGTTGTCGGCCATGCGGTTGAAGGTGCGGGCCAGGTCGGCCACTTCCCCTTCGCCTTCCACGCCTTCCACACGCACGGACAGGTCGCCGCCGCCAAAGCGCTGGGCCGCGTCGGTCACCTTCTGCAGCGGGTCGGTGAGTTTGCGCATCAACAGCTTGGTCAGGATGCTGGCGCACAGCAGCATCACGCAGGCCGACAGCAGGAAGTTGGACCAGAACTGCTGCTTGAACTCGGTGAGCTGCCTGCCGGAGGAGCACAAAAAGATCCAGCCGCTCTGGCTGCCGCGCTCGTCGCACATCTCACTGACGGTGATATAGCTTTTTTCGGTCAGCACCCCATCCAGCGTACCGAACACATGGTAGTAGTCCGCGCCGGAGGCCGCCGCCTTCTTCATCATCTCATCCGGCACGGCCTGTGCGGTGAGCATTTCCGGGCTGGAAGCGATCAGCACCCGGCCGTCGTTGTCGGTGAAGAACAGATAGGCCTCCGCGCTCTCGCCGATGATCTCCAGCTTGGTGTTCAGGGCGTCCAGCTCGTCGCCCTCCGGCAGCGCCGCCTGCTGGGCCAGATACTGGGCCGTGCGGCGGGTGACCCCCACCACCTGGTCCAGCGTCTCATAGCGGTCCCGGGCAAAATAATTCTTGAACAGCACCCATTCCGAACAGCCCATCAGCACGATGCCCAGCACCATCAGGGTGGACACCAGCGAGAAGAATGCCGTCGAGATACTCTTGCGCATTACTGACGCACCTCGAATTTATAGCCCACGCCCCACACGGTTTTCAGCTCCCACTTGTCGGAAGCACCGGCCAGCTTTTCGCGCAGGCGTTTGACGTGCACGTCGATGGTACGGCTGTCGCCGTAATACTCAAAGCCCCACACCTCGTCCAGCAGCTGGTCGCGGGTGTACACGCGGTTGGGGTGGGAAGCCAGGCAGTTGAGCAGTTCCAGCTCCTTGGGCGGAGCCTCCACCACCTTGCCCTTGACCCGCAGCTCATAGCTGTTCATGTCCAGGCGCAGGTTGTCGAACTCGATCACGCCCTCGGTGCTCTCGGCTGCAGCCGAGGTGGTCTGGCAGCGGCGCAGCACCGCCTTGATGCGGGCCACCACTTCCTTGGCGTCAAAGGGCTTGACCATGTAATCGTCGGCGCCCAGCTCCAGGCCCAGCACCTTGTCAAAGGTCTCGCCCTTGGCGGTGAGCATCATCACCGGGGTATTGCCCGCCTTGCGGATGCGGCGGCACACTTCCAGGCCGTCCATCCGGGGCATCATCACATCCAGCAGCACCATGTCGGGCTTGATCTGGTTGAACTTTTCCAGGCCCTCCTCGCCGTCGCCGGCCGTGGTGACCTGATAGCCCTCCTTGGTCAGGTACAGGCGCAGCAGCTCACAGATGTTGGCGTCATCATCCACCACAAGGATCTTTTCGTTTGCCATAAAGGTTTCCTCCCGTCTGGTCTATCCAATGGCCGCCGCGCTTGCGGCAGGCCGTGTGTCAAAAAGGCTCTCCATCTTTTATTATACTGGAGAGTTATGACAAAATAAAGAAGGTTTTGTATGATTTTTTCACAAACTCCGTTCTTCTGCCCATCCGGATGTGCCCGGCCCGGCGGCCGCATTTCGGTCTGACATCACACGTCGGTCGATGGATGCATTTCGCCGGGTCAGGTCCGCTTCTGTCGACGAGGCATCAGCGGCGCGTTTTGCCCCTTCGAGCCGAAAAACCGCACAAAACAGCGTCATCCGGTTTGTACAGGCCGCCAAAATTGCCGCCGGGCGGGAAAAGTTCCTTGCATTTTACCGGGCGGGATGTATACTGAAACCGTACCGGGTTTGTACTACAAGCCGGGGCTTCATTCCTGCATCGCAAGCGGTGCCGCACCGCTTTATGTTTTGAGAGAAGAGAGGTATTCCCCATGGCTGAATGTTTTTACTGTGAAAAAGACAACGAAAAGCGCAAGGCTCTGATGCTGGATGTCTGCGAGCTGCCCTACAGCATCGTATACCTGTTCCGCGACCAGAAGAACAAGGGCCGCTGCGTGGTGGCCTTCAAGGGCCACAAGACCGAGTACTTCCAGCTGACCCCGGAGGAGAACGCCGGTTACTTTGCCGACGTGGCCAAGGTGGCGAAGGTCCTGGATGAGCTGTACCACCCGGACAAGATCAACTACGCCACCTACGGCGACGGCATGCCCCATGTGCATGTGCACATCGTGCCCAAGTACAAGGGCGGCGTGAGCTGGGGCCAGCCCTTCAGCGACAGCCTGCCCAAGGTGCTGCTGACCGACGCCGAGTACGACGCCATGATCGCCGACCTGCGCGCAAAGCTGCTGTAATTTTCACCTGTCCCGGCCCGTCGGGGGATGCCTTGCTCCCCGGCGGGCTTTTTGTCTGCCCCAAGGGGCCAATCTTGCCAAAACGCTTGCGCTCCCCCGGTGCTTTGCGTATAATGATAGATGTATTGTTATGCCCAAAAAACGTGTAAGGAGCGTATTTTATATGAAGTTAGGTATCGGAGTTTGCACTGCCTGCAATGTATCCTGATACCACTTCATATATCCTTATATTCATCGTTGCTATGTCATTTGCACTTCTATGTAAATTTGTACATCCTGCTGCATTCTCATGGCAAAAGGGTGAGTAAAGGGTGAGTGCATTCTCCGCTTTAAGCCCACACAACCAGAAAAAATTATGGCCGCTCATGGATCGAGAGAAGATTCTCTCTTTCCACGAGCGGCCTTTCTTTTTTGCTTATACTTCCAACGTGTCCGTTTTCTATTCAATCCATCAGATATGCATATCGGCGCATCTGTTCCCGAAGAAGGCGCTCTACCCGCATAATGATCTCCTCCGAATAGCCCTCGTTTAACATTTGGAGTTCTTTCTGCACTTCTTTCGCTCCGAAATTGAAGTGAATTTGGATACCATACAGTTCTTCCGCAGCATCCACCTGCTGCACAAAACTCGAATGGAAGGGCTTCGCTTCCACTCGCTTTATGCAATCTTCCAAGGGCTGTTCTAATGAAAAATCATAGCTGGTATCAGCCAATAGAGAAAGCCCCTGGTCAAAAATCGGACTGAGTTCATAACAGTCTTTTTCGGTATCATATAGTACCGCAATGTTGTTTGTATGACGATCCTCGTTCAAAAAGAATGCATCCAATTCCAGCATTGCCGTCAGATATTTTCCAAAATCATGCAATCCCGTGTACTTTTCAACCTGTTCCACAGTATATTGGATTCTATTTGGCACTTCTGGAAATTCTACTAAACTCAGCGCCAAACTCTTGCCTGTGTTCTGACGATAAAGTTTTTCCAGCGGGATCAACTTCTGGTTTTCTTTCAGAAAAT
>ERZ773178.4693-NODE-4693-length-10126-cov-18.346837_pt1 | contig 10126 bp, 8 predicted proteins | sample MGYA00580533_ERZ773178 | MGnify/ENA primary metagenome ERZ773178 (study PRJEB29015, sample SAMEA2737859) | human gut metagenome | biome: human gut; feature: human-associated habitat; material: faeces | place: China | collected 2012 ...
ATGCATACACCTATGAAGAAATTGATGGGTGCTATCAGGAGGCGAAAGAGATTGCCAAGGCTACAAAAGAAGTTTTAAAGACTTTTATTGGTTGATATTTTTGGAGAGTAAAACGTTCTATACTCTAACTATATACCCAAATACATCAAAAATTTACAAAATCAAATTATTCTAAGGCTTGTTGTCTGCACTCCTGCTCTTCTAATGTATTGAACTAAGGAATTAAAGAAATGCGGATGACGATTCTACTTTATTATCTCATAGGATAACATATTTCTGATTTTGAAGAGGTAAACATGCAAACAAATAGGCAAACAAACAAGAATATAATATTTTTTGCCCACTATTCTTAGAATGTCGATAAGTGACAGACACTTTTAAAAAAGATGAAAACAGAAATGACTGTTTGAAAAAGAACAAATGGCTTTTTTGTTTTTTTAAATCTAATTTTCCCATGCTTTAGCAAAAATGCATTATCTTTGCAAGAACTAAAAAAATTATCGAGATGAAACAGATAGAGAGTTTGATGGGATGGCTCATCGCATTCATCATCAGCGGTCTGATGCTGACGGGATGCACAGAAAAAGCAAAGAAGACAGAAAAGAAATCCGTAAAGGTAGAAACGCTCTCCGTGGGAGATACCAACCTGGAGGGTACGAAGGATTATGTGGGAACCATTGAGGAAAAGATGGGTTCTACACTCAGTTTCGAAATCGCAGGCAACATCACTTCCATCCGTGTGGATGAGGGAGATAGAGTCAGCAAGGGTCAACTGCTCGCTACCATCAATCCTACCACTGTGAAGGAGGCACACCGCGCAACGCTCACTACTCTGAAACAAGCAGAAGATGCATACAGAAGATTCCAACCCCTCCATCAGTCTGGAACTATCTCGGACATGAAATGGGTGGAGATAGAAAGCAAATTGGAACAGGCAAAAGCTGCCGAAAGTATCGCCCGACAACAACTCTCCCACTCTACCATCACTGCCCCCTTTGCGGGTGTCATCGCTGCTAAAAACGTGGATATGGGAACCTACGTGCTTCCAGGGCAACCCGTGCTGAAACTGGCAGATGTCAAACAAGTCAACGCTAAAGTCTCTATACCTGAAGCAGAAATTTCACACCTCCATGTAGGAGACAATGTAAAATTGACGGTTGCAGCCCTTGGAGGGGCCGTCTTCTATGGCACGATTTCTGAAAAGGGCATAGATGCCAACCCTATCTCACATACTTACGATATCAAAGTGGGCATCACCAACCCACAGGGCCGACTGCTCCCAGGCATGGTCTGCAACGCTCAGATACAGGGCAGTTCTGCTGCATCATCCAAAATCATCGTTCCCCCACAATGCATTGAACTCGATGTAGATAATTCCCGATTCGTATGGACCGTAGTGAACGGAAAGGCGCATCAGCAACCTGTCGTTACAGGCGAATTCGAGGGAGATGGCATCATCATTCTATCGGGTTTAAACACTGGTGATCAAGTCATCATCAATGGTCAGCAGAAAGTATCTGAAGGAATGAAAGTAGATACCAGAAAGAATGAAAAACGATAAAAAGTGGAGGGAAAAGAAATGAATCCAGATACATATAAGCCAAAGAAGGACACCGCCCTTCACGACCACATCAAGGCTCGCATCACCAGAAAGCCCAACCGCATCATCAAGCGCTCATTCATAGAGTCGGCCATGTGCAACCACAACATCGTGATCCTGCTCATGGGGATGCTTGTCTTCTTGGGCATACTGGGCATCTGTATCATGCCAAAGCAGGAAATGCCACAATTCACCATTCGTCAAGGTGCCTGCGTGGCTGTTTATCCAGGTGCCACATCCGATGAAGTGGAAGAACGGGTGGCTAAACCGTTGGAGAATTTTATCTTCGGATACAAGGAGGTGAACAAGAAGAAGACTTATACACAGAGCAAAGACGGCATGCTGATTGTGTTCATGGAACTCAACGATGACGTGGAGGACCGCGATGCCTTCTGGAGCAAGTTCAAACATGGACTGCAAGCCTTCAAAACTTCCCTGCCATCAGGGGTTCTCGCCCTGCAAGCCGTGGATGATATCGCCGACACCTCTGCCCTGCTTATCACGATGGAAAGCAAACAGAAAACCTATCGGGAACTGAATACTTACATCGACCAACTGAAGGACAGACTGCGTCGTATCGATGCCATCTCCAACCTCCGCACCTACGGACTGCAGAACGAGCAAATTAGTATCTGTCTGGATCAGAATAAGTTAGCAAAATATGGCATTGGATCCTACAAGGTACTGAATGATCTTGCCTTGCAAGGTTTCACTACCGTAAGCGGCAATTTGGAACTGAGCCAGCTCAATATGCCCATCCACATCACCGACTCCTACAACAACGAACGGGATGTGGCAGAACAAATTGTCTATTCCGACCCGAAAGGCAACATCGTCAGACTGAAAGATATTGCCCAAATCAAAAGAGAATATCCCAAGCTGAACAAATACATCGAGAGCAACGGCAACAAATGCGTACTCCTATCCATCGAGATGCGACCGGGCAATGATATCGTGAAAATGGGAAGAGACGTACATCAGGCAATGGATGAATTTGAGCAGACACTGCCCGATGATGTTCACATCAATACCATCACCGACCAGAGCAGGGTGGTAAGCGAATCTGTGATTACCTTCCTCCGTGAACTGCTCATATCGGTCATCTCCGTCATCATCGTGGTCATCCTGCTAATGCCACGCCGTGTGGCAGAAGTTTCAGCTCTCAGCATCCCTATCACCATCTTCTCGTCAGTGGGCATCTTCTATATTTTCGGCATGGAACTGAACACCGTTACTCTGGCTGCTTTGATTGTAACCTTAGGTATGGTGGTGGATGATTCTGTGGTGATTATCGATAATTACATGGAGAAATTGGGACATGGTATGTCTCGCTGGCACGCAGCCATCGCTGCCCCTCGCGAATTCTTCATGTCGGTGCTTTCAGCCACGCTCAGCATCTCGCTCACCTTCTTTCCATTCCTCTTTACCATGCATGGCGATATGGGCGATTTCGTACAGTCGTTCCCTTGGGCAATGTTCATCATCCTGAGTATCTCGCTCACAGTTTCACTGCTGCTTACACCCTATCTGCAGTATATGGTAATTCATCAGGGCATCAGCAGTCAACCCAATCCAAATGCCCGGAAAAAGCCACTCGACTATCTGCAGATAGGCTACACCTGGTTGCTGAAACACTGTTTCTCATTCCCACGCACCACCCTCATCACAGGATTGGCATTGATCATCATCGGAGGCTTTATCTTCGTGAACCTGCCGCAGCGAATGATGCCTATTGCCGAGAGAAACCAGTTTGCCGTGGAGTTCTATCTCCCTAACGGAACCACCGCCGAGAAGACGGCACAGGTGGCAGACTCGATGGCCCACATCCTGCAGCGCGACCCACAGGTAACAGCCGTAACCACATTTATAGGACAAGGCTCACCTCGTTTCCATACCACATATGCGCCTCAGATTGGCGGACCGAACTTTGCACAGTTTATCGTAAATACAGTTGACAACAGCGCTACAGAAGAAGTGCTCGACCGATATGCCGACCGCTATTCCAACTATTTTCCTGACTGCTATATCCGTTTCAAACAGATGGACTACAATAACGCCACCTATCCTATCGAAGTAAGGGTGAGCGGCGACAGTATCAGGGATCTGAAGGCAGCAGCCAAGAAAATAGCAGCCTGCATGCATCAGATAGAAGGCATCAATCTGATTCGCACCAATTACGAAGAACCATTGCCGGGCATCAGAGTAACTCCTGACGCAACCGAGGCCAACCGACTGGGCGTGAACAAGACGCTTCTTTCGGCCGATCTTGCCATACATTTTGGCGATGGCATTCCAATATCCACCCTTTGGGAGGGCGATTATCCGGTAAAGATGGTATTGAAATCGCAGAATGATAGTGATCTTGCCAACGAATACATCCCTGTGATGGGAGGAACCTCGAGTGTTCCTCTCCGGCAGCTGGCAAAGATTTCACCCGATTGGCACGATGGAAGCATCGTACGCAGAAACGGCGTGCGCACCATTTCCATCATCGGTGAACCATTGAGAGGATTCAATGCCAACAAATTAGCCAACAAACTGAAGGAGGAAGTATCGGATCTCTCGCTCGATCCCGACCTTCATTGGGAAATAGGCGGTATGGCAGAGAAGGATGCCGAGACCTTGCCACAAGTTACCTCTGGCGTGATGATAGCAGCACTGATCATCTTCTTCATCCTGCTCTTCCATTTCAAGCGCATCAGTCTGGCTCTGGTAAATCTCTCATCCATGACGCTCTGTATTTTCGGTGCTGCTATAGGACTCCTGATAACAGGATTCGACGTGAGTCTTACCTGCATCTTGGGTGTAGTAAGCCTGATGGGTATCCTGGTGAGAAATGGTATCATCATGTTAGACTATGCCGAAGAACTGCGCCGCGACAAGGGACTTTCCGTAAAAGATGCAGCTTTCCAGGCTGGCGAACGCCGTATGCGTCCTATCTTCCTCACATCAGCCGCAGCCTCTGTAGGTGTTTTGCCGATGATGATAGAGAACAATACATTGTGGTCGCCGATGGGAGCCGTCATTTTCTTCGGAACCCTCATCTCAATGGTGCTCATCGCCACCATTCTGCCTGTACTCTACTGGATTGTATTCGACAAGCACGGGGAGTATAGTTGGAGAAAGAAAGGGAGTAGCTGCATTGAACGCAATAAAAAAAACGATGTAACTATGCTCCGTCATTAATTAATTTAAGAGAATAAATAACATCAATATTATGATTATCGAAGAAATTATCAAGTATAACGAACAATTCGTAGCCAATAAGGGTTATGAGAAGTATTTAACCAGCAAGTACCCAGACAAGAAACTTGCTATTTTATCTTGTATGGATACCAGACTGACAGCACTCCTGCCAGCAGCCCTCGGACTGAAAAATGGAGATGCTAAACTCATCAAGAATGCAGGCGGACTGGTCATCAGCCCATTTGACTCAGCCATGCGCAGCCTCCTGGTTGCCATTTATGAATTAGGAGTAAAGGAAATCATGGTTATCGCCCATTCCAACTGTGGTGCCTGCCACATGAACGGACAACAGATGAAGGAACTCATGGTCAAGAGAGGAATCCATCAGGATGTCATTGATACTATCGGACTTTGCGGTATCGACCTTGATCATTGGCTGGAAGGTTTTCACGATACAGAGGATTCTGTCAGAAATACAGTCAACACCATTCGTAACCACCCTCTCGTTCCCAAGGATGTCAATCTGCATGGTTATATCATCGACTCTCAGACAGGAAAATTGACTGAAGTAAAATAATATTTAGAAAACCATTATTAAATTTCAAGTCTAAGACACTTTCACTCATAAATGTTTGGAAATTAGAAATAAAAAACGTAAATTTGCGGTGAAATTATATATTTAGAAAGAATAATGGTGCAAACAATATATCATGGGAGTTATACGATTATAGAACAGCCGAAATTGATGGATGGAAGATTCACCAAAGATTTCGGCAATGGATTCTATTGCACAACTCTCAAGCATCAAGCTGCAAGATGGGCAGGCAGATACGACACTCCTATAGTTAACATTTATGAGTATCAAGAAAATCCTTCCCTTAAAATCAAGAAATTCGAGGACTTGACAGATGAATGGTTAGACTTCGTAGTAGCATGCCGGTCAGGAAAGCCACATGGTTACGATATAGTCACTGGTCCTATGGCAGACGATCAGATATACAACTACGTAGCAGATTTCATGAATGGGATCTATACAAGGGAGCAATTCTGGGTAATGGCAAAATTCAAGTACCCTACTAATCAGATCGTATTCTGCACCTCTGAAGCTTTGAAATGTATCACTCATAAAGGATTTGAAGAAGTATGAAAATCATAGACGACAAGAACCATATACAGGAGATTACGGGAACTCCAGGTCGTGAGCAGCAGAAAATGAACAACCTGTTCTACCTCTGCAGCTTAATCGAATATATAGCTCGCAAGACAAAGAATGAGCGCAAAATTATCGTTAATGCCTTGGGAAGAAAACGTCTTACTCATTACTTCGAATTTGCCGATGTATATCATTGCGAGAATATTGACAAGATTACGGAAGAAATCGTGGAAAACCAACAAATTTGTAAGGGGACTTACGACAACATTTCCCTCATTCATGAAAAAGTCCCAACTCATTGGGAAATAGGTAGAGTTATGCAACGACTCATTGTTGAAGTCGCAGAGCATACAAAAACTGATGTCATTGAAGCGCTTATCAAGGTTTATAATTCATGGATAGTCACAAAAATTGACAACTACAACAGTTCGATGTATTACGAGAATACAAGTTATCAATATGCTTCATACGAAGCAGGAATGGCATTATAAAGGTAGGAAAAGAAAATATCTAAAAACAATTATAATAAAATGAGGATGTACCAAACATAATGTTTTGATACATCCTCATTTTTTCTATAATTCAGCCTTCAAAGAATCAAGTTTTTCAAGCATTTCCTCAGCATTCAGAGTAGAAAAAGCAACTTTTCCTTCTGGATCTATGAGATAAGATGTTGGAATCCATGAGATATGATAATCTTTAGATATCTGAGTTTCTTTCCATTTCTTGAATTCAGAATACTGCAACCATGAATACTGATTGGCAGAAAGATAACCATTCATCTTCGCCTTGTCTGTATCAAATGAAACACCGATAAGTTTGATTTTCTTACCATATTTTTCATCTATCTTCTTCACGGTAGGCATATCCTTACGGCAATCAGGACACCAGGAAGCCCAGAAATCGAGAACCACCCAAACTCCAGCCTTCACCTTACCATCAGCTGTAACTTGAGTGCGCGATTCAGAAAGGCTGAACAATTTCTTCCCCGTCACGCTATCTGTAACTGTAAAATCTGGTGCCATTGTACCCACAGGCAACAGCTCCTGCTTGGTTTGTGCCTTACAAACCATAGCTACTATCAAAGACAAAAATAATAAAAATTTTCTCATATCTCAATACATTAATTATATTTATACCTTGCCTGAAAGTTACCATGCCTCCAACTGATCTGCAATTTCCGGCATCATATCCTTTTTGAAAACAGGATTCTTTCCCTCTTTCTTCTGCTTGCGATAATCCTGAAGCAAGAAAACCGCCTGACGGGAAAGCAAGACGATGGCTACCAGATTGCACAGGGTGAGCAACGCCATCGTGATGTCGGCAAAACTCCAGGCAAAATCAAGCGAGACAACGGCTCCTACCATTACCATCGCAGCCACAGCAAGACGATAGATGAAGACTCCTAACTTGGAATCCTTGATATATCTCACATTGGTTTCACCATAATAATAATTGCCAATGATACTACTAAAAGCAAAAAGCCATATCATCACAGCCACAAAAGGATTTCCAATACTACCGATTTCATGGGTCAAGGCATCTTGCGTCAGTTGAATACCATTAGAAGCCGTAACGTCCACACCACTTACCAAGATGATGAATGCCGTGCAGGAACAAACTACCAGCGTATCCGTAAAGACGCCAAGAGCCTGTATCAATCCCTGTTTTACCGGATGGCTCACGGTAGCAACAGCCGCCGCATTTGGTGCACTACCCTCACCAGCCTCATTGCTGAACAAACCTCTCTTAATGCCCTGAATCACGGTAATACCTAACATACCTCCAGCAGCCTGATTGAATCCGAAAGCATTTTCTATAATAGTCAGCAAAACCTTTGGCAGACTGGTTATATTCCAGATGACCACACCAACGGCTATCAGCAGATAGACTATAGCCATGAGAGGAACCACTGTAGAAGAGAATTTTGCCACACGCTGGATTCCACCGAAAATGATAAGCAGAGTGAGTACAGTGAGAACAATACCCATAGTAGCAGGTTCAAAACCGAAAGCCTTCTGCCATGCCAGACAGATGGTATTACTCTGCACGGAATTGTAGGCAAAACCGAAAGTGATGATCATCAAAACGGCAAAGAGAATTCCCATCCATCCCTTTCCTAATCCATACTTCATATAATAGGCAGGACCGCCATAAAAAGAAGTCTTTCCCTTTCGCTTATAGAGTTGGGCAAGCGTAGATTCGATAAAAGCCGAAGCCGAACCCAACAAAGCAAGCATCCACATCCAGAACACAGCTCCTGGTCCACCAATGCTGATGGCAGTAGCCACGCCAGCTAAATTTCCTGTACCTATACGACTAGCGAGTGCCACCACAAAGGCCTGGAAAGAAGAGATATGCTTCATCTCCCCATCCACCTTCACGTCCATAGAAAGTTCGTCATGTCCTATCTCTTCAGGTTGCACCTTATCTGGATGAAGCAACAACCTCACCATCTCCTTGATAAGACGAAACTGTACAAATCGGGTACGCCACGTAAAAAATACCGCACAGAAGATCAGGACAGAAATAATAATATACGACCAGAGAAAATCGCTAACCTGAATAAAAATGTTTTGTATTGATTCTACCATTTTCTAAAAAAGTGAATATTTTTCTATTTGACTGCAAAATTACAATTTTTCTTTCTAATAATAACCTTTTTGCAATAGAATTCAACTAAAAAAGATAAAATCTACTAAATAACCAACATTTAAAATGTTTTTAAATTTAATAGTTCTTCAGCAATGTGTGCAGATAACATGATAATTGACAAGTACAATACTTGTAATAAAAACTACTTATCAAACTACCTTTTTATGTAGAAATTTTGGTAAATCCATTTTTTTTGTTTAACTTTGCCTGAAATTTAAATGTGCAAACAATTTTGCTTGCAAAGAAGATAGCAGGAGAAGCTATTTAAATGAGAAAAAGTATAATTTTGAAGAAAGAGAAAAGAAATGATTGATCGTTGCTATATCGAAATAACAAACACTTGTAATCTTAATTGTGATTTCTGTCCAAAACATCAGAGGAAGAAAAGACAATTGACAGCAGAGGAATTTGACCTTCTCACAGATAAAGTAAGTGGGAAGGTTTGTTTTCTGTATTTCCATCTCATGGGCGAACCATTACTTCACCCACTCCTACCACAATTTATTCAGACAGCCAGAGCCAAAGGATTTAAGACAGTACTTACATCTAATGGCACCTTACTGGAAAGAGCGATGAATCTACTCGATACCTTACCCCACAAAATACAATTATCTCTCCATTCCCACGAAAGTAATGCAAAGGGAGAATTATCAACCTATATGGATCAGGTAATGCAATTCTCCACCCAAGCTGCACAAAAAGGTACCTGTATCGTACTTCGTCTCTGGAATCAAGGAGGAAAAGACAAAGAAAACGAAATGGTCATGGAATATATAGAAAAATATGTACCCAAACCATGGAAGGAGCGCCCAGATGGTTTCAGACTGTGCGACAATCTCTATTTAGAATTTGACAGAAAGTTTGAATGGCCAGATACAGAGAAAAAAGAGTCTGAAAATCCAGAAGTTTTCTGCAAAGCATTATTCAAGCAGATAGGAATTCTATCTGATGGAAGTCTAGTACCATGTTGTTTAGACCACAATGGCGACATCATTCTCGGCAATCTTTTCCATCAATCCCTGGAAGAAATCCTCTCATCCGCCAGAGCGCAGGCCATGATAGAAGGCTTCAAACATCATACTGCCACAGAATCTCTCTGCAGAAATTGTGAATCCGCCTTAGTCCGCAACAGTTTCAGAGGCAAAAAGCGTTCATAAAAATCTGCGTCATCCTCCCAGACCGCCAGGTCTAAAATCTGCGAAATAAAAAAAGACACGGAAAAGAAGAGAACCAGAAAAAATCCATGTAAATCCATGAGAAAAATAATCAAAAAAAAAATCTGTGTAAATCTGTGAAATCTGTGGGACTAAATAATCAAAGTGAAAAAATCTGCGTCATCTGCGAAATCTGCGTGACAAAAACAACAGGAGCCCATTTCTGGCGCGAGCCATTGGCCAGCGGCCAAATATCCGCGGAAATCCGTGAGTAATCCGATAAGCAAGATTGCCATCCGATTCATCCGTGAAATCCGATGAAGAAAAACAAAAAAGCCTCAGAAATCTTTCGAAATCTGAGGCTCTTCATTGAAAGGA
>ERZ773178.4711-NODE-4711-length-10086-cov-4.059316_pt1 | contig 10086 bp, 9 predicted proteins | sample MGYA00580533_ERZ773178 | MGnify/ENA primary metagenome ERZ773178 (study PRJEB29015, sample SAMEA2737859) | human gut metagenome | biome: human gut; feature: human-associated habitat; material: faeces | place: China | collected 2012 ...
CCTGCCGATCTGGATCATCGCCATCGGTGCGCTGGCAGCCATCGGTATCGGTAAGATGTCGTTCGGTGGCCTGGGCAACAATATTTTCAACCCGGCACTGACAGGACGTATCTTCCTGCTGATCTCTTTCCCGGCACAGATGACCACCTGGCCCGTTGTCGGACAGTTGACATCTTATGCCGATGCAACAACAGGGGCAACCGTCCTCTCTCTGATGAACGAGGGTGCACTCGACAAAATGCCTACACTCAGCGACATGCTGATCGGTAACATGGGCGGTAGCCTTGGTGAAGTCAGCGCACTGGCACTGCTGTTAGGTATGTTCTATATGTTATGGAAGAAGATCATCACCTGGCACGTTCCGGTATCCATCTTCGTCACGGTATTTGTCTTTACAGGTATCATGCACCTGGTGAATCCGGTTCAATACGCAAGCCCGTTCGTCCATCTGTTGTCCGGAGGTCTGATGTTGGGAGCTATCTTCATGGCGACCGACTATGTGACTTCGCCGATGAGCAAGAGCGGTATGATTGTCTACGGTGTCGGCATTGGTATCCTGACAACGGTTATCCGTCTGTTCGGTTCTTATCCCGAAGGTATGTCATTTGCCATCTTCATCATGAATGGAGTTACTCCGCTCATCAACAGTTATATGAAACCTAAACATTTCGGAGGGAAATAAGCATGGCAAAACTAAAATCAACATTACCCAATATGTTCCTTTCACTCACGATCATCTGTGTAGTGGCCGGAGCAATATTAGCAGGTGTGAATATGTACACCACCGGTCCGATTGCCGCCACCAAAGCAGCAGCGCTGGAAGCAGCGATCAAAGCGGTCACTCCGGCATTCGACAACAAACCGACAGAAGAAGCCTATATGGCAGTTACAGCCGATGGCGACTCGCTGAAAATCTACCCGGCAAAACAAGACGGCAAATTCGTCGGTGCCGCAGTGGAGAGCAACACAATGAAAGGGTTCGGCGGTGAGATCCGCGTGATTGTCGGTTTTGACACCGAAGGCAAACTGCTGAACTATTCAGTCTTGCAACATGCCGAAACACCCGGATTAGGGGCTAAAATGCAAGAATGGTTCCGTACGGACAAAAATCGCCAGAGCGTTTTGGGACGCAATTTGTCTGATGGCGAACTGAAAGTAACCAAAGACGGTGGAGATGTCGATGCCATAACAGCTTCGACCATTACCAGCCGTGCATTCCTGAACGCTGTGAACCGCGCCTACAGTGCTTTTTCCGGTGCCGACGGATTGACCGGAGCAACCACATCATCCGATAACACAACTAAAGAGGGAGGAAACGACAATGAGTAATCTGAAAATATTGATGAACGGAATCATCACAGAGAACCCGACATTCGTATTGCTGTTAGGTATGTGTCCGACATTGGGAACGACCTCTTCAGCGATGAATGGTATGAGTATGGGACTTGCAACCATGTTCGTGTTGATCTGTTCCAACATGGTCATATCAGCATTGAAAAATGTAATCCCGGATATGGTCCGTATTCCCGGGTACATTGTCGTAATCGCCACCTTCGTAACGGTTGTGCAAATGTGCATGGAAGCATTTATTCCTGCCTTATACGCAAGTTTGGGATTGTTCATCCCGTTGATCGTCGTCAACTGTATCGTGTTGGGACGCGCCGAAGCTTTTGCCGCCAAGAACGGAGTCGTGGCCTCGGCTTTCGACGGAATCGGTATCGGTCTCGGCTTTACGATTGCCTTGACACTGTTAGGAGCTATCCGCGAATTGTTGGGGACGGGTAAACTGTTCAACCTGACAATCATGCCGGAACAGTTCGGCTCGCTGATTTTCGTGTTGGCTCCGGGTGCATTCATCGCACTGGGATTCCTGATAGCTATTGTTAATAAACTGCGTAAAGCATAAAACAAGGTAAGATATGGAATATATATTGATATTTATCGCCGCTGTATTCGTCAACAACGTTGTGTTGTCCCAATTCTTGGGTATATGTCCGTTCCTCGGCGTATCCAAGAAAGTGGATACAGCAATAGGCATGGGAGCAGCCGTTGCATTTGTGCTTACCATTGCGACACTCGTGACTTTCCTCGTACAAAAATATGTGCTGGATGTATTCGGCCTGGGCTTTATGCAGACCATCAGCTTCATCCTGATTATCGCAGCTCTGGTCCAAATGGTGGAAATCATCCTGAAGAAAGTTTCTCCTGCCCTCTATCAGGCATTGGGAGTGTTTCTTCCGCTGATCACGACAAACTGTTGTGTGTTGGGTGTCGCCATCCAGGTCATCCAGAAACAGTATAATTTATTAGAATCTGTAGTATATGCATTCTCTATTGCTATTGGATTTGCATTAGCTTTGATTATCTTTGCAGGTGTCAGAGAACAATTAGCAATGACAAATGTCCCCGATGGCATGAAAGGAACCCCGATCGCCCTAATCACAGCTGGTCTACTGGCTATGGCGTTTATGGGATTCTCGGGGATCGTTTAAAGATTTATGATTTATGATTTATAATAACAGGTAATACTGCTTGATAATAACAGGTAATACCGCTTGCCGCTATAAATCATAAATCATAAATCCTTTCATAAATCATAAATCATAAATTTTCTCTCCTCATGAAACAGAAGATTTTAGTAGCAGGTGGAACTGGTTACATCGGATCACACACCACAGTAGAACTGCAGAACGCAGGTTATGAAGTTGTCATCATCGATGACCTGTCTAACTCCAATATAGAAGTATTGGACGGTATCGAACGCATCACAGGCATCCGTCCTGAATTCATCAAGCTGGACTTGAAAGATAAGGAAGGAACCCGCGAAGCACTGAAAGCTCATCCGGGAATCAAAGGGATTATCCTGTTTGCCGCCAGCAAAGCAGTAGGCGAATCCGTACAGCAGCCGTTGAAATACTACCGCAACAACGTAGTGACACTGGTGAACCTGTTGGAACTGATGCCGGAATTCAATATCGAAGGCATTGTATTCTCTTCTTCCTGTACCGTTTACGGGCAGCCTGACCCTGAGAATCTGCCTGTAACCGAGAACGCTCCGATCAAACCGGCTACTTCTCCATACGGAAATACAAAACAGATCAACGAAGAGATCATCCGCGACACGATCCATGCCGGCGCTCCTTTCAAGAGCATCATCCTGCGTTACTTCAACCCGATCGGAGCACATCCGACAGCAGAGATCGGCGAATTGCCTAACGGCGTTCCTCAGAACCTGATCCCGTATCTGACACAGACTGCTATGGGTATCCGCAAAGAGCTGAGTGTATTCGGTGACGACTATGACACGCCTGACGGTTCCTGCATCCGCGACTACATCAATGTTGTCGACTTGGCTAAGGCTCACGTGATTGCCATGGACCGCATGTTGGGTGGCAAGTCTCTGGATAATGTGGAAATCTTCAACCTCGGAACCGGCAACGGCGTTTCCGTATTGGAACTGATCAACACATTCGAAGCTGCAACAGGCGTTAAAGTCCCGCACAAAATCGTAGGACGCCGCGAAGGTGACATCGAAAAGGTTTGGGCCAATCCCGAACGTGCCAATAAAGTTTTAGGCTGGAAAGCGACAGAAACACTGGCCGACACATTGGCTTCGGCCTGGAAATGGCAGGAAAGACTGCGCGAATGCGGTATCATGTAATCGGAATATTTCTCGTTACCATACAAAAAAGGGGGGCCAAAGTTCATTATTAAACCCATCGGCTCCCCTTTTTCATTAAGAAGCCTTGGAAAGGTGTATACAGTATAAAGACAAGCTTATCATCAGACAGCACACTGTATATCAATATATTGAAAATAACCATCCCTACAAAAGGACAATTTGACCGCAATATTTCCCCTACACTTTTTCAAACAAGCCTCATTTTCTTACACGACAACCGCAATACTCCTTGTAAATAGCGAACGGTAAATAACGAGCTACCTGACGAAGAAAAAACCAAATCCGGACAAAAACACATTCTCCTCCACACACCTCCACCCCATTTGAACAGCCTGACTCTTAGCATGCACTGCCTCCATACGGAAAAGAAAGGCAAAGGTTTAGAAAAATCATCTAAACTATTATTTATCAAACACATACAATATTTTCATAAATCTATTGCTTCCAAAAAGTGTAGGGGAAATATTGCGGTCAAATTGTCCTTTTCTATATTTGGGGGCCTAAAAAACGTTCCAAGCCCTCCAAAAAGCTATAGGTTTTCCGTTTACAAGCCATAGCTTTCCAAGAAAAAAGCTATAACCTTTTTGGAAACAGGCTATAGCTTTTTTATCATGAGACATCTCCCCCAAAAACAGACTGAAAGATTACTTTGCCAGTATATTCAGGACAGCTTCCCGCCAATCCTCTCCGTTTTCCGGCTGATAGGTGTGGAAACCGAGCCCTTGTCCAACCTCTATATTCGATTTGGCATCGTCGACAAACAGCGTTTCAGCGGGAATAAGCGGGGCATTTTCTATCATCCGGTCGAAGATGGCGGCATCCGGCTTCGTCACCCCAACTTCATAGGAAGTATACATTTTGTCGAAATAAGCGGATATAGGACGACCGGCGGGGGTGAACGCCTCGCTCCTCGCCCACGACTGGACAATCGGATTCGTATTGCTCAACAAATAAACCTTATATTTCTTTCGCAGCTCTAACAGGAAATCCAACTTGTATTGCGGGACATCGGCAATAAAACCCATCCAGGCATATTTGATTTCATCATAAGAAAGTTGCTTGCCGGTATGCTCGCATAACTTGCGGCAGAAAGTATCAACATCGATCTTTCCATTCTCCAGTTCAAGGAAAAAGCCTTTCTGCTCATAAGGATCGAGCAACTGTTTTGCATCCTTCACTCCTATTTCCTCAAATCGGCTTACAGCCTGGTGATGGTCCAGGTCGATCAAGACGCCTCCCAGATCAAATACTATGTTTCTGATTCTTTTCATATTCTTTGCGTAATACTCACAAACTTACATAAAAGTGTCCGAACAACCAAATAAAAAAAGTGAAGGCCGTATGCAGGCGGGATCACCCTCCGCATACTCAGCCTTCACTGTAAATCGGCATCACACAAGCATCAAGCAGGCTTGTGAATGTGAAATCATTTTATTCGAGCTTATGGATAACCAGACCGGAACGCAGTTTCGGTTCGAACCAGGTTGTCTTGGGAGGCATGATATTACCGGTATCGGCAATATCCATCAATTGCTTCATGGTGACAGGATAAAGCGCCAACGCGACCTTCATCTCGCCACTGTCCACACGACGCTGCAATTCTCCCAGCCCACGGATACCGCCTACGAAATCGATGCGTTTATCCGAACGAAGATCTTTTATGCCCAGAATCTCATCTAAAATCAGGTTGGAAGAGATCGTCACATCCAGGACACCGATCGGATCGTTATCGTTGTATGTGCCTTGCTTGGCTGTCAACGAATACCATTTTCCTGCCAAATAGAGGGAGAAATTATGCAAAGCTGCCGGTTTATAAATATCCGCGCCCTTTTCTTCCACGACGAAGTTCTTTTCCAATTTAGCCAGAAATTCCTCTTCCGACAAGCCGTTCAAGTCTTTCACCACACGGTTATAGTCGATAATCGTTAACTGGTTTGCCGGGAAACAGACAGCCATAAAGTAGTTATACTCCTCGTCCCCTTTATGAGCCGCATTCTGTCTGGCTTTCTCCGCACCGACCAGGGCGGCGGCGGCGGAACGGTGATGGCCGTCGGCAATATACAGGGAAGGAATTTCGCCGAACAGTTCCGTGATGCGGACAATATCAGCCGGTTCATCAATGATCCAGAACGTATGGCCGAAACCGTCGTCTTTCGCGACGAAGTCATATTCCGGATTGCGGGATGCATATTTGGCGACAATCTGGTCCAGTTCGGCATTGTCGGGATAAGCAAAGAACACCGGTTCGATATTGGCATTATTCACCCGGACATGCTTCATGCGGTCCTCCTCCTTGTCACGCCGTGTCAACTCATGCTTCTTGATAACGCCATTCATATAATCGGGCACATACGCACCGACAACCAAGCCGTATTGTGTCTTGCCGTTCATGGTCTGGGCATACACATAGTAACATTCCTCCTTATCCTGCACCAACCAGCCCTTTTCCTGGAACATCCGGAAATTGGCGGCAGCTTTCAGATAAACGGCAGGATCGTGTTCATCCGTCCCGACCGGAAAGTCGATCTCCGGTTTGATGATATGATATAATGATTTTTCATTTCCCTTCGCTTCTTCGCGTGCCTCTTCCGAGTTCAACACATCGTAAGGACGGGAAGCCACTTGTTCGATCAAATCTTTAGGAGGACGGACTCCTTTGAAAGGTTTAATTCGTGCCATGATAATTTAGATAAATCTATTTATTTACTCTGAATTTTTCACATCCTTCTTTCAGGAAGCCTTCGATCTGCTTGGCAGCGGCAATACCGGCATTGATATTGGCTTCGGCAGTCTGTGCACCCATCTTTTTAGGAGTGGAGAAATAGCGACCGGCAAACTTGGCGGCAAACTCTTCGTTGGCTACGGGCATGATGTCGGTTACATATTTCAAGTCTGCGCGTTCTTCCATCAACTTGATCAGTTCGGCTTCGTTGATCACTTCCTTACGGGCTGTATTGACCAACAGGCCCCCTTTCGGCATCTTGCCGACCAGAGCGTAATTGATGGAGTTCTTTGTTTCGGCAGTTGCGGGAATATGCAAAGAAACGATATCGCAGGTAGCATAGAGTTCTTCCGGTGAAGCGACTGGTTTCACGCCATCCGCTTCAATGGCCGAAGCCGGACAGAAAGCATCGAATGCATAGATTTCCATTCCGAAACCTTTTGCGATACGGGCCACATTGCGGCCTACGTTGCCGTATGCGTGGATTCCCAGTTTCTTTCCTTTCAATTCTGTTCCCGATGTTCCGTTATAGAAGTTGCGGACAGCCATTACCATCATTCCGAAAGCCAATTCGGCAACGGCATTGGAGTTCTGCCCCGGTGTATTCATCACACAAACATTATGAGCTGTCGCAGCAGCCAGGTCGACGTTATCATAACCGGCTCCGGCACGAACCACTATCTTCAACTGCTTGGCGGCATCCAGCACTTCGGCATCGATCACGTCACTGCGGATAATGATTGCATCCACATCCTTGACTGCCTCCAGCAGTTTGGCCTTTTCACCGTATTTTTCCAACAGGATCAGTTCATCGCCTGCCCCTTCCACTACTTCGCGGATACCTTTCACAGCTATCGCTGCGAAAGGTTTATCTGTTGCTACTAATATCTTTGCCATAATCAATGCTGTTTTTCAAAATCCTTCATACATGCAACCAAAGCTTCAACGCTGCTCTTAGGCATTGCGTTGTACAGTGAGGCACGGAAACCACCGACAGAGCGGTGTCCCTTGATACCGACCATACCGGCAGCCGCAGCAAATTTGCTGAATTCGTCTTCCAGTTCCTTATACTCGTCATTCATCACGAAACATACATTCATGATAGAACGGTCTTCGGCTGCAACAGTCCCTCTGAACAACTTGTTACGATCGATTTCATCATACAGGATAGCGGCATTTTCCATATCCTTCTTTTCCATAGCGGCAACACCGCCCTGTTCCTTATACCATTTCAATGTCTGCAACGCAGCATAGATCGGCAGCACGGGAGGAGTGTTAAACATGGAATCCTTGTCCACATGAGTCTTATAGTTCAACATTGTCGGGATCGGGCGTTCCACATGCCCCAAAGCATCCACACGAACAATAGCCAACGTCACACCGGCAGGAGCCAGATTCTTCTGTGCCCCGGCATAGATAATGTCATATTTGGATACATCGATCGGACGGGAGAAAATATCGGACGACATATCGGCGACCAAACGTTGTTTCACATCCGGATCTTTGCGAGTTTCCGTTCCGTAAATCGTATTATTGGTCGTAATATGGAAATAATCCGCATCGTCGGCAATCGTATAATCTTTCGGAATATATGTATAGTTTTTATCTTTAGAAGATGCCACAACCTCGACTTCCCCGAAGAGCTTAGCTTCCTTGATGGCTTTGGACGACCATGTACCGGTATCTAAATAAGAAGCTTTCTTATTCAACAGGTTGTAAGGAACCATACAAAACTGCATGCTTGCACCTCCACCCAGGAAAACAACCTCATAGCCAGCAGGAATATCCAGCAATTCTTTGATCAGCGCACGCGCCTCATCGTTCACGGCAACGAATTCTTTACTTCTGTGGGAGATTTCAAGAAGAGATAAACCCATACCCGCAAAATTCTCTACTGCAGCGGCCGTATTTTTAATTGTATACTCGCTCAAGATAGAGGGACCTGCATAAAAATTGTGCTTCTTCATACCAATGTTTTTTTTAATGTTAAATATAATTTAAGTAACTAATTTCCCAAAAACAGGCGGCTAATGTACAAAATAAATTGACAATTGACAATCGATGATTGATAATTATTAGCAAAACGACATGATAATTATCTTTATCAATTACACTTATTTCCCAATTGTCAATTGTCTATTATCAATTGTCAATTCTGATATCTATCTCCCCACAAACGCCTCATCTGTTCAATTAGTTTGTGTTCGGACGGATTTTCCTGTCCTTTCCACAGCCGTTCGTTTAAAATCTCCTTTGGAAGGAACTCTTGCTTGACAAAATGATTTTCATAATCGTGCGCATATTTGTAATCTTTTCCGTAATTCAGCTCCGCCATCAATTTTGTCGGTGCATTTCGCAAATGAAGGGGAACAGGCAAGTTTCCTGTACGGTTCACCAACTCTAACGCATCATTAATCGCCATATAAGCCGAATTGCTTTTAGGACTGCATGCCAGATAAACGGTCGTTTCCGCCAAAATGATCCGTCCTTCAGGCCAGCCGATTTTCTTCAAGGCATCAAAACAGGCATTTGCCAACAACAGAGCATTCGGATTCGCTAATCCGATATCTTCCGATGCTGAAATAACCAGACGGCGGGCTATAAATTCCGGATCTTCGCCACCGGCAACCATACGAGCCAGCCAATAGACAGCGGCATCCGGATCACTTCCGCGAATGGATTTGATAAAAGCGGATATGATGTCATAATGCATCTCCCCTCCTTTATCGTACGCTGCCGGATTTTCCTGCAAGCGCTCCACCACCTTTTCATCTGTTATTTCAATCTTTTCATTTCCTTCTTCCGCAGCAACGACAAGCTCCAGGATATTCAGCAGTTTCCGTGCATCGCCACCGGAATAACGCAACATGGCGTCCGTCTCGGCCAACACGATATTCATATCCTTCAATATGATATCTTCGGTAACCGCCTTATTCAACAAGGTCAACAGATCAGCTTTCTCCAATGATTTCAAAACATATACCTGGCAGCGGGAAAGCAACGGACGGATGACCTCGAACGAGGGATTCTCTGTCGTGGCTCCGATCAAGGTTACCACACCTGTCTCTACAGCATTGAGCAGGGAATCCTGCTGCGACTTGCTAAAGCGATGTATTTCGTCAATAAACAGGATCGGTGAAACGGTATTGAAAAAGCGATTGCCTTTTGCCTTTTCTATCACTTCCCGCACATCTTTCACTCCTGAACTGATTGCGCTCAATGTGTAGAACGGAGCTTCCAGCTTATTCGAAATAATCTGCGCCAGCGTAGTCTTTCCTACTCCCGGAGGTCCCCACAATATAAAAGAGGGGACACGACCCGCATCAATCATCTTTCTAAGGACAGCCCCCGGACCAACCAGGTGTTTCTGCCCGATATAATCGTCCAACGTTTTCGGACGTAATCTCTCTGCTAACGGTTGACTCATCATGCCAACAAAAGTCGCATATTTTATTTACTTTTCAAAGTATAAATACAGTAAAAATTCAAGGCTATTTTAATGTTTGACAACAGAAAAATATGATAAAAAGAAAGCACACACAGCAACACACACCCATAAAAACTACAATAAGATAACATTTTGTCATATTTACAACTCTTGGGCACTGAATAAAATCATGAAAGATCAGAAGGTGTGTCAAAATTCTCACCTTCTTTTTTATGCCCAAAGCCCCGACTTTCA
>ERZ773178.4712-NODE-4712-length-10079-cov-5.500499_pt1 | contig 10079 bp, 6 predicted proteins | sample MGYA00580533_ERZ773178 | MGnify/ENA primary metagenome ERZ773178 (study PRJEB29015, sample SAMEA2737859) | human gut metagenome | biome: human gut; feature: human-associated habitat; material: faeces | place: China | collected 2012 ...
GCGGCCCGCCCAATTTGCGGCTTGCAGCGGCCTGCTGCCGGCCCCGGGCCCTCACCCAGTTTTTCCCCAACCGTCACATTCCGTTTACAAAAGCAACAAGAAATCCCCCGCCCATGGTGGTATACTGGCAGCATCGGCAGTCCGCCCTTGGCTCCACCCAAAAGCCCCGGGCTGGACAAAACCGTAAATCTTTGCTATAATACTAAGCTGTGTTAATACGCAAGGAAGGAGGATGCCCCATGACAGAAGAAAATAAGAGCCTTCAAACCCCGCAGAATGAGCCGGAACCCGAAGCCGAGCCGGTGGATACCGCCGCTGCCATGCAGTACTTCGAGGCCTCGGAAGCCGCCGCAGAAGTCGGCCGGGAGATCCTCGCTTCCCGCAAGCCCAAAAAGCAGAAGCAGAAAAAGCCCAAAAAGAAAAAGAGTCCTGTACAGCAGGAACCCGAAACTGCCCCCGCCCCGGAACCCGTCGAGGAACCGGCGGAGCAGCCCGCTCCGGAAGCGACGGAAACCAACGGCTGGCAGCCCTCCCAGCGGGAGGAACCCGCCGCGGAGCCGGCAGCCGAGCCGGCCCCTGCCGAACCCCAGGAATCCCCGGAATCCCAGGAGCCAAAGGCCCCCAAGAAGCCGAAGAAAAAGAAGAAAAAATCCCGGCCGAAGCAGGGGAAGAAAGCCCCCGCCAAGGCAAAGAATGCAAAGCCCAGGGAAAAACGCCCCACTTTGGCGGAATCCTTCGAGAGCATGGAGCGCGGCTGCGCCTACATCGGCATGCAGCTGCTGCGGGAATACTATGCCATTCGCCGGGGCATCGGTCATGTGTACGGCCGTGTCCGGGCCCGGGTGCCCATCCTGTGGCGGAGCCTGCGCTTTAAGGTCGTCCGCCGGACGGAGCACTTCGCCGATGAGGTGCTGTTCCCCTACCGCATCCTGCACGATGAAACAGCCGAGCTGGCCGCCGCCCTGCGGGATAAGACCCCGGAAGGGAAAGCCGGCCGCCGGGAGGCCTGGCGGGATTACAGCCGGGCAGTGGCCCGCCCCTTAAACCGCATCGCCAATTTCTTTGCACCCATCTTCGGCCTGGCCATTCTGGCCGGCGCCATCGCCTTCTTCAATCAGTTTACCTTTGCCCTTCGGGTGGAGTATAACGGCGAGTCCATCGGCTACATCGCCCAGGAAAGCGACTTTTACGAGGCACGGGATGCCATGCTGGCTCGCCTCATCAATGAGGAATACATCCCGCCGGAGGATACCATCCCCACCCTTTCTTTGGCTGTTGTCAAGGAAAAGGACCTCCTGACCAAGGAAGAACTTACCGATGCCATCATGCGCTCCTCCGGCAATGAGCTGGTGGATGCCTCCGGCTTCTATCTGGAGGGCAAGTTCCTCGGCGCCTTGGAGGACGGCAATGAGTTCCTGCTCTACATGGATAAGGTGCTGAATAACTACCGCACCGGGGAAGAGCACGAAACGGTGCAGTTCACCAAAAATATCCGGCTGGAGGACGGCGTTTATCCCGTTAGCTCGCTCATGACCGTTTCCAATCTGCAAAGTTACCTGCGCAGCAATAAGGAGCTGCGCCGCAGCTACACCGCCCGCCCCGGCGAGACCATCGAAGCCATCGCCAAGCGCTACGGCCTGACGCTGGAGGAGATGTACGACCTCAATATGGAGCTGGAGGAGTACCTCACCGCCCTGCGGCAGCAGCAGCTGGGCTACGATCCCGATTCGGTCATCCTGCCCGATTCCGGTACCCCGGCCGAGGAGTGGAACGCCCGGCTGGAGGATATTTCCGTCAATGGCGAAACTCCGCTGGAAACCGCCATCAATAACGGCATGGTGCTGTATATGGGCCTGCTGTACTGGCCGGAGGACCTGCCGGATGGCGCCGCCGAGGAGCTGGCCGCGGCCGCCGGGGATAACAACGCCCTGTACCGTCTGCAATATGGCATCACCGATGAAACGGCGGAAGCCCCGGCCGATGAGGCCCCGACGGATGCCGCCGACGATAATACAGCCGATTCGACCGATTCCACCACGCCGGCGGAGGACGCCGAAAGCGGCGAAACCACCACCGGCATCCCCATGCAGACCATCAGCCTCATCCCGTTGGAGCAGGTGCCCCTGCAGGGCGATGAGGAACTGCTGGTGGTGCAGATGGATGTGGAGCTGGGCATCCAGGTGACCCGCCGGGAGACCTATATGGCCAATGTCCAGTTCGGCACCACCTATCAGGATAATAACAAGAAGCCCGTCGGTGATGACCGGGTCATCTCCGCCGGTATTTACGGCCAGGATGAAGTGGTGGCCGATGTCACCTACATTGACGGCGTAAGAGTGGGCGAAACGGTGCTGAGCCGTACCCGCCTCAAGGACCCGGTCAATCAGGTTATTGCCCGCGGCACCCAGACCATTGATGACTATTTTGCGAGCACCGGCGGCCGGTTCATCTGGCCCGCCGATGGCGGCTTCTTCTATGGCTCGCTGGGCAGCTACGGCGGCCACACCGGCATGGATATCGCCTGTCCCATGGGCACCACCGTCCGTGCCTCCAAGGCGGGTACCGTTACCACCGCCCTCAATTACGGCTGGAACTACGGCTACGGCAGAACGGTGGTCATCAACCACGGCTACGGCCAGATCACCCGCTATGCCCATATGTCCAATGTCACCGTTACGGTCGGCCAGTATGTCAAGCAGGGCCAGGTCATCGGTTACAGCGGCAGCACCGGCAATTCCACCGGTCCGCACCTGCACTTCGAGATCCGTATCGATGGTGCCATCAAGGCGCCGGAGAACTATATCGGAAAGGTTTACAACCGCTAAGCCAAAGAAAAATACAAGCCCTACAGTCCCCCCCAACGGAGTACTCCGCTGGGGGGACTTTTTGGGGGAAAGAGGCAAGGCCCGCAGTGTTTTGAGGGAAGCCTCCCCCAAAATGAGCTGCGGCAGGTTGGGTGCTATTTTGCCGTCCTACCGGTGAGCTGCCGGAAAGGGAAAACTTTACTGCCCCGTGGCAGTGATGGTAATCTGCAGGGTCAGATCGGCGGCGGGGGCGGCCCCCAGAGCATAGACGGTCAAGGTGCCATTGGCATTGGCAGCGGTAAGGGCGGTGACCCCGGCCTCCTGCAAGGCCATCAGCTGGGCGGCAGTGGGATGCAGAGTCACCAGCGAACCAGCGGTCAGTCCGGCCAAAGCGGCGGCTTGGGAATAGGGTTCCTCGGTACTCCACCCGGCAGCGGTAAGGGTGATGCTCCCCAAAGTAATGGCAGCTTCGCCGGGATTGCCCTTCGGCCCTTGGGGGCCGGTTTCACCAGGGTCGCCCTTCGGCCCCTGAGGACCGGTCTCACCAGTGTCGCCCTTCGGTCCTTGAGGGCCGGTCTCACCAGGGTCGCCTTTCGGCCCTTGAGGGCCGGTTTCACCAGTGTCGCCCTTCGGTCCTTGAGGGCCGGTCTCACCAGGGTCCCCTTTTGGCCCCTGAGGGCCGGTTTCACCAGGGTCGCCCTTCGGTCCCTGAGGGCCGGCTTCGCCGGGATCGCCTTTCGGCCCTTGAGGGCCGGCTTCGCCGGGAGCGCCGTTTTGGCCGTCTTTTCCGTCCTTACCGTTGGTGCCGTCTTTGCCATCCCGGCCGTTAAACAGCCCGGCATCGGCATCGGCCCGGAGGGCATCTGCCACCGAAACGGCGGCTTCCGCCTTGGTAAGCAGGCTTTGGACGAGGGTGGGGGTGGCTTCAGTGGGGGTATTTTCCTCCGGCTGGGTGCCGGTGCATATGGGCCCCAGCAGGCAGCTGACTGTCGGCAGGACCATTTTCTCCCCGCGGGTGCCGTATACCCCCACACGCAGGTACTCGCCCGCACGGGTGAGACATTCCCACGGGATGAAGCATTGGTTATCCTCCCCCAGCAGGCAGCTGACGCTGACGGTGCCGGCGGTGAAAACGGCGGTGCGATCGAGGGCGGCCCACTGCGGGGAGAAGCAGAACCGCACCGGGACGGCCTGTACCATACCGGTGGTGAGAAGTTCATTTTGGACCACGGTGATGGCGGCCCCGGTGACTTGACAAATGATCATAAAATTTCCTCCTTGTGATAAGATCCCCTGCACTAATACGGCAAAATGGCCGCTTTTTTGCATGTGAAAGGTTAATATTTCACTTTTTTTAATGGAAAATTTACAATATTGGAGGAATATGGGCTGATTTTACATAAGGATTGGGCTAATGAGAGAATGATTTACTGGGAATATAAGCTTGTTTCGCGGGACGATTTGCGGTCACCTGGCGGCGAAAGCCTCCCTTGTGTAAAGGGGAGCCGTCAACCCCTCAGTCAGCCTTGTGGCTGACAGCTCCCCTTACACAGGGGAGCCTTTTGGTGTGCCGACAGGTGAGATGAAATTCGGTATAAAAGGGGTCGCGGGGGATGGGGATGCGGAGCCGAGCGCCGCCTGTGGCGGATGCAGCGAGGCGGAGCATCCGCAGCGGTCGAATAAATCAAGCAAGCGAACAGCGCGAAGATTTTTTCGGGCACCGCAAGGCGGCAGGGACTGCGATTGGCCGAGGAGGACGAGAAACCCGGGTCGCAGGGAGAGAGCGTGGGACTGCGGCTGGCCGAAGCGCTGGGCGAATAGACAAAAAATTTATGTCGATTTTACAAAGTATGGTATTTCGCCTTGACAAAGGGACGATGGGGGCGTAAAATAGAACGGAATAATTGTAGATACTTTACAAATTATTTGTTCAATTACCCCCTCCCCCGCAGCGGGGGAACTTTTACGATACATTCATAAGAAAGGATGGACCCTGACCAATGGTAGAGATGAAACTGTGGCTTGTGATAGTCGCAGCGGTAGCTCTCGTACTGATTGCCGGAGTCGTCGCCTTTTTTCTGGGCGTTAAGTATAGAATGAAGGTTGCTGAAGCAGAGCTTGGTTCCGCCGAGGAGGAAGCCAAGCGTTTGATCAGTGACGCCATTAAGACCGCCGAGAGCAAGAAAAAAGAGGCACTGGTAGAGGCAAAAGACGAGATCTATCGCATGAAAAACGAAGCCGACCGTGAAGTGAAGGAGCGGCGCAGCGAGGTGCAGCGGCAGGAACACCGCCTGCAGCAAAAGGAAGAAAACCTCGATAAGAAGATCGATAACCTGGAGAAAAAGGAAGAGGCCGTGCAGCGCCGTCAGGCGGAAGCCGATGAACGCCTGCAGGAGGTCGAGCAGATCAAGAAGAGCCAGTTTGAGATGCTGGAGAAGGTTTCGGGCTTTAGCAAGGAGCAGGCAAAGGAATACATGCTGCAGATGCTGGAAAACGAGCTGACCCACGAAAAGGCGCTGAAGATCACCCAGTACGAGCAGCAGCTGAAGGAGGAGAGCGACGAAAAGGCCCGCGAGATCCTTTCCACCGCCATTCAGCGCTGTGCCAGCGACCATGTGGCGGAGGTCACCGTTTCGGTGGTGCCGCTGCCCAATGACGAAATGAAGGGCCGCATCATCGGCCGTGAGGGACGCAATATCCGCACGCTGGAAAATCTCACCGGTGTGGATCTCATCATAGATGATACCCCCGAGGCGATCACCCTTTCCTGCCACGATCCCGTGAAGCGTGAGGTGGCGCGGCTCTCTCTTGAAAAGCTCATCCAGGATGGACGCATCCACCCCACCCGCATTGAGGAAACGGTGGAGAAGGCCCGCCGCGAGGTGGAGACCAAGATCAAGCAGGACGGCGAGCGCGCCGTCATCGAAACCGGCGTACACCACCTGCATCCCGAGCTGATGAAGCTGCTGGGCCGGATGCGCTACCGCACCAGCTACGGCCAGAATGTGCTGGAGCACTCCATAGAGGTGGCAAAGCTGGCGGGCAGCATGGCGGCCGAGCTGGGACTGGACCCCACCTTGGCACGGCGTGCCGGTCTGCTGCATGATATTGGCAAGTCCTTGACCCACGAGATAGAGGGCAGCCATGTGGCCATTGGTGTGGAGCTGGCCAAGAAATACAAGGAAAGCCCCGAGGTCATCCACGCCATAGAGGCGCACCACGGCGATGTGGAGGCCAAGACGGTGGTCGCCTGCCTGGTTCAGGCGGCGGATGCCGTAAGCGCGGCCCGCCCCGGCGCCCGTCGTGAAAACCTCGAAAATTACATCAAGCGGCTGGAGAAGCTGGAAGCCATCGCAACCTCCTTTGAGGGTGTGGAGAAATCCTACGCCATCCAGGCGGGACGCGAGATCCGCATCATTCTCAAGCCGGAGGTCATCAGCGATGACCAGATGGTCATTGTCGCCCGTGACATTGCCAAGAAGATCGAGGAGGAGATGGATTATCCCGGTCAGATCAAGGTGAATGTGGTGCGGGAGACCCGCGCTGTGGATTACGCCAAGTAAGCCGAAAAGTAAACCGAAAAAAGAAAAAGCCCTCCGCAGGGGAAGCCTTGCGGGGGGCTTTGTGCGTTTAGGGGGAGCGCGCGGAGGGGGAGAGGGCGGGCGCAGCCCCGGCGGCAAAGCCGCCGCAGCGGACGAGGTCCGCTGGAACCGTCCGGAGGACGGTTTGGGCTGCGCCCGGTGCCGGGATGCAGCAAAAACCAGAAAAAGACAGGGAAAGGACGGCCCAAATGGGCGGAAAACCCTGCAAAGCACCGGGTGGGGCAAAGCCGCGTAATATAAAAACAGACCCGGGCGCGGGCAGTAACCGGCGCGGGGGTCATGTAGGGGGCAGGGGGAGCAATCTCTCTGCCCCCGTAGTGATATTACAGCAGGGCGGCGCGATAGGCGGCCACCAGCTGCGGGAATGAGGTGCGGGCATTGGCAGCGGAGGGGCTGGGCAGCCCGATGGCGGGCAGACCAGCTTGGGGCTCCACCAGGCGGCGGTAAAGCCGTGCGGCGGTGCTGCCGGTGGCGGCAATGCGAGTGATGCCCGGATACCGGCGCAGCAGGCCGGGGATATCATTGGGGATGGGATCCCGGATGGTGCTGTCCGCGGCGCCGGTGATGGTACAGCTGGCCAGCACATCCCACAGGGCCAGACCGTGGGAGAGCAGCAGCTCGGCGCGGCCCTCGCTGGTCTTGGGGTCCTCCTCGCCGTACAGGGCCGCGATGACCGGCCAAAAGCGGTTCTGCGGGTGGGCATAGTAAAAGGCCTCGGCACGGCTGCGGGGACTGGGCATGGTCCCCAGGATGAGGGTATGGCTTTCCGCTGTGATGAGCGGAGCCAGCGGATGCAGAACAGTTTGCGGCATAGAGGGACCTCCGGTGGGTGCAGAGTGCAGGGACGGCCCGCCGGGCCAGAAAACCCTGCGAAAAAATCAAGCCTTATTTTTTGCGGCGGGCCCGCAGCTTTTGCAGCAGGGGCTTGCCGCGCAGGAAAGCCCAGTACCAGAACGGCGAAAGCACCTGGTCAAATTCACCCGCCAGTTCTGTGACGCCTACCGAGTGGCAGAAGCCCTCCTTAAAGCGGTACAGGCCGTTTTCCTTGCTGAGGGAGTACACCCCGCCGAAATCGTAGAAATCCACGCCCAGGGAGCACGCCCAGCGGATCATTTCCGCCTGCATGGCATAGGCGGGCATCAGGTTGCGCTTCTCATTGCTGCTGGCCCCGTAAATGTAGAATACTTTACGGCCATAGTGCAGCGCGATGGCTGCGGCAAGCGGTTCGCCCTCGTATTCAGCCAGGCAGACGCGGCAGCGCTCCGGGCCGTAGGCCTCCAGCATGCGCTGGAAATAATCCAGCGGGCGGTGGCCGATACCATCCCGCTCGCAGGTCTCCAGGTAGATGTGGAAGAAGGTTTCCAGCCCTTCGGCGCCGGCCCAGCGGGTGGTCACTCCCTTGCGGGCGGAAAGCCGGATATTATACCGGGTCTTTTCGCCAAAGGCGGGCATCAGCTCCTCCAGTGTTTTGCCCTCCAGCGGCAGGAACATATTGAAGCGGGGCTGGATCTGATCGTGCAGGCCGCAGTTGCGGGCGCGGCAGCGCAGGCCCAGCTTTTCATATTTGGCAATGAGCTCATCGGTGTAGGGCGTTTCGGGGTCAAAGCGCAGCAGGAAGGCCCGGTGCTTTTTCAGCGCGGGGGCGGCTTCCCGCATCAGCGCGGCGATGGTTTCGGTATCGTAGGGATCGCAGACCGGCCCGCGGGGGGCGTAGGCCAAGGTGCGCCCGGCTACGGCGGGGGCAAAAATGATGCTCATGGCGGCGGTGATCTCTCCATTCTGCTCCAGATAGACCTGCTCGCCGACCCAACCCTTTTTAACATGGGCCCAGCCGCGGTCCTGCATCAGGTTGCCCCAGGGGCTGCGGGTCACAAATTCGGTATAGCGCGCCACGGCAGCGGCGTCATTTTGCTGCAGGATAGGCATGATGAAGGTCTCCTTTTCTTTCTTTTTCGACCTGTTTTTTTATATTCGGGCGGTGTGTTTTGGGGATTGCGCGGCGAGAAACACCCTCAAAATAGCATAAATAATCCCAGGCACAGGGCACCAATATACCCCAGCATTTATGCGATTTCAGCCCGGAATATCCCAGTATTGTAAATCTTCCGTAAATAAAAGTGAAATATTAACCTTTGGACTGCAAAAAAGGGGCCATTTTGCCGTATTAGTGAAAGGGCTCTCACCTGGGAGCCGGGACCCGATGGCGTTACAGCCCCAGGCAGCGGCGGGCAATGGCCAGGTCGGATTCGTAAAAATCGTAGCGGCCCTGCACCTTTTGGTAGTCCTCCTCGCCCTTACCGGCCAGGATGAGAATTTCACCGGGGGCGAGTTCGGCGATGGACTGTTCCACCGCGGCGGCGCGGTCCGGCAGGATGATGAAGCGGTGATGGGATTCCCCGATGTAACCGGCCATCTCCCGGCAGATCTCGGCCGGGTCCTCAAAGCCGGGGTCTTCGGCGGTGAGGTAAACAAAATCGGCGTATTCCCCGCAGAGGTGGCCGATATCCACCCGGCGTTTCAGGTTTTTGTGGCCGGGGCAGCCGCACAGCACCTTGATGGGGGCGCTGGGGTAATCCTGCTTTAGGGAGCGGAACAGCGCCGTAAAGCTGAGGAAATTGTGGGCGTAATCCACAATGACGGTGCGGCCGTCCTTTTGCAGCACATTCATTCGGCCGGGGACGGAAACATCGACAATACCGGCGGCTATGGCATCATCCGGCAGGCCAAGGGCCCGGGTGATGGTGATAGCGGCCAGTGCATTTTCGATATTGAAGCGGCCCTCCATGGTGATGCGGAAATCCCGTCGGGAATTTTTATCGCAGACGGTGAAGGTAAAGCCGGGGGTTTCCTTGCGGATGTTTTCCACCCAAAGGTCGCAGGAGGGGTCATTGCCGCAGACCAGGACCCGTTCGGCATGGGCCTTGGCAGTGGCATAAATCTCCTCAAAGCGGTCGGTGCCGCGGCAGATGACGGCGAGCTTGCAGTTTTTCATCAGCTGCAGCTTGCACTGGAAGTAATCCTCAAAGCTTTCGTGCTCCAGCGGGCCGATGTGGTCCTCCGAAAGATTGAGGAACAGCCCAACGGTGAAGGGAACACCGTAGACCCGCTGCTGCTTGTACGCCTGGGAGGAGACCTCCATCGTCAGGTGGCGGATGCCGTGGGCCAGGGTATCGGCGAAGCACTGCTGCAGCTCCAGGCTTTCCGGGGTGGTAAGGTGGGCTTCGGTGCTTTCGCCGCCGGTGTACATTTCCACGGTGGAAAGGACGGCGGTGCGGTGGCCGAGGGCGGTATCCAGAATATTCTTGATGAAGTAGGTGGTGGTGGTTTTGCCCTTGGTGCCGGTAAGCCCGATGAGGGTGAGCTGTTCGGCAGGGTGGCCGTAGTATTCGGCGGCCAAGACGGAAAGGGCCCGGCGGACATCTCTGACGAGGAGAGCCGGGGCGGCATTGTCATAGGGCTGCTCCGCCACATAGCAGGCGGCGCCGGCTTCCAGCGCCTTTTGCAGGTACTCCGGCTTAAAATTCAAGCCCTTGCAGACAAAAAGGGCGCCGGGGGCGACGGCCCGGCTATCGTAGGTGAGGGCGGGGAAGGTGAGCTCCTGCGGGCAATGGGGGGCCGAAAGCAGCAGGCCGTGCTGCCGCAGGGCGGCGGTGGCCCGGGAGAGGGTGAGGGT
>ERZ773178.4754-NODE-4754-length-10028-cov-3.224606_pt1 | contig 10028 bp, 7 predicted proteins | sample MGYA00580533_ERZ773178 | MGnify/ENA primary metagenome ERZ773178 (study PRJEB29015, sample SAMEA2737859) | human gut metagenome | biome: human gut; feature: human-associated habitat; material: faeces | place: China | collected 2012 ...
CCACTTTCTTCACCGGTTCTGATTTCTATATTAATAAGGCGAATATGACGGATACCATTATGCCGGTTATCAGTCATTGGGGCAATGGGTGGCATGGACTTGATGCATTGACCAATATCTGGAATGTGATTCTGGGGCTGGCTGTATTTTTCCTCGCTCGTGTGTTGGGCGCACTTTATTTCATTAATAATATAGATGATAAAGAATTGACCGATAAATGCCGTCGTGCCGTACTGAATAATACGGTTTTATTCTTATTATTCTTTCTGGCTTTCGTCATCCGTACATTGGTATCCGACGGTTTTGCCGTAAATCCTGATACGCAGGAGGTTTATATGCAGCCATTCAAGTACTTTACTAACTTTATCGAAATGCCGGTTGTATTAATCCTTTTCCTTATCGGAGTGGTATTGGTTCTCTTTGGAATTGGAAAGACGGTTCTTAAAAAGACTTTTGATAAGGGAATCTGGTTTACGGGCATTGGCACTGTGCTGACGGTTTTATCCCTGTTATTGGTAGCCGGATACAACAATACTGCTTATTATCCGTCTTATACGGATTTGCAAAGTTCATTGACTCTGGCCAATAGCTGTTCCAGCGAATTTACGCTTAAAACAATGGCGTATGTTTCTATTCTTGTTCCGTTCGTTCTTGCCTATATATTCTATGCATGGCGCAGCATCGACCGTCATAAGATTACAGAGAAAGAAATGGATGAGGGAGGGCATTCTTACTAAATGATACGGGTCGGACGTTGATAATGAATCAGGAACGATAATTTTGATTAAAACGATAAACGGTGAACAAGCCTGCGATAGATGCGTAACTTGTTCACCGTTCATTTTTATCGTTCTCCGTCGTTTTATTTATTCACAACGTTTTCCGGTGTTCCGGCAATGTATGCTTGGAGGTTACTGATCGCCATATTCATCAGGCGTTCGCGAGCTTCGGTTGTAGCCCATGCGATATGCGGGGTGATGTAGCAGTTCTTTGCAGTCAGTAACGGATTGTCGGCACGAGGAGGTTCGGTAGAAAGCACGTCTACTCCGGCAGCATAAATCTTCCCGCTGTTCAGTGCGTCTGCCAAGTCTTGTTCGTTGATGAGCGGACCGCGGCCTGTATTGATAAGAATAGCGTTTGGCTTCATCATAGCGAGACGGCGGGCGTTCACCAATTCGTGAGTTTCCGGGGTAAGCGGGCAGTGAAGGCTGACAATATCACATTCGCTGAACAGTTGGTCTAAGTCCATTTTCTTGATTTCCGGCGGCAACTGGAAGTGTGACTTGGAAGTCAGTGCATAAACCTGCATACCGAAACCGATAGCAACACGAGCAGTTGTGTAACCTGTATTTCCCAGTCCGACCAAACCGATTTTCTTGTCTCTCAGTTCCATTAAAGGAGTATCCCAAAAACAGAAATCCTTGCTGTTTGTCCAACGACCTTTGTGGACTTCTTCCGAATGGCGCTGTACTTGTTGGGAGATATTCAGGATATGTGCAAATACCATTTGAGCTACGGAAGCGGTGCTGTATGCGGGAATATTGGTAACAATGATACCGTGTTCTTTGGCAGCAGCCGTATCGACAACGTTGTATCCGGTAGCCAATACACCGATATATTTCAGTTCGGGCAAGGCAGCCATGTGGTCTGCATTGATGATTACCTTGTTAGTCAGAATTACTTCTGCACCGGCTGAACGTTCTAATACTTCTTCGGGGGCGGTACGGTCGTAAATCGTACATTCTCCGAGAGCCTTTAAACCTTCCCAGGATATATCTCCGGGATTGGCGGCAAAGCCGTCTAAAATAACAATTTTCATTTTCTATTTTAGTATTAATAATATGTTATACGTTTCTTGTTGTTTTATTTTGTTTCTGCCATTAGCCTACTTCTTGAATTTGTCTCCCCAGAGCTGTATCATCCGTTCGGCATGTTTCTGTTCGGCAGGATTGTTCTGCGGTTGCCATATCCGTTTGTCTTTCAGTTCATCCGGCAGGAATTGCTTTTTGACGAAATTGCCTTCGTAGCTGTGGGCATATTTATATTCCTGTCCGTACCCTAATTGCTTCATCAGCTTTGTCGGTGCATTGCGCAAGTGCAGGGGGACAGGCAGATTACCCGTAGAACGGACTAATTCCAATGCGTCATTAATAGCGCTATAAGCAGAATTACTTTTGGGACTGGTGGCCAGATAAATGGTCGTTTCGGCCAGAGGAATTCTTCCTTCGGGCCAACCGATTTTCATCAATGTCTCAAAACAGGCGTTGGCAAGAAGTAATGCATTCGGATTAGCCAAACCGATGTCTTCGGCAGCAGAAATAACAAGTCTGCGGGCAATGAAAGCAGGATCTTCACCTCCTTCAACCATACGGGCGAGCCAGTAGATAGCACCGTCGGGATCGCTGCCGCGGATAGACTTGATGAAAGCGGAGATGATGTCATAATGCATTTCCCCGTCTTTGTCATAAGCAAGCGGATTCTGTTGCAGTCGTTCTGTCACCATATCGTCAGTGATGACAACAGTATCGTCAGTGTCCGACTCTACAACGAGTTCCAGTATATTAAGCAACTTGCGTGCGTCTCCACCGGAGAAGCGCAACATAGCTGTGGTTTCTTTCAGTTCAATCTTACGTTCTTTCAGTACCGTGTCTGTACTAATGGCACGTTCCAGAAGTTCCAGCAGATCTTCTTTCTCCAGAGATTTCAGCACATAAAGCTGGCAGCGGGACAAGAGAGGACGAATCACTTCGAACGACGGGTTCTCCGTGGTGGCACCGATGAGTGTCACCGTACCGTTTTCCACTGCTCCCAACAAAGAGTCCTGCTGCGACTTGCTAAACCGATGAATTTCATCGATAAACAGAATCGGGCTGGATTGGGAGAAAAATCGGTTGCTCTTGGCACGGTCTATCACTTCGCGGACATCTTTCACGCCGGAAGTCACTGCACTTAAAGTATAAAACGGAGTTTCCAGTTTGTTGGCGATAATCTGTGCCAGTGTCGTTTTTCCCACTCCGGGAGGTCCCCAGAGAATAAACGAAGAAATGCGTCCTGCGTCAATCATCTTCCGCAGGATAGCGCCCGGTCCCACTAAGTGTTTCTGACCGATATATTCATCCAGAGTTTTTGGCCGTAACCGTTCTGCTAAAGGTTGCATAAGTTTAGAATACCATTAATACCATGAAACGAATACCGTTTTTGTTGATACCCGGATTATCACGATAAGTGAAACGATGTACATATTCAACGTGCAGCAACTTGAAAATGTTGTAAATGCCGACGCTTGCTTCTACGTAAGGTACTTTCGGGTCCATTACGAAACTGGTGAATTTACCGTCGCGCGTCGGGAAACGGAACAAGTCGGGATTGCTGCTTTTAAACGGATTGTTCTTGTCTGTCAACGTACCCCACAATGCGCGGACACGGAACATTTCTCTCCATTTCAAGTTTTTGAGTAAAGGAATGCGGTTGAACAACTTTCCATTCATATCGTAGGATATGGACATGGAAGCGAAGCGGTCGTTCAGGAATTCCATATTGTTAATCAAACAGAACGTTTCGCGCGTCCACGGTGAACCAGTGGTCGATGTGGAGCTTGTTGTCCTCCACCCACTGCAATCAACAGTGGGAAAGGAACGGTATTCCACTCTGCGCCTGCCTTCACGCTGCAATCAATCTTGCCCCATGAGGCGGGAAGCCAGAAACGTTTCCAGATACTTGCTTCCGTACGGTTGAAATTATATTCTCCTCCCAGCACTCCTTTGAATCCCATGGCATGAGTCAGCGTAAAGACCGGAGCGTCTAAAGATACGGGGACACGGCGTTGTTTTGAGTTGACGAACGACTCTCCCGGTGCATAACGCAATGTCATGCTGGCTTCGGAGGTTGTGACGTCGTGTACGCGTGTCTGCGCAGCGTCATTCCGCAGATATTCCAGTTTCCCGGTCGGCTCGTCGTTACGGTGACGGAGCATGGCTTTTACACCGAATCCGGTAGGCGTTTCCAGTTCATAATTGATAGTCGCGTCGCGCATGTATGACATCTGGTCTACGGTGGTCGTTTTCAGTGACAGGAAGATATTATCCTTGTCAGTAAACAGAAACTTGTCCATTGGAGACATTACATCATAACTATAAGTGGCGGAGATGTAATGTTTGGGAAATTCCCATACCACATAATCACGTTTGTTGAACGAATAAGTCAGCGTTCCGCTATATTTCCAGCGCTTGTCTTTCAGACCGTATGCTCCGTAACCGCTAAGGAACCAGTGCGGATTGAGGTTTGCGGTCGTCATACCACTCAACCGGAAACGGGTTCCGTCGATGTAGTTGCTCGAAATCATGGTGTTGATAGGGCCGATGTCGAACTTGTTCGGACGGCCTTTGCCGGATGTTTCCACAAAGTTCTCAATCAGGGCTTTTGCACCGAAGATGATGTATTTGAATCCCGGAATCTGTTCGAGACGATTAACGAAAAGGTCCATAGTGCTTTCTTTTTTAGTCAGCGGCACCTGGCGCACGCTTGCCCAGTATTCGTCACTTTTCGAAAGCATATCCGCCTCTTTTATCACCTCTCCTTTCAATCGGAAGAGTCGCGGCTCTATCGGGTCGAACTGATAATTCGTATATTTCGTGGTACGTTCTACTTGTAGTCCTCCTGCCGTTTTGTTGGAACTCCATGAAAGGTCTACGGTCATGTTGTCATCCGACAATACCCAGTTTCCGTTGGGGAGTTGTTCGTATTGTTGCACGATATCCATGCGGTTGACGAAGTTGACTCCGGTCTTTTTTGGCAGGTTCATGGTACATTTCTGAACGGCATATGTAGAATCGTTCAGCACGTATAGATGTCCGGTAAAACCGAAATCCTGTGAGTTTTGCGGAACGAAAGTAAGATGTACACATTCGCGTTTGTCAACCATTAATGTATCCATTAGGTAGTATTTATAAAATGAAATGGCACTACTGCCGATAGGGCTGACAAAACGTTGTTGCAACAAACGGATATCGTCCTCGTAGATGTTAATATCGGCAAAAACATCCTTTAATACGGTGCCGAGCATATCTCCGGTGTTGAAGAACTCTTCGATACCGTTAGAGTTTTTTCCTTTAATAATGGTCTTTTTGTTCTGAGGGTCTTTGCGGAAGATAGTTTGCGAAGCTGTTTCTTGCACGGAGATAGGAAGAATCAGTTTGTTGGTAGTTTCCGAAACTTCCACCTGATCTTTCAGGAAAGAATATTTCTTATAAATCCCTTTTTCCAGTTTTTCCGGTGTGAGATCGTTGATCGACATTTTCATCTTCTCGTACTTGTCGTACTGGTAGTAATCGTTCACTTCGAGGACTTGTGCCTTTTTGTGTTCGATGACTTTCTTCATAAATTCGACTGCCGGGTTATTCTTGCGGGAGTACTTTTCCTTTTTGGGCTTTACTACTACTTCGTTCAATACGACATTGTCCGGGGCCAGTTGTATGTTGATTGTCTGGTTGCCTGAACCGACTTTCACCGTTTTACTGATATACCCCACTGCGGAGAACACGAGTGTCCCCCCGTTTCTGCGGGTTTCAAGCTTATATTCTCCGTCGATATTGGTGATAGTTCCCATGTCTCTTTTTTCCTGATAGTAGACAGAGATATACATCAATGGCTCATGGGTTACAGAATCTGTAACCACCCCTTTAATTTGCTGCGCAAAAGCATTTGAACCTGCCAATACAAGTAAGAACAGTATAAGTATTTTGCTATATCGTTGTTTCATAACGTTCGTAGTAGGGCTGCAAAGTTAACAAATAACTCGGATGTTAACAGAATATATAACTTTTTTTACCCATAGTTTTTTGTTATTTGCAAGCTGTTATCGTTTGACAATGAAAGGAATTAGTGGGTGATTCGCCTTTCTATAAATGAGTATCCCGCTTGTTACATTTGGTTTCCCGGCTTGAAACACTTTGTTCCCTCATGGGAAATCTTTGGTTTCGCTATATGAAACCCAAAGTTTCAAGCGTCTGAAACTAAAGTTTCCCATTGATGAAACTATGGTTTCTCATAAGGAAACTTTTAGTTTCCCGGCACGAAACTAAAATTGGTATGCCGGGAAATGATAAAAGGTATATAGGGCGATATTATTTGCCGGTAAGGATTTGTACAATGCGTTCGGCTGTACGTCCGTCCCAGCGTTCGGGAAGCTCACCTTGTTTCCATTCACCTTTCATCAGTGTATCCATTGCCTTGGCAAGTTCGGCAGGGTCTTCACCGACTAATTCGTTAGTCCCCATTCGCCAAGTTTCCGGGTGTTCGGCATACGTATTCAGCGTGATGCAGGGAATGCCCAGGAAAGTAGCTTCTTCGGCCACGTTGCCGGAATCTGTGATGATTCCTTTTGCTTTGTTGATGAGATATCCGAAGAAGAGGTAGTTCTGCGGTGGCATGATATGAAGATTCGGGGCTTCGATGCCTAACTCTTTGATTGCGTTGCGTACATAAGTATGTAAAGGTGCAACGATAGGCGTTCCTGCTGATTTTTCAATGATTGTATTCAAAAGCTGGCGCAGGTTCTCTTTGTCGTTGAGGAGTACGCGGCGGTTGAGAGTGAGCAGGAGATAGTTACCTTCTTTCAGTCCCAATACGGAAAACCAAATCGGTTTGAGTAACCGGTTCCGGTTATAGCGAATCGTATCAATCAAGATATTACCGACATAATATACATTTTCGCTTTCTGTTCCTGTTTGGTTCAGGTTACGGTTGGCAACCATTCCGGCTGTGAACAGATAGTCGGACAATCCGTCCGTAATCATGCGGTTCACTTCTTTCGGCATTTTCATATCGAAAGAACGGGTACCGGCTACGAGGTGGGCAACTTTGATTCCTTGTTTCTTGGCAACGATAGCGCAGCTCATGGTGGCAGTGAGGTCGTCTACCACGAGAACAACGTGTGCCGGGTTTTCAGTCAATTCCTGCTCGAAGGCTACCATGATTCCGGCTGTCAAACTTGTTGGATTACTGCTTTCTACTCCCAAATACACATCGGGAGCCTTCATGTCGAGGTCTGAAAACAGTGAAGCATCCAAACTGGTATCATCTTTTCTACCTGTATATACCAGGCGGTAAGAGATACTTTTACCCAGCGCCCGTGCGGCTTCAATAGCCCGTGTAATGGGTGCTATCTTCATGAAATTGGGGCGTGCCCCGGCAACAATTGTTATTTTCATACTGTTTCTATCAAATTCAGTTTAATTCTTGAAGCAAAAGTACATTTTCTTACGGAATTTATTTGTTACTTTGCAAACAAAATAACAAATATATGCCCACATTCGTTCAAATTCTTGATTTTATAGGCACATTTGCCTTTGCTATTAGTGGTATCCGACTAGCTTCGGCAAAGCGATTCGACTGGTTCGGAGCTTACGTCGTAGGTCTTGCTACGGCTATTGGTGGTGGTACAATCCGTGATGTTCTGCTCGATGTTACTCCCGGGTGGATGACAGACCCTATTTATTTAATTTGTACAGGCGTAGCATTGCTTTGGGTGATTTGTTTCGGACGCTGGCTGATCCGCCTCAATAATACTTTCTTTATTTTCGACTCGATCGGTCTGGCACTGTTTACTGTTGTAGGTGTAGGCAAGAGCATTGCTTTGGGCTATCCTTTCTGGGTGGCTATCATCATGGGTAGCATTACGGGAGCGGCAGGCGGTGTGATTCGTGATGTCTTTATCAACGAAATCCCGCTAATCTTCAGAAAAGAAATTTATGCAATGGCGTGCGTAGTAGGCGGCATCACTTACTGGCTTTGTCATGTCGCAGGCATGGAGTCGTACGGATGTCAATTGGTTGGCGGTTCGACAGTTTTTCTTGCCCGTATTCTCGCCGTGAAATATCACATCTGCCTGCCTATATTAAAAGGTAGTGACGAAGTGGAGGCAAACGAGAACAAAGAGCAATGACGGAAGGAAGTTGGTTTATTCTTCCTTCACGTCCAGTTCCCCCTGGAAGCTTATGGATTGACGGTTTTGCATATTGACGTCAATACTTGTCGAACCATTTGAATATACTTTCACTCTGAAATCAAACTTATCTTCCGGGTTGCGGGCGGTGAATGTGATTACTGAATTGCCTTTCTTGTCCAGTTTCATGTTATACTCTTTAAGAGGGGCTTTGAAATTGAGTCCATTGCCTCCTCCGTAAGGGATACTGTAAGCCCGACCATAATAAGGTAAATAGGAGATTACCGAATCGTTTCTGATTTCCAGTGAGTATAAACTGGTCAATGGAATAGACCGGCCGCGCATAGGCATGGCGGTATTGACGTCTATCTTATAATTCTCTGAAACAATCAGTTCTTTCACAGCTTCTTTCTTCTGTTCCTTTTTCTCTTTCTTGCTTTGAGCCGAAAGAGTAGGGAGACCAACTAGCAAAGCTAGCAACAGCATAAGGATTTGTTTTTTCATTTTCATGTCAGTTGTATTTAGGTTGATATATATGTATAACAATCAAATATACTAAAAAGTCAGGAACTCCTCTCTTTTCTTTAATGAAAATTAAACAGAAATCCTGACCTTTATCTTATATTTCAGAAGAACTTAGAACTGTTCCAATATCTCAATCCGCTTTTCAATGGGAGGGTGCGTAGCAAACAAACCGCTGAATTTGCTATATAAGCCTTTGGTTTTCTTTTTAGGATTTTGAATAAATAATTGTGCTATGTCTTTCCGTTGCACTGCTTCTATTGCCGGATCGGCGGATATTTTACGCAAGGCACTGGCGAGTGCCAGCGGATTCTTCGTCATTTCCGCCGACCCTGCATCTGCCATATATTCGCGTTTGCGTGAAATGGCAAAACGCATCAGGCTGGCAAAAAGGAAACCGATAGCAGCTATCAGTAAAGCGATAAATATGAAGATGAAAATTCCTCCGCTACCTTTACTATTGCTACGTACACGTATATGTGTAATCGCATAGAAGGTGATTTCCGTCAGCATGGAGAAGATGCCGACAAACACGATAGAGATTATCAGCAAACGTACATCCCGATTGCGGATATGAGTAAGCTCATGCCCGATTACTGCTTCCAGTTCCTCGTCATTCAGCTTCTGGATGATGCCTCTTGAAAGAGTAATAGTGTATGTGCGGTCATTGATACCGCTTGCAAATGCATTCAGTGAATCATCATAAATGATATTTATTTTCGGCATGCTCATGCCTTGAGACATACAGAGGTTTTCTACTAAATTATAAACGCGTTTGTTCTCTTTGCGGTCTAGTGGTTTGGAACATGTGGCAGAATTAATGATACTTGTATTGGCCCAATAGGCAATGAGAAACCAAATTACCACCACTCCTAAAGTATACGGTAGAGAAGAGAGAAAGAAATGATTGACCATAGGCATCATTTCAATCTCCATACTCTTTCCGTATCCAAAGAGAACGAGTAAGTAACAGGACAGATAAAGGAGTGCTGTTACCAAACAAGGAAAAAGTAGTAATAGGAATCCGGAACGTAAGTTGTTCCGGTTCTGTTGTGTTTGGATTCCGACGTATTGCATCGCGTGTTTATTTTTTGCAGTTGGGTGGGACGGTGGTGTTCGGATTAGAAACTAATTTTGGGTGCCTGTTCCAGATTAGCACGTTCGTTCTTTCCCAAATCGAACATAATTTCTCTTTGGAATCCGGTCATTCCCGCAATAATGTTTGAAGGGAATGTCTGAACGGCATTATTATATTCTTTGGTTGCCGAGTTGAAATAACGGCGGACAGCAGCTAACTTATTCTCTACATCGGCAATTTCTTCCTGTAATTGCAGGAAATTCTGGTTTGCTTTCAGGTCGGGATAGGCTTCCAATGTAATTTTCAGTCCTGACAGGGCCGAGGATAGTTGGTTTTCGGCGGCTATCTTTTCATCGATAGTTCTGGCACTGACCGCACCGTTGCGTGCCTGAATCACCCGGTCGAGAGTTTCTTTCTCGTGTGCGGCATATCCTTTCACAGTGTCTACTAGTTGAGGGATAAGGTCGTGACGTTGTTTCAGTTGCA
>ERZ773178.4756-NODE-4756-length-10025-cov-8.724875_pt1 | contig 10025 bp, 10 predicted proteins | sample MGYA00580533_ERZ773178 | MGnify/ENA primary metagenome ERZ773178 (study PRJEB29015, sample SAMEA2737859) | human gut metagenome | biome: human gut; feature: human-associated habitat; material: faeces | place: China | collected 2012 ...
CACTGGCCGGTGAGCGTCAGGTTGCTGCTGGGCATGGTAAACTCCCCGCCCGCTGCAACGGTCCCACTCGTCGTGTCGCTGCGCTTCCAGCCGTCAAAATGCCATGTGCCCTTCAGCGTCTCGCTATCGTTCACAAAGAGGCTGCCATCTGTATAGGCAGGACTCTGCGCGGCAGTGACTCCTTCCGCGCGGTAATGCATTTCTACCTGCGGCGGCTGGGCAAGGCCGCTCGGCGTCCAGCAGTTTTCCCCGGCCGACTGATATCGCAGCTCATACTGCACATTGGGCACAAATGTCCAGCGGCCATACAGCACGCGGTCTGTCGTCACGTTGATCAGCTCCGTCAGGCGGATCACATCGCTGTCCTTTCCGTCGCGCCAGCCGCTGAATACCCATTCGCCCGGCACATTGCTATTCCCGTCCACGCTGCCCGTTCCCTGCACCGTCGTCTGTTTGGCGACATACATCTGCGAAATGGGGTATGTGCCGCCGTCGATCACGGTACCTTTTTCCGGCAGTTCCATGTTTGGATCTGGACAGGCCGACGTATCCCATAGATACGTCACCGTATGCGTGCGGGCAAAGCGGGCGTAGACGGTCTGCACGCCCTCACGCTCCACCGTATAGCGGTGCGTTGCCTCGGTGCTGACCAGCTGATAGGTTCCATTGTCGATCTGCTGATACCAGCCGATAAAGCAATATCCGTCGTTTGCCCTTGCCGTTGCGCTCACGCGCTCGCCGGTATCGGCATAATAGTCGGTGGCGATGTCGTTTCCGTTTGCGCTGCTGCCGTCCACAGTCACCTGCCCGCAGCCTCTGTCGTCCACAAAACTGCTGCCGTTCTGCACCTGCGTGATAAAGCGCTGTCGCCACTTCCACTGCGCCACCAGCGTCGCGCCGCCGGTCACCATGGTGCTGCTCACGGCCTCACCGGTGGAAATATTAGTTCCATTCCCACTGAAAGTAAGCGTATTCGTTCCCTTATCGTAGGTCACGGTATGCACTGCCGGCAGAAGCACTCTGTTTCGTGCCAGCAGCCAGCCCTGAAACTGCCACGTATTTTCACAGCCCGCAGGTGCCTGCGCCGCGTGCGAGGTATATTCTGTCTGCCCCGTAGCAAAGGAGACGGTATCCGTCGGCTCCGCCGCACCCTCAGTATGAACATATTTCTGGCCGCCGTTGGCCTCATATATGACCATAGGCTTTTTGACAAAGACCAGCACGATATCCGCCGGTTCCTCCACAGGGTGCTCATAAGTATAGGTTCTGTCATCTTCATTCCAACTCCAACTCGCTGCGGGAATAAACTCCTTCTCCAGCCCGGTCTGCGTCTGGCGCGTGACATACGCGCCGACAAACTGAACATCGTCGCTTTTCGGTTTGACCACCTTCACCGTGATGGGGCTGCCGTTAGCCACTACCAGCTCTCGCATACTGCTGCCGATCTCGTAATACTCGCTTCCTTTGTCGCCGGTCGGAACGATGATAAAGCCCGATCCCCCCGCCGTGGCCGCCGCCGTGATGGTCTGATAAAGGCTGAAATGAATATTGTCGATCAGATTACCGAGCGTCTTATTACTCGTCGCCGAAGAATAGGAGCAGAAGGCAAAGACGGTCTTCGTCTGCCCGTCCGGCACGGCGTAGCGGCAGCTGTATGCAAGCTTTCCCTCCGCATAGTCCGGGCTCTTCGTGCCGTAATTGCCCCAGGCCGTGTTACTCGTGCCGATGATCCAGACATTCCATTCCTCCGTGTATACATTGGAGGGCGACTTGCTGAACGGCACGTTGTCGGCATTGTTTGCAAACCCGCCGTTTTTCGCAAAGGGCTTGGAATAGACCGTGATCTTCTGCGAGCAGCCGATATCGGGGATGCTCACGCCCATCTGCACCGCATTATTTTTTACCCAGTCGGTCATCTGCATGAACTGGTCCTTGCCGTCCTTGCTCGGCTTGGCTGGGTCAACGTTCTGCTTCGGGCCGATGATGACCGCCATCTGGTCGATGTCGTAGCGGCCGCGGTGGGAAAGGCCCCACTCATACACATTGCCGCCGACCGTCGTGGCATACTGATAGAGCGTGCTCTCTTCGTCGGCGTTCAGCTCCGCAAACTGATATCCATCCGGAATATCCTTGTTGTTGCCTGTAAGCTGGGGCGCATCGTGGCCGTTCCGACTCGATCCGAACTCGATCTTTTGGTGGAATGCCGTTGTTTTCCAGTCAAAAGTCGGACCTGGAACCCACTGCGGCGAAGGCCTATCGTCAAACGCAGGCTGCTCAAAGCTGCCGTTTTTGATGGCGTTGTCCGTAACGCTGCGCGTATCGGCCGCCAGAATAGAAGTTGGCAGCAAACTCAGCGCCATTGCCAGCACCATCAATCCGCTGACGGCCCGCTTTTTCCAATCTCCTTTGATGTCCATGATAGATCGTCTCTCCTTTTATGGGGTGTGAAGAAAGTCTCTAACCCACTGTTTTTATTGATGCATAAATTGGATTATAGCATTGTGCAAACAGTTATTCAATGGGCACTTTTTAAGGCGACTCTCCAAAAGTGATCGAATCTTTTTGTCGTTTTTGGCCATTGAAAATCATGTGATCCGCATTTCGTTTTTCCTCTGGTTATGTATACGCGAGCTAAAAAACATCATCAACCAAGTGTTGAACGAATCCATTCGTGAAGAGCTATTGACGGTCAATCAACATCTAACAGTGTTAGAAAAGTGTTAGATGCAGCGCACTCTTTCCGCTGTCAATACAAAATAAAAAATCCTCAAAGCCTTACGGCTTCAAGGATTTTTCTTGGTCCCCCGACCGATTGTAAATCCGAACTTTCAATATCGGCAAAATCAATCCTTGTCTCGCCCTCTTTGTAGTTGAATGTGATGAGGATGTAATCGTCAAAAATGGTAACGGCGTTTACAAAGCTGTCAATCAACCTCCTGCGGGCGTCCAGCTTGCTTGTGTCCAGAGAACGGAAACGACAGACGAAGTAAACAACATCCTCACGGCTCACGGCAGGATGCTTCATTTCCTCTTGGATGATTTGCAGCTCAATGTCCTTTTTGCGTTCTTCCAGTTCATCAAGCCGCTGCTTGGTAGAGGCATTGATAATCCCCATCTGAATAGCGTTAAGCATATTGGTGATACCGCTCTCGGCTTCTTCCAACTGCTTGCGGAGGGCGGGGAGTACACTGCTTTCCCGGCTCTGAATGTCCATCACGGCATCCGCCACATACTCCACAAAATTATCGTCCATGATTTTCGCCATGACCGCATTGACAACGGCGTTTTCCAACGGCAGCTTTCGGACGGTCTTGTGCTTGGCGTCACAGGCACGGTGTTTCTTGGTATTCACACAGCGGTAATAATGGTACTTCCGGCCCTTGCTGGAGCTTGTTCCGCTTTCGCCTACCATCATAGCCCCGCAAGTGCCGCAAAACAGCTTTGTTGTCAAAAGATAATCGTCTTCGGCCTTGTGCCGTGCTGGGGCTTTCCGGTTTACTGCAAGCCGCTGCTGTACCCGGTCAAACAGGTCTTGCGGGACAATGGCGGGAATCCCGTTGGGCGTGACGATATGGCGGTAGCTGTACTCTCCGATGTACTTTCGGTTTTTCAGTAGGCGGGCCATAAAATTAAGGTCGATTTTCTTTCCCCGCACCGTGGTAACGCCTCGTTCGCTCATATATGCAACGATTTCTTTCATCGTTGCGCCCTTGTCATACATGGTGAACATTTCCAGCACAGCAGGGGCGGTGCATGGGTCGATCTGATACTGCATATCCTTATCGATGATATAGCCGAAAGTCGGCGTACCGCCGTTGTACTTGCACTTTAGGGCATTTTCCGTATGGCCCCGTATGACCTTTTCGGACAGCTCGGCGGAGTAATATTCCGCCATGCCCTCTAACATACTTTCAAGGATGATGCCCTCCGGCCCGTCTGAAATATTCTCGGTGGCAGACAGCACCTTGACGCCGTACTTGCGAAGCTGTGCCTTGTAGTGGGCGCTGTCATAGCGGTTACGGGCGAAGCGGTCTAACTTCCAGACGATGATAACATCGAAAAGGCCCTTTGCGCTGTCCTTAATCATTCGCTGGAAGTCCGGGCGGTGGTCTGTCTTGGCAGACATGGCACGGTCAATATATGTCCGCAGAACGGTAATATCATTTTTCTTGCAATAGGCCATACACTCCCGAAGCTGGCCCTCTATGCTTTCTTCCCGCTGGTTGTCGCTGGAATAGCGGGCATAAATCACGGCTTTCATGTCTTTTCCTGTCCCTCCTCCATGATGCGGAATAACGCCTCTTTCAGACGCTTATTGACTGGTGCTTGTGGGTCAAAGCACATTTCGATAAAATCCCGCAGTTCCTGATTTTGAATGTTCTTGCCTTTCAACCGCTCTGGCTGGTAATCATACAGCTTGCCCCGTGGCTCATCTGTGCGGCAGTAGAGATAATCCATCGACACATCGAAGTAATCCGCATATTTCAAAAAGACCTCCGGTGAAGGTGTGGATTGTCCGGTTTCAAATCGGTTGATACGGGATTGCTGGACGCCTAAAATCTGCGCCATTTGCACCTGTGTCAGCCGGATGCCCTCGCGTAAGCCCCGCAGCCGCTTTCCGATTTGCTCCATGTTTATCACTCCTTCGAAGTCAGAATATCACAAATAGATATATTTGTAAATAGCATTTATTGGGATAATATTGAAAACAAATCAATTTAGTGGTACTATATAGCTTGTAAAATCGGAATTCTATTTCAGGAATAGGAGGGTCTAACCATGAAAAAGGCCATGAAAACCGTATTCAATAGACTTCTTGCTAAAAAGCCGGAAAATTATCTTTATGCCGAATGGGATAAGTCCAATTTTAAGATTCCCGATGAATTAAAACTTAGCGAAACGAGTTCGTTAGGCGATGCACTCTATGTTTTTTACGAAGCAGGTGGATATGACTTTTTTGGAGTTGTTGACGCAGACCAATATGCACCAAACTGGCTGGACTTTGTTGGAAATCTTTATACTTCCATTGAAGATGGTATGTATATCAAAGGTAACAGTCATTTTCACTTCCCACTATCGAATGAAATACGCAGTAAACTGATATTACAAGGCGTTCCATCAATATTTGTAACGGATTTTTGAGCATTAGCAGAAATGAGCATTATTGGATATTGAAAAACAGACAAATCACACCCTCCGGCCCCTGTCAATGGCGGCTCTGCCGTTCATCTCGACCATTGACAGGGGACAGAGGGCGTGCATGGTAAAAATTTTCTCGGTATGAGATAACACGGAATAACGCGATATAACTGCATATAAGGGTATATAGAACAATATGGCCTATTCGTTCATAAATTGTTTACTTTACGACATATTGACAAACTTTTTTGCATAAATTATACTGTAATTGCCGCAAAGCTAATTGATAGAATATGAATGAAAACAACTAACAACTCAAGAGGAACGCTGCTTTTGGCAGCAAAGCAAAGGACATGGGTGTGCTCTTTGAGCCGCCCAAATTGGCAGGGCATGGGAAAGTGGTTGCTGTACGCAATCCCGTTGAATGCCCGAAAGACGGAAATGGAATACGGCTCCAATTCTGTATTCCGATATAACATTGAATTATCGTGAACGGGTTTTGCGCGTCGGAGGTGGATAGCAACAACTATTCACCCAAGGCGTATTTCACGATAAGGAGGTGGTCGCTATGGTATATGTTCTTTTTTCGCACACCCTTTCGCACCGATACCATAGTCCCCAGCGACGCAATTTCCAACGCGCCACCTCCGGCGTCAAACCCAACTAAATTGTAATCTGTAATCCGAGGACCGAGCTTTGGCTATTTATGTGCCAAAGCAAAACCCGGATTATAGAGTCGAATTAGCAAAGCTGATAAACGGATACTTAGCCGAACGGGAATGGAGTCCCGCACGGCTGGCAAGAGAATCCGGTCAGTCCAAAGCGACTATCAGCAGAATTACAAATTACAAGAACGGAAACCCCAAATACCAGCCATCGTTGAGGACGATACAGGCTATCGCCCTGGCGCTGAAGCTCTCCCGCGAACAAAGGAAAGAACTGTTTGACACAGCTTTCCCGGAGTTCCGCGTATGGGAGGAGGCGGCAGAGCAAGGCTATACTGTGGACGAAACCAACGATATTCTGTATGAGAAAGGTCTCCCATTACTGACAACTGAACGATAAACCGAAAGCCGACGCCCTATACAGCATGTGGGCGTCGGCTTTTTTTGCGCTCTTTTTTAGTGTTTCACGCATGAAACAACATTTGAAAGTTTCTTTGCTATGATAGGCACAACACAAGGCCGCGTGTTATGTACCTGTCAACCGATGGATGGCGCATTGCGCCGTAAGAAAGGATTTAGCAATGAAACTGACTGATTTGATCGTTTCCCCTAAGAGCCTTGGCGATAAGCTGTGGCTGGTAGATGTGTCCCCGGCCTACGAGTATAAGGACAATAAGCGTACCGATACCGTCCTCGGCTATCGCTACTCTGTTGCCCTGCCCGAAAAGGGCCTGGATAAAGTCGATGTACGCATTGACGGACAGCAGCAGACAGAGGCCCCGAATGGCTATGTGGAAGTGCGCTTTGATGGGCTGGAAGTGTTTATTTACTGGTCCAAGGGTGACTACCATGTGGGGGCAAAGGCAACCGGAATCCATATCGTGAATCCGAAGCCCTGACCCATTGGGCGGCGCTGGGGCGCAGACGGGGAACAGATATTTTTCCCCAAGAAAAATATCCCCCGGCGGCAGCGTCAGCGCCGCCCGCTTGCCATAAGGGTTAGTATTACCCTTATGGCAAATATGTAGCAAGTAGCAGAACACAACAAGGAGGCCAACATGGGATATAATGCACAAGCCCGTAAGTGGCTCATGGTCATCAACAATCCAGCCGAGGCTGGACTTGACCATGCTGCTATCACGGAAATCGTACTGAAATTTCATCCAACCTATTTCTGCATGGCTGACGAGATCGCCACCACGGGAACCTTTCACACGCACATCTTTTTCTGTACCCGCTCACCTGTGCGCTTTTCCACCATCAAAAAGCGGTTTCCAACGGCGCATATTGAACGGGCATACGGCACACCGAGAGAAAACAAAGAGTACATTTCCAAAACAGGCGTTTGGGCCGATACAGACAAGGTGGAAACCTCTGTACCCGGCACCTTTGCGGAGTGGGGCGAGCTCCCGGCAGACAGCGAGGACAAAGCGCCGGAAATGTTTCAACTTATGCAGGAACTGCGTTCCAGCAAATCCACCATGGAAGTTCTTGAAGAACATCCCAATCTTGCTTTCCGTATCCGGGACATTGAACTGCTGCGGCAGACCATCCTTGCGGAAAAATACAGTGCGGAAAACCGAAAGCTGGAAGTGACCTATTTGTACGGTGCCAGCGGAGTGGGCAAGACTTGGGGAATTTTTGAACAGCATGACCCTTGGGAGATTTGCCGCATTACCAACTACCGGGGTGCAAGGGGCATCTCCTTTGACGGTTACAACGGGCAGGATGTGTTGGTGTTTGAGGAGTTCAACAGCCAGGTGCCTATTGAGGATATGCTCAACTACCTGGATATTTACCCTCTGCACCTCCCGGCCCGGTACAATGACCGGGTGGCCTGTTATACAAAGGTCTATCTTACTTCCAATTTGCCGCTGGAAAAGCAGTACCGGGCGGAACAGTGGGACAGGCCGGAGACCTGGCGGGCGTTCCTCCGCCGTATCCATAATGTGATTGAGTATTTGCCGGACGGCTCCACCGTCCAACGAAAGAAAGGGGGCTTTCCCTATGACCCAAAATGAAAAGTATCAAATCAAGCGGCGAACGCTCCGGCGTGACTTCTGGCAGCGGTTGTGCGGCAGCCCCGATTTGCCATTGAAATTGCTGTTCGTGGCATTGTACTTCATAGGTGTTGTGTTTGTTGGCAGCAGGCAGGCGGCATGGCGGACACTGGTAGGAAGTATGGAGCTACTCTCTCCGTTGCTCAAGGCCGCAATGGAACACGCTTTGACCGCCTATCTGCTGGTAGGCACTGCGGCGCTGCTGGCGCTCCTGCTCTATCCCTTTGGCAGACAGGCAGCAAAAGACCAACTGCAAAGCATCGGCCTTGCCAATCATGCCGGGATGGCTCCCAACCTACTCCGTAAGAAGCGGGACAAGGACAATCCCCGTGTGACGGTCTGGGAGTTCCGAAACCAGAGCATCCCCCTCACGGTATGGGAGGACAAGCGGGCGGCGATAGAAGCAGCCTTGGATGTGTCCATCGTGAAAATTGCCTATGGCAAAAGCAAGAGCCAGGTGCTGGTCTATGCCGTTTCCGCCCAAACCAGCTTGCCGGATGTGCTGCGGTGGAGTGACGCCTATCTTTCCCTGGACAGCTTTGTGCTGACCCTTGGGGAAAGCCTCACAGGGCCTGTGACGGTCAATCTGGCTCACATCCCCCACATCTTACTGGGCGGCTCCACAGGCAGCGGAAAGAGTGTGCTGTTGAAGCTGCTGCTTATGCAGTCGCTCCGTAAGGGGGCGGAGGTCTGTATAGCCGATTTCAAAGGCGGCGTGGACTTTCCCAAAGTCTGGCACAAGAAATGCCGGATGTGCTTCACCGAGGAAGATTTGCTCTATACCCTGGGTCAGCTTGTGGCGGTGCTGGAATACCGCAAGGGACGGCTGGCGGAAACCGGGTGTCCTAACCTTGACGCATACAACGAGGCCACGGGGGACAATCTGCCCCGGCTGGTGTTTGCCTGTGACGAGGTGGCGGAGCTGCTGGACAAGACAGGCCGGAGCAAGGAGGAAAAGGAGCAGCTGGCCCAGATCGAAAACAGGCTTGCCACCCTTGCACGCCTGGGCCGGGCCTTTGGTATCCATTTGATTCTTGCCACCCAGCGCCCGGACGCCAATATTCTCCCCGGTCAGATCAAGAACAACCTGGATTTCCGGGTATGCGGCAGGGCGGACAATGTCCTCTCTCAAATCATTCTGGACAACACCAGCGCCGCCGAACAGATACCCAAGGACGCAAGGGGCCGCTTCATCACGGGAGATGGGACAGTGTTCCAGGGCTATCTGCTCGACGAGAAGCAGCTTTGACGGGGTGATTCCATGCCACGCAAAAAGAAACCCAATGACTACGGCACCGGGATACCCTATCACGAGGTGGAAGCCCTGGCCCGTGTCCTGCTCCCGGAGATACAGGCATTTTTCGAGAGCGAGGAAGGACAAAAGGAGTTTGCTGAGTGGAAAGAACAACAATACGATAAAACACTCAAATAAGAATAGCGTTAAAGGCGGGAGTAATACCTTTCTCCCGCCTTTTTACACTATGTTCATATCTGCCATAATTTAATTTGTTATCATATACTATATGATTGGGAGGATAGCTATGGATATTATTTATTATGATAGCGAAGAATTTGAAAAAGGGCTTTGTTCAGATGCGTTCGTGATGAAGAATATGAAGCCAATTCCAGCGGGAACGAGCATTTTTTCCATGCCAGATACCGAAAAGAATAGAAAATGGAAATCATTTGCTGATAAGTATGACATACATTTTATTTTTGAGAATGACATCCCAGAGGTTGACTTTTATTCTGTTCCACAATTTCATATTATGGCAACCGATAGCAATGGTGGTCTAATCGGCATTATAGGCGGAAAAGATAGCCTAAACACACATTTGCCAATTGGATATATTACCCATGATCGTGATTGCTTTTTAATTGCCTCTTCTGGTTATTCTTTTTTGGAAAATATTGATTGCTGGAAGCAACTTCGCAAACCCTATGAGGCTCTAAAGCTTTTTGACTCAAAAGACATGGCTAAGAAGGAAGTAACATTTCTCGATTTTGAACAAGTCAAAAGTGAAATGGAGAAAATAAAAACCCAATTACAAGAGCAAAAGCAAGAAAGGGCAGGAAGTTAGTTCCTGCCCTTGTCTACTAAAGTATATTTTCAATAGAAATGATAAATCCGAACACACTACCCACTTGGATAATGTAGTTC
>ERZ773178.4757-NODE-4757-length-10020-cov-3.873357_pt1 | contig 10020 bp, 9 predicted proteins | sample MGYA00580533_ERZ773178 | MGnify/ENA primary metagenome ERZ773178 (study PRJEB29015, sample SAMEA2737859) | human gut metagenome | biome: human gut; feature: human-associated habitat; material: faeces | place: China | collected 2012 ...
AATGATATCTTTAAAATCTACATGCTCCGGAAGTCCACCTACATTGTGGTGTGACTTGATCACTCCGGATTCTCCACCGAGTCCGCTTTCTACAACGTCAGGGTAAATGGTTCCCTGTGCGAGGAAGTCTACAGCACCGATCTTCTTGGCTTCTTCTTCGAAGATACGGATGAATTCTTCACCGATGATCTTACGTTTTGCTTCCGGTTCTGTTACTCCGGCTAGTTTATCGTAATATCTCTGCTGCGCATTTACACGGATAAAGTTCAGGTCGAACTGTCCATTTGGTCCGAATACACCTTCTACTTCATCACCTTCATCTTTACGGAGAAGACCATGATCGACAAATACACATGTCAACTGCTTTCCGATAGCTCTGGATAACAGTCCTGCTGCCACTGAAGAATCTACTCCGCCAGACAGTGCAAGAAGTACTCTTCCGTCACCGACTTTTTCACGGATCTCCTGGATTGTATTCTCTACGAATGCATCCATCTTCCAGTCGCCTGCACATCCGCAGACACCTAATACGAAGTTCGATAACATCTTAGTTCCTTCTGCTGTGTGAAGTACTTCCGGATGATACTGGATTGCATATAATCCTGCTTCTGTATTCTCAGCTGCTGCAACCGGGCAGTCCGCTGTATGTGCTGTGATCTCGAATCCAGGTGCAATCTGTGAGATGTAATCAAAATGACTCATCCAGCAGATTGTCTTCTCTGATACACCTTCAAAAATCTTGGAATCTTTCTTATCTATCAGCACCTCTGTCTTACCATACTCACGTACCGGAGCGGATTCTACCTTTCCTCCAAGTACATGCATCATAAGCTGTGCACCGTAACATAATCCAAGAACCGGGATACCAAGTTCGAACAATTCTTTTTTATATGTCGGGGAATCTGCTTCATAACAGCTGTTTGGTCCGCCTGTCAGGATGATTCCCTTAGGATTCATAGCTTTGATCTTCTCAATATCTGTCTTATATGAGTAGATCTCGCAATATACATTGCATTCTCTGACACGTCTTGCTACCAGCTGATTGTACTGTCCACCAAAGTCAATGACAATTACTAATTCTTTTTTCACAAGAACTTCCTCCTATTTGTTTTCTATATGGCTAACCTTTATTATAAAATAGAAGTCCCGTTTTTACAAGGGACTTCTATCTTTTCTCCGATAAACCAGACTTTTTCTATCATAACTAGCAACTATCTGCTGACAAACGTTTTCTATCCTATACAATCGCATTTTTCTTCCAACTTCCTTTGAAATACCGGATCACAAAACACATTGCCCGGAATACCCAGTCGATCACCATCGCAACCCAGATACCGAATACACCCATTCCCATATATTTTCCAAGCACGTAACTGAATCCGATTCGGAAGATCCACATGGATATGCTCGAAATGTACATACATGCCTTCGCATCACCCGCTGCACGGAACGTCGCAGGCAGGCTGAACGCAACCGGCCAGATAAATATCGCACCGATTCCGTGGAAATGTATGATATCCGCCGTCGTCTTTGCTGTAAGATCGGACAGGTTATATGCATTTAATATAAATGGCAGTAAGGAGAATATAAATAATACCATCGCAGTCATACTGACATAAGTAATAAGCATTAATTTCTTATTATAATACTTCGCCTGTTCATAATCGCCCGCACCCACACATCTGGAAATAACCGGTGTGATTGCCAGCGTAATTGCCATTCCCGGAAGGATCTGGAACAATGCGATTGCATTTGACACCGCATTTGCCGCAATCGCATAGGTTCCGAATGTCGATACCAGGCTGAGCACGATAATCTTTCCAAGCTGGAACATGCTGTTCTCCAGGCCATTCGGCACACCGATACTTAGAATCTTCTTAACCATTTCCCAGTTAATTCGGTAACGCCAGGTCCGTTCTATGTGAAGCGTCCGTTTCTCATCACACAATAGCACAATTATAATAATCGCCGCCGTCATCCTTGACACCAGTGTCGGAATCGCAACCCCTTCCGTTCCACGGTGAAAACCATAGATCAAGATCGCATTTCCTCCTATATTAATAACGTTCATGATGATCGATATTTGCATTGTTACCTTCGAATTGCCCATTGTACGGAAGATCGCCGCTCCTCCGTTATACAGTGCCATGAATGGAATCGATGCCGCCACGATCAGCAGGTAAATGTCTGCATGATGCATCACATCCTGGTCAATTTTTCCAAATACTGTATGTAAAATAAAGGATTTTCCCAGATATACAAGCACTGTAATGCCGATTGCACAGATCGTGATAAACCATACCATCTGCGTTGCCGACTTACAGGCTTCTTCCCGTCTGTCCTGTCCCAGGAACTGCCCCGCAACGACTGCTCCTCCCGTAGCCAGTGCTGAAAATGCATTGATCAACAGCACCATAATCTGATCTACCAACGATACTCCCGACACCGCCGCCTCGCCGACGCTTGCGATCATGATGGAATCCGCCATTCCAACCAGTACCGCCAGAAGCTGCTCGACCACTAACGGCAGGATCAATGCCAACAGTGCTTTATTATCAAAGAAATATGCCTGTCGTTTTTCTTTTTTGCTTTTTCCCATTTTCCTCTCCCGTAATATTTATATATCTACAGTACCTGCCACCGGCAGCTTCTTCCGAATGCATAACAATACAGAAATCCTGCCACTGGCGGCTTTTCTTGCATACTTTGGTATACAAAAAAGTTCCCCAACGTATACTCTTATTATACGCTGAGGATTCTTCTAACACAATATCCCATCCCCGCAGAAATTTTTACTAAAATTTTCACTAAAAATTCCCACGGTATCTTTTTTGTCAGACTGCAGACGCTTTATTGTCCATCCTTTTCAATATAACTGCAACCCTACGCAGCTACGAATTTATCCAGCTCTTTCCAGAGATCATCGCATTCTTCATCATATACTTTCAGCTCGATCTTCTGGTCAAATCCAAGATTCATAAGACCTAACAGGGACTTTGCATCTACAATATATCTACCCCGTTTCATATCCATATCAAAAGGATATTTTTCTACGATCTTTACAAAATCTATCACATCACCCGGATTCGAAAAAATAACATTTTTCGTACTCATTATTGGTCCCTCCTTTTTTCTTATCGGAACCATATTAACACTCTCATGCATTTCCACAAGGGGGAAATATTTAAAAAAGGATGACTTTTTTTGACTGAAAATGCATTTTTTTAATGTTTTTCACTATCTAACCGTTCTTTTTCCGGTATTCAAGTGGCAACATTCCAGTCTCTTCCTTGAACACGCGGCTCATGTATTTCGGATCGGTATAACCTGCCAGTTCCGCAATTTTAGTCAGCTTCCAGTTCGTTGCCGTCAGAAGTTCTTTTACACGTTCAATCCGGTACCCACGGATCGTCTCTGTAAATGTCCGTCCCGTCTCTTTTCGAAACTGAGTGCTCAGATATTCTTCCGTCACATGTAGCTTTTCTGCAATCTCTTCCAATGTAATACCCTGATCATAATATTCTCGGATATTCTCCAGTGCCTTTTGAACCAGAAGACTCATATCGTTTTCCGCTTCGTTTTTGCTCGTCAGATATTCAAAAAAAGTATCCACTTTTTCTTCCACATCTGTCCATCCATTTGCCCTGGAAATCCGCTGAAGAAATGTCTGTCCTTTTCTCTGTGCCTGTACCGCCCCGGTTTCCGCTGCCATCTGGATCAGAACCAGTGCAATACGGATACAGCCCTCCTTGGCCTCCTGCGGGGTACATGGAAGTTCCCTGCAATAATCCCAGTATCTGGAAAATATTTTTTTCAATCGTTTCGCATCTTTATTCAGTAATGCTTCCTTGGCTTCTTTTTCAAGGTTCACCGGATATTTATATGGATATAATGCAATTTTCTGTATTTTTTCTTTACAGATCAATGTTCCCTTTTTCAATATCAGATTCCATTCTGCCGCATGATCTAGTTCTCTGACCGCTTCGTACATATTGCCGAATCCGTTGCTGACCGCCCATGTACAGATCACCCTTCCGCGCACCGTATTGCAGATCATCGGAACAATCGTCTGTTCCAGATACTGATAGGTCTCATGTTCATTTCCCATATGATAAAAAAGGACCACAAAACTCTGACGTCCGTACATCTCGATGGTATAGGCACAGAAATCCTGTTGCTGATTGAAGATTTCCAATTCTTTCAGCATCTGCAGCACTTGTTCTTTATATTTCTCATAATTAGAACTCATGCCGATACCAAGAACACCAATCCGTTCCTCCGGTGCAATCCCGTATCCTTCCTTTATAAGGTCTCCTATCTGCTGATCATCTTTGATCTTCCCGGCCATCGCATTCAGGAAAATGTATTCCAGATTCAGAATGTGTTTCCACTTTTTCTCGCTTTCCAGCTCTCTTCTCAGCCTTCCCAGTACATTACGCACTTCGTAGACTTTCAACGGTTTGACCAGAAAATCTACAGCACCAAGCTCCATCGCGCGTTTCGCATAAAGGAATTCCGGGCAGGAACTTGTAACCACAATTTTGCAGGATATCCCTCTTCTCTGCAATGCCTCGATCATCTCGAATCCATCCATCTCCGGCATCCGGACATCCGTAAATATCACATCCGGTGTGAGATTATTCCGTATCAGTTTTTCGGTCAGCGCAAGACCTTCTGCCCCGTTGGACGCACTCCCCACGATCTCTATATCCGACTCTTCCTGTTCCAGACATTGTAACAGTTCGTTCTTATATAACTCATTATCTTCTATGACAATTATTCTCACGGGGAATACCTCCTTCCAGATTATATCTTACCCTATCCCAGATGATACGCATCCAGTGTCTTCGCCAGATATCTGACTGTCTTATCCACCGCCTCGTCTACCGTCGGCTTGTCCCTGTCACTTCGCATGATTGCAAGCATTCCCCGATAGATCAGCACACTCATTTCATTCAGTTCTTTGATCTCCTGCTCAGATATCTCATAATTTCTTTCTCTGATCACATCTCTTAGCAGATCTTCGTTGCGTTTGAAGAAATCTCCTTCTTTCAAAAATCCTTCGTAATCTTCTGTCTTTTCTTCCTTTTCATTTGGATAAATCTCATAATATCTCCGGAAAACCTCATTCAGGTTCTGTGTCCCTTCCGGACTGAAGAATAAGAAGTTATAGATTCTCGGTCTCTGGAACGAATGTCTGCAAAAGCAGCGCCACTGTCCCAGATACCACTCCTGAAAATCCTTTCCCTCGGCCTTGTGTATCAACGTTTCCTGCATATATTCATCCAGACATTTTACACTTGCAAATAATTCCAGTTCATCCAGATTAGAGAAATAATGATACAGCGTTGCACTGTTGTATTTTGCCTGTTCTGCAACCTTCCTGATCGTCAGATTCTCAATTCCTTCTTTTTCCATTAATTCAATTGTCGCATTGATGAAATACGACATAATCCTTTTTCTCTTTTCCTGTCTGTTTCCTCCAACTGTTGCCACAGTCTGCTGTCCTCCTTCATTCTCTTCCTTAATTTTAACTTTTTGCAATTTTTAACAACATTTCATATATCCGATTTATTTATCTCTTTTATTAATATATCCATTTTTATATTAGCATTTCAATAAAATTTTTTCAATTCATAATAATTATGCATAATTTATTTTTATTATGCACTATCATTTTATCTTATATGCACAATTTGTAAACAATGATTGACTTCCATTTAATTATATAGTATCTTATTACTATGCGTTTTATATAAGCTGGGAAACTTGGATAAAATACGTGTATAAAATATTGGAGGTTTTTTATGGGAAACAAAAGAACAAAAAAATCCATCAGTCTTGAAGGATTCGTCTTTCTGGCAATCTTTTTAGGAATTTTCGGTGGTATGGGTATGAAAATGGGCGGTGTCAATATGCTGAACACATTGATGAACACCGGCTACCAGCTGCTTCTTGAGACAGTCTTCTATATTATGGCAATCGCGGTTCTTGCCGGAGCCATTTCAGGACTGTTCTCAGAATTCGGTGTCATTTCGATGGTGAATAAATTACTGTCACCGCTGATGAAGCCACTTTATAATCTGCCGGGTGCCGCAGCACTCGGTGTAATCACTACTTATCTGTCCGACAATCCGGCAATCCTGGGACTTGCTGAAGATAAGAATTTCCGTAAATATTTCAAGAAATTCCAGCTTCCGGCTTTAACGAACCTTGGAACATCTTTCGGAATGGGACTGATTGTAAGTACATTCATGATCGGTCTGAAGTTAAAAGGTGGACACGCCGGAACTGCTGTACTGGTCGGTAACTTTTCCGCTATAATCGGCAGTATCATCAGTGTCCGCATCATGCTTCATTTCACCAAGAAAGAATATGGAACCGAAGAATACTGCGTACAGTTCGAAGAACATGAAGACATGGATGCCATCATGAATACCCGCGAGATCCGTGACGGAGGCATCGGCGGACGTGCCATCGAGGCACTTCTTGAGGGTGGTAAAAACGGTGTGGATGTCGGCCTTGCCATCATCCCGGGCGTTATCACCATCTGTACACTGGTCATGATGCTGACCAACGGCGCATCTGCAGACGGAACTTACACCGGTGCCGCTTATGAAGGAATCGCTTTCCTTCCATGGCTTGGAAAGAAGCTTGAATTCATCTTATCACCGCTTTTTGGATTCACAGATGCATCCGGAATCTCCGTTCCGATCACGGCACTCGGTGCTGCCGGTGCCGCAATCGGACTGGTACCGCACATGGCAGAAGCCGGAACCGTCCTCGCCAATGACGTAGCCGTATTCACTGCAATGTGCATGTGCTGGAGCGGATACCTCAGCACACATGTGGCTATGATGTCTTCACTTAAAGTGAACAAGCTGACCGGAAAGGCAATTTTAAGCCACACGATCGGTGGACTCTGCGCCGGGGTCGCCGCCAACTGGATCTTTAAACTGGTGATGTTGTTCTTGTGATTATGAAGGCTGTGTTTTTACAATTCGAGACATCATAATTCTTGGAAATAATTAGTTGTATAAAAACTCCGCAAGGATATTCGAATGAATCGTCTATATATGATGCTTCTCCAGAATATCTGTGCGGAGTTTTTTGTTCTGTTGTTATCTTTTATCCCATGAAATCGACTCGTTGATGTCCGAAATTATAAGAGCTTTTTGTTCTGTTACTCTCTTTATCCTGCGTGCCGATGCTGGTGAAGATATTTCTCCCGGGTGGCAAGTCCGCCGCGGATGTGGCGTTCCTGTTTGTTCACGTCAAGAACTTTGCGGACGCTCTGCGCCAGGGTCGGGTTGATCTGCTCCAAGCGGTCGGTGCAGTCTTTATGTTTGGTCGTCACAATTTAGAACGGTTTCATTTTCTTCAATTAATACAGACTCATCTAACCCAAGATCTCCAAGCAAGCGTAAATAAATATCTACATTTCCATCCTTATCTACTTCTATCTTCTGAATCAATCGCTTTAACTGCTGATTGGTCATCTGGTGTACATCAGTAATGTCTTCAATTTCTTTAAATGTATTATTTAAAATATTCTCTAACTGTTCCCCTTTGGTTAAATGATAAGATACCATCTTGAGTTCATTTTCTATTCGTTCCATTTCCTGGCGAGAACCACCAATCTTCTCATTCAACTCTTCACGAGAAATCAAATCATCCGTATACATATCCATATATTTTTGTCTGGTCTTTTGCAATTTAGCAAGTTCTGCATTTAATTCTTTTTCGTACTCTACATTTTCATCTTTAGCTTTATATACACGCTGAAACTCATTTACCACATGAGCAATCACTTTTTTCTTTTGTTTCAATACATTTGTAAAATATTCCTGCAGAACTTCAATGAGTTCTTCCTCATCCACAACCGTTTTATTGGGGCAGCTATCTACGCCCCGGCCATTTCGCCCCGAGCATACCCACCGTACATACGTGTTCTTATAAGTACGAACCGTTCTACGGAAGGACCAGCCACATTCTTTACATTTGATCAATGTCGAAAACAGATGCTTATTACTCTGCCGTTCGTGACTAAGATTAAATGCATCATGTCTGCCTCTTAAAATCTCCTGTGCTTTTTCAAATGTCTCATCTTCTATGATTCGAAGTTCCGGCCGCTCCACTACCATCCATTCTGTCTCGTCCTTATCTCTTCTCTGACCTGTTAGGAAATCACTGACTTCTTGCTTGCCATTGATAATTTTTCCAGTATATATTTCATTTGTCAAAATACGGCAAGTTGCATTCTGACTCCATTTGCAATTTCGTTTTGTCTTATAACCTTTTTCATTTAGCATATTGGCAATCTTAGCAGCACCGTAACCTTCTTCTGTGTACCACTTGTAAATCTGCTGTACAACTTTAGATTCTTCTTTATTGATTGCAAGATTAAAATAATCTCCGATTGTTTTGTCGTATCCATATACAATATTCGGAACTCGTCCTTTTTCTGCGTTCATCTTCTTTCCAAATTTTACACGCTTGGAAGTACTGGCACTTTCTTCCTGTGCCAGAGCTCCAAAGATGGTTAGTACGAACTCGCTGTTTCCCATGCTGGTCATATTTGCGGTTAAGAACTGCGTTTCGATTCCCAATGATTTTAGCTTACGGACATTTTGTAAAAGATCTACAGTATTTCTTGCAAAACGAGAGATGTCTTTTACAACAACCATATCAAATAATCCATGCTCTGCATCAGACATCATGCGAAGAAATTCTTTACGATTTTTAATTTTAGTTCCGGAAATACCTTCATCTGCATATAATCTTACTAAAGTGTCCCCTGTGCGTTTTGTGTATTCTGAGAAGAATTCCTTTTGGGTTTCCAGACTGTTGAGCTGATCGGCTTTGTCGGTGGAGACTCGGCAATAGGCTGCTATGTTCATAGTATTACCTCTCTGTTATAGTTGTATCGTTCTGTTACATCTTTTATTATACCGTAATCTATAAAATAGTAAATAAAAAAATTTTCGATAATTCTATCTGTAAATAGAGGAATTTTAAATAGTGAAAGGCTATCGGATAGCCAAACAAAACATATGCCGGGGAATAAATAATTAACTATTTGATATGATGATATTTTTTCAAGTAATGTGCTCATTGAGATTCCTGTATATATTTGATGATAGGTAAATAAAATTTTTTGTTGAAGTAAGAGAAAAATATAATAGCCCAAAGCTCAATCGTTATAGTCGGTCTTTTGCTGATTCAATTTGCGTCAGAAATCCCGCGTCAATGAGGTCTTCGATGTGCATCTCCGGAGTACCGGTTCTGATGACGCTGCCGTTGAACATGGCAGCTCGCTTTGCAGAACCACGCATCCACTCGTCAAGCGTGGGCTCCGGTATGAACTTTGTCTGCCAGAGCTGTTCGGCAAGATGCCGGAAGCTGTCGGCCTCCAGCACCTCGCCGTCAAGAGTACGAAATTTCATAATCCCCCTATGCGACGGTTGCCAGCACTGCGGCACGATTGCGGTAGTAACGCACGACGCTTTCGCTGATCCCCGTCCAGATGCTTTCGGCCCGAGGGGCCGGAGCTGAAGTGCGCATCATCCCGCTCACGAGACGGTATGCTGACTGCCCGCGCAGCGGTTCAATCTGCATGCCCATACGACGCAGCCGGGTAACCGCAGCCCGAGCGGTATGGGGCAACCAGCCGAAAGTATCGCACATGGCGGACAGAGAGACAACGCCCTGCGAGGTGAACATCTCAGACAGCCGCGCCTGTACCCCATGCAGAGCAGGGTGCTCGATGACGGGAGCCGATACAGCCGGGGTATTCCGGGCCTTGGAGTTATCGATGAACTGGCCGAGGAAGCGAACCCAGTTGGCGATCTTGGTGGCGTTCACCGTGCCCGAATGCTGGCGAAATTCAATAGTGCCATGGCGCTGGAAGGACATCAGGTTGACCTTGAAGTATCGGCTGCCCATAATATTGGCCATTTCATTGATGGTTGCAGCGGCTCTTGTCCAGCCCGAGCACGGCGGCGGCTTCGGTCGCGTCCC
>ERZ773178.4773-NODE-4773-length-9974-cov-30.105253_pt1 | contig 9974 bp, 7 predicted proteins | sample MGYA00580533_ERZ773178 | MGnify/ENA primary metagenome ERZ773178 (study PRJEB29015, sample SAMEA2737859) | human gut metagenome | biome: human gut; feature: human-associated habitat; material: faeces | place: China | collected 2012 ...
TCGGGCTTGATGATGAAGACCACCTTCGTAAAGCCCGCGCGCAGCGCGTCGAAAATGGAGTATTCCATCAAAATTTCGCCGTTCGGGCCGATGCCGTCCACCTGCTTATTGCCGCCGTAGCGCGAGCCCATGCCCGCCGCCATAATGACCAGCGCTGCTTTCATAAAAACAAAACTCCTCTCAAAGTTCTCGATCTCTTTTTCTCCGGGCGCGCACTGCGCGCTCATCTTCGCCCATCATAGCGTATCCGAACCGGCATTGCAACCGTCTTTTTCGTCTCTTGTCTTTTGCCGCAGGCGTGTTATACTGGTGTAACTATTTCTTAACACCGAGGTCACACCATGGAAGGATTTCTGCACGCGGTCTCTTCCGTCACCATCATCCTGCTGCTGACGGCGACGGGCTATCTCTGCGCGGCCAGGCGCTGGATGGGCCCGCAGGCCAAGGCCTTTATCGGCAAGTTCACGCTCTCTGTCGCCATCCCCTGCATGTCGGTCTACGGGCTGACGAATAACCTGACCCGTGATCTTCTGGTTCAGTCGGGCAGCTTTCTGCTCGTGCCGCTGCTCGGCACCGTGGTCATCACGATCCTGTCACTGCTCGTCGGCAGGCTCTTGAAGCTGCCGCGCAAAAAGCTCGGCGTTTTTATGATGATGTGCTCGGTGTCGAACGCCATCTTCGTCGGCCTTGCGATGTGCACCGAGCTCTTTGGCGACACCTGCACGCCCTACGTCATGCTCTACTACCTCGTCAACACCAGCTTTGTCCAGCTGCTGTTTCTCTCGCTTGTGCGCTGGTCGGGCGAGAGCCGCGGCTTTGACCTCAAGATGCTCCAGAAATTCCTGACCACGCCCGCCGTCATCGCCGTTTTCGTCGGCCTCGCGCTCGTGTGGTTTGAAGTGAGGCTCCCCTCGCTCGTGATGAGCTACTGCCGCTATATGAACAACCTCGTCACGCCGCTGGCGCTGCTGCTCACGGGCTATATCATCCACGACATCGGGCTCAAAAATGTCCGGCTCGACCGCGACTTAGGCATCGCGATGGTCTTCCGCTTCCTGCTCGCGCCCGCCCTCTCGGTCGCGCTGTGCAGGGCGTTCGGCGTGACGGACCTTGCTCACGACGTGCTCATCGTCGAAACGGCGATGCCGGTCGTGACGCAGACGGTCGTCGCCGCCGCGGAATACGGCGCGGACGAGGAATTCGCCGCGCAGGGCGCGGCGCTCTCCACGATCGCGTGCTTTGTCGTGATTCCTGTGCTGATGCTGATTTTGTAATCAAAAAAGTGGCAAAGCCACTTTTTTGAGAAGGTTTCGCTGCGTTCTGTGCCTCGGTTGTCCGCTAAAAGCGGACAATTCGACCTTACACCGTTGCGGCACTACGATTCCCGCGCCCTTGCAGGCGCGCCAATCGTGCCGCTTCCTCGAAACCGACTTGCTGTTTCCGCCGCTGGCGGCACTTCGCCGGTTTCCACTTCGCGCAAAGAGTTTTCTGCCAGAAGGTGAATTGCCCCGCAGCGGGCAAGAGAAGCCCCTCTGGAGGGCGCACATGTCGCGGCGGAAAACCGATTTGAATTTATTTCGTGCCGTGCGCGGCACCTGGGCAGCCGTTGGCAGCTTTGCTGCCTTACGGATGCTGCGTACCCTTTGCGGGTAAAAACTCTGCGAGGCTCTCTACTCTGAAAAGAATTCCGCGCCGTGGGCGCGGGATTCTTTTTGTTTTCAATTACCGATCAGCGCGGACAGGCCGCCGGTTCTCAGTTCGTCTTTGTAGTAGTTGAGCTCATCGCCGATGAGCTCGTCGAGCACGCGCATGCCCAGCACCTCGACAGGGGCCTTGTCGTCCGTCAGGATGCAGTTTCCGCCCTCATAGGGCGTGAGCTTCGAGTAGACCGTGCGCATCATATCGGCATAGTCGCTGTCCTTGAGCTTTGCGATGCTGCACAGGAACGTCTCCTCCCAGTCATCCGCGTTCGTGCAGAAAACCTCGGTATTCGTGTTGCCCCTCACCGGCGCGGTGACGGTGTGCTTAAAGACACTCGCCATCGTGTCGCAGAGGTATTCGTTGATCGAGCCGTTCTCCGCGGACGTCATGTTGAGGTTCACGACCATCACGCCGTTCGGCTTCAAATGAGAGCACACCTCGTTGAAAAACTCGACGCTCGAGAGCTGGAACGGGATGGTGATATCCTGATAGGCGTCCACCATGATGACGTCAAACTTCTCCTTCGACGCGGCAAGATACGCGCGCCCGTCCTCGACCGCGACGGTCACGCTGCCTGGAAGTCCGAAGTAGTCCGTCGCGATGTCGGCAATTTTTTTGTCGATCTCCGCGCCCTGCACACTCGCGCCGGGGAAATAGCGCGTGCAGTAGCTCGCGTACGTGCCAGAGCCCATGCCGAGGATCATCACGCTGCGGTTTTCGTTGTCCGTGCCGTCCATGCCCGCCATGCAGGGCGCGGCGAGCGCGTAGTCATAGTACATGCCCGTCAGCGCGTCGCCCTTGACCTGCACGCTCTGCACACCGAAGAGCACGTTCGTCGAGAGCGTCGTGCGCTTCGCGTCGTCCTGCACCTGCAAATAGTTGTAGATGGACTCGTCCTCAAGCGTGATGTCGCTCTGCCAGAAGGCGAAGCTGTAAGACGGCAGGGCAAAGCACAGTCCAGCGATCAAAAGGACGGAGACGATCCCCGGCACGCTCTTTTTCTTCTCGAATACGAAGTACGCGATGCCGATGGCCGCGAGCACACCGGAGAAGATCAAAAACGTTGCCGCCGTGCCGACGGCGGGGATCGTCACAAACGTCGGCACGAAGGTTCCGATGATGCTGCCGATGGTGTTGAGCGCGTTGAGCCTGCCCACGGTCTTGCCCGTGTCGTCGAGATTGTCGACCGTGAAGCGCGTGAGCGACGGTGTGACGGTGCCGAGCAGCACGCACGGGAACGCGAAGATCACAAGGCACGCCGCGAGCGCCGCCCAGACGAGGAAGTTTTTCGTCACAAAAAGCGCCAGCAGCAGCGAGATGCCCGCGATCAGGTACCGTCCCACAAACGGGATGAGCGCGATCCAGATGGCCGCGATGATGAGGCGGCGGTAGAGCTTATCGGGCGTCGCGCTCTTGTCGGCGAGCTTGCCGCCCCAGACGTTGCCGATGGCCATCGCGATCATAATGACGCCGATGATAACGGTCCACACGATCTGCGACGAGCTGAAGTACGGGGCCATGAGCCTGCTCGCACCGAGCTCGACCGCCATGACGGACATACCGGCAAAAAATTCGGTCAGGTATAAAAAGTATTTGCTGCGGATGAGTTTATTTTCCATGCAGGACCTCCCTGTCGTTTCGTTTGTGCCGTCTTCGGTGTAGACAGAGAAATTATAACACGCCTGAACCGCTTTGCACAACGTTTTTGCCGCGTATTCATTCCCGATGCGCATATTCCCTCTCTGCACGCATATAGATGGAGCAACATGAGTCAGGAGTGTGCTGCATGAAGGGTAACATGGAAGAGCGCGCCTGCGCGCTGGCCGCCTACATCATCGAAAACCGCGCCACCGTGCGCGCCGCGGCAAAAAAATTCGGCGTGAGCAAGTCCACCGTGCACAAGGACTTACAGGACCGCCTGCCGCAGTTCAACCGCAGCCTATACTTGCAGGTCAAGGAGGTGCTGGAGGTCAACAAGGCCCAGCGCCACATCCGCGGCGGCATGGCCACGCGAAAAAAATACAAGGGATTTTGAAACTTTTTTCGACTTTTTGCGTCTAACATAAGAGTGTGACTCCCGCGCGGCAAAATTACTCTTGCACAATTCCGCCGCGCAGGGTAGAATGCATTATTGTAAACCAAAAGAAAAATGATCGGAGCAACAAGATGAGAAAGCAGGACTATTACGAGCCAAGCATCGGCCGCGAAAGCGAGCCGCGCCGCAGGCCGAAGAAAAAGGAGAAACGCGCAAATCGCGGTGAGCGCGTCGTCGTCACGCTTCTGTCGCTTCTTTTCCTGACCGTGGCCATTGTGGCGACGGTCAAGTACGTCGTGCGCGCGCCTGAGCCCGTCACGGACAACGAGGACCAGCAGACGCAGCAGGACGGCACGGCGGAGGACAGCGACGCCATTCAAACCATTTCTAACGGCAAAGAGCGCAAAAAATACTGCTATACGATCCTCGCCTACGGTGTGGACAACGACGCCGGCGGCAGCGACACGAACATGCTCGTGCGCTTTGACGCGGAGAACAAGAAGATCGACGTCGTCAGCCTGCCGCGCGACACGCTGATGAGCAACGGCCACAAGCTCAATTCCTCCTACAATAACGGCGGCACGGAAAAGCTGCGCAGCAACATTGAAGATATGCTCGGCATCCCCGTGGACTTCTACGTCTCCGTCGACCTGAAGGGGTTCATCGCGCTCATCGACCAGATCGGCGGCGTCGACTTCGACGTGCCCGAGGATATGGACTACGACGACCCCTACCAAGATCTGCACATTCACTTCAAGGCCGGTCTCCAGCACCTGAGCGGCCAGCAGTCTATGGAGGTCGTGCGCTTCCGCCACAACTCCGACAAGGATAAGCCCGCCTACGGCGGGCGGCAGGATATCGGCCGCATCGGCACGCAGCAGGCGTTTTTGAAGACTGTGGCGCAGAAGCTGATGAAGATTGAAAACGTTCCCGCGATGGCGGAAACGTTCTTAAAATATGTCAAGACCGACCTGACGCTCGGCAACCTCGTGTGGCTCGCCAACCAGGCGCTCTCCATGGGCGGGACGGACGCCATCAGCTTTGCCACGCTCCCCGGCGACGGCGCGGGCTGGTACAAGGGCAAGTCCTTCTACACGCTCTATCCCGAGCAGGTGCTCGAGATGACGAATTCGATGCTCAACCCCTACGCTACGGATATCACCGCCGACGAGCAGAACATTTTAGTCCCGTAATTCCGCAAAATTCTGAGAATGTGAGAAAGAGAGAGCAAACGCCATGAAGTTCCGCTTTGCGCTGCTTGTCGCGGCGCTCGCGCTTGCGCTGAGCATCAGCGCCTTTTCTTACAGCGAGGAGCCCGCGCAGGATGCCGCCGCTCCCGCACAGGAGGAGACGACGAGCGAAGACAGCGCCCCATTCGTGCTGCTTCGCGTCTACGAGGGCCAGTTTGCCGACGTGAAAGGCGGCGACTGGTTCGCCCCCTCGGTCGTCTCGGCCTATGAATACGGCGTACTCAACGGCCGCGGCGAGGATTCCTTTGCGCCAAGCGGCAATGTGACGATCGCCGAGCTTTTGACCATTGCCGCGCGGCTGCGCGCCATCTACACGACCGGCAGCGACGCGGTCATCCCCACAGCGAAGGAGAATGAGGCGTGGTATGCGCCGTATGTCTCGTATTTGAAGAGCCAGAATTTGCTCGACAACAGCTTTGAGGGCTTCTACCTCCTGCCCGCGTCGCGCGCGCAGATGGCGGGCATCTTTGCCTTCGCCGTGCCGGAGGAATGGTACACCGAGCCCAACGCCTCGCTCGTCACCTCGGCCTACGCGAGCCGCGACTACATCGCCGACGTGACGGACAAAACGCCCTACCGCAGCGAAATTCTGCTGATGTACCGCCGTGGGCTGCTCTCCGGCATGGACGCAAAGGGCAGCTTTTATCCCGACCGCAGCGTCAGCCGCGCGGAAATTGCGGCGCTTCTGACGCGCGTTGTCAAACCTGAAACGCGCCTGACGCTCACGTGGACGGTCGCGCCGTATCACTCCGTCAAAAATGCGACGCTCGCAAGCCTTGTCAAAGCGCCGGCAAGCACGTCGCTCCCGACGTCGGCCAAGGACACCGCCGCCATCGACGGTTTGGTTCGCAATATGCTCGCGCGCGGCGAGCACACGATCACGCTGAACTACTCCAAGGCCCTCACCACCGCCACCGCCAGCGCGCTGACGCAGGCGTTCACCTCCTGCGTCAAAACATACTGCGAGCAGATGTACAACGCCGTCTCCTGCCGCTCGTATTCGACGGGCAAGATCGTACTCACATTTTCGTCCACCGCCTGTACGGCCAAAACGCTCGAATCGTACCGCGCCAAGGCGCTCGCCGCCGCGATCAAGGTCCACGACTCCCTTTGGGAGAGCGGCACGCTGAGCTACGACATGAGCCAGTATGAGATCGCGCGCACGTATTTTCAATGGCTGTGCGACCACTGCCGCTACGATAACGCCGCCGCAGACGATTCTGCGAGCCATCTTACCTACGGCGCGCTTGTCAGCGGCCTTGCCGTGTGCGACGGCTACACGGGCGCTTACAACCTGCTCTTGAAGCTCGAGGGCATCGAGTGCACCTCGCTTTTTAACAACAGCCACATCTGGACGCTCGCGACGCTGGACGGCACGCAGTACCACATCGACGTCACCTGGGGCGACCAGTACGGCCGCACGAACCTGCGCTACTTCGGCATGAGCGAGGAGCAGTCCTACCAGTGCCACCCGTGGGGCACAGCGGACAAAAAGAAATAAGGATCGACAGATAGGGAGCCCTGAGACGGTATGTCTCAGGGCTCCCTTTTTTATCACCATTCGAGCTTTGTGCGCACGTGCGTCAACGGCAGGTGAAAGCTTTCCTGCAGGACGTTGCGATGTTCCGGAGGAAAGTGCTCCTCTGAAAATTCATACAGCGGCAGAACCGAACCGTACTGCTGCGCGGTCTCGTAGAACCAGCAGCTGAATTCCAGACGTTCGAGCTTCGTTTGCAGCGCCGCGATCTGCGCGCGGACGTTGTCGCGCTCTTTGGCAAGGATGTCGCGGCGGGCGCTGAGTGTCTCTCCGCCGGGCCGGATGAGCGGCAGGAACGAGCGAATCTCCTTGAGCGGAAGACCGCAGAATTTCAGGTACTCGATGATCGAAAGCGTTGCAATATCGTCGTCTGTGTACGTTCGCTGCCCATTGCTGGCGCGCGCACCGAGAGACAGCAGCCCCTCCTTTTCATAGTAGCGCAGGGTCGATGGGGCAATATTCATCATGCGTGCCACTTCTCCGATTGTATAAGGCATACGAAAATCTCCTTAAAAAACTGTTAAGATAACCGCGCGAAAACCTATTGACTTAAAGGCGACTTTAATAGTTACAGTTTACTTATCCAAATCGGTATTGTCAACAGGAATCAACGGGTAAATTCTCTTCCGTTTGTGCATGATGTTCCGGTACCGACAGTTTTTAAGAAGGAGAAAAGAAGCTATGAGAAAAATGATGCAGCGATCCCTGAGCTGTCTGCTGACTCTCGCGATGGTCGTCACGATGCTGATGACCAGCACGCTCGCAGCAGAGAAAAGCGCAAAACTGGAATTTGACTATTCCGCCAACTACGACTCCTCCAAGGTCGTCAGTCTCGAAGTCTACAAGGGCTACCCCGCAGACAGCTATGCCAAGGAAGAAGAGATCTTCTCCCAGCTCGAAGCGATCACCCCGCAGGCTGACGGCAGCTACGTCGTCACCGCTCCCGGCACCTATGCCTACCATGTGCACGGCACCGGCTACTACAACATTCTCCAGCTCTTCAACGTGACCGAGACCGACCTCACCGCCGGCGTGAAGAAGCTTTCCGTCATCGGCGGCAAGCTCGGCGGCAACGGCTTCGAGCCGACCATCAAGCCGGAGAAGGCCCCCGCCTCCTATAAGGTAGACCTCCGCGACAGTATGCTTATCTTCTGGCCTGAGGAGATCAACAAGCACTTCGCCCTCGAGCCGCAGAACTACACCACTCCCGCCTTTGACGGCAAGCACGCCGCCAACGAGTTCACCTCTCAGGAAGAGCTGATGGCCTTCCTCAAGAAGATGGACGCCGCTTCCGGCACCATGCATCTCTACTCTGCCGGTACGACCCCGAACTACAAGTATGACCTCCCCCTGGCACTCTTCACCACCTCCGAGATTCCCGCGAACGCCACGCTCGCTGAGGCCGCCAAGATCGTCAAGGGCAACGGCAAGCTGAACGTCTGGTATCAGGCGCAGATCCACCCCAACGAGCCTGCCGCCGGTGAAGGCGCGCTCGTGATGATCGACAACTTTGTCAACGATCCCACTTACAAGGCCCTGCTCGACAAGATCAACATTGTCATCGTCCCCCGCATCAATCCCGACGGCTCTTATCTCTTCAGCCGCGCCACCTATGACGGCTTCGATATGAACCGCGACCATATGTCCCTCAAGGCAGCCGAGCTTGCCCAGCTGCACACCGCCTACCGCCTGTTCATGAGCGAGGTTGTCCTCGACACGCATGAGTTCACCTTCTACGGCGCTTACAACGACGACTGGACGAGCGCCGGTGAATACATGGAGAATGCGGACGATCTTGAGACCACCCCCGCCACCAGCCTGAACAACAACCCCGCCGTGACGAAGATCGGTCTCGACATGGCCAAGCGCGCCTTCTCCGACGCTACGAACGCCGGCCTGCGCGTCAATCACTACGGCACCACCGTCAATAACCCCATCGGCCGCGCCTACTTCGGCCTGTTCAATGCGGTTTCCTTCCTCATTGAGACGCGCGGCATCGGCGCTGGCCGCCAGAACTTTGAGCGCCGCGTCTTCTCTCAGGAAGTTGCCGCCACCTCTTACATCACCTATGCCGCCGAGCACGCCGACGAGATCATGAAGGCGGTCGCCGCCGCCCGTGCCGATGTTGTCGCCAAGGGCAAGACCTATGAGGAAAGCGACGTTCTCGCCCTCTATCAGACCAAGTCCGGCAAGACTCTGACCGACTACACCGCCGCGACCGTGCAGTACAGCGTCGCCGACGGCAGTGAGAAGGTCAGCAAGGCGTATCCCCTTTCCCTGAACGACACTCTGACCCGCAGCCGCGTCCGCCCGACCGCCTATGTCATTCCCGCGGACACTGCCAACATTGAGAAGATCCTCTACATCATGGACAATCAGGGCGCTGAGTACTACAAGCTCAACGCCGGTACCACCGCAAGCCTCCAGCAGTACTACTATGTCGGCGACTACATGGTGAACGGCAAGGCCAAGGGCATTGAGGCCGGCCTGCGCGACACCGCCGACGTGACCTTCGCCAGCGGCGCTTATGTCTTCCCGATGGATCAGGTCGCCAGCAACGTCATCGCCATGCTTTGCGAGCCCGACGTCACCGACTCCAACGGCTACGACGGCACGCTCTATCAGTACAAGCAGATCGACTACGACAAGTCGACCATGAACTTCCCGCTCTACCGCTACACCGGCACCGACCCGCGCACCACGCTTGTGAGCAGCGGCACTTCCGCCGAGCCCACCCAGCCCACCCAGCCCACGCAGCCTGAGAAGCCCTCCCAGCCCGCGAGCAGCGATACCTACACCGTCGTCTCCGGCGACAGTCTGTGGAAGATCGCCAGCAAGCAGCTCGGCAATGGCAACCGCTGGACTGAGATCTATGACCTGAATAAGGACACCGTCAAGTCCCCCTCGGTCATTTTCGTCGGTCAGATCCTCAAAATGCCTCTCACGGCAGTGAGCCAGTAAAAAATACGTCAGTGTTTTTTCTCCACAAATCCCCTTCGAACGGGAAAGCGCCTTCCGCGATGCGGAAGGCGCTTTCCTTTTTATTTTCAAATCTCGAATTGCTGACCGTCGCGCGTGATGCGCGCGATGATGCCCTTTTCGTCCGGGTGCGCGGCGATGTAGCGGTCGATGACCTCATACTTTTTCCACATGTGCATCGGGAAAACGTGCTGCACTGTCACGTTTTTCAGCAGATACTCGATGCCGAGGCCCTCGCTGCCTTCACCAAGGCGCGGGTCAAGCGGCGCCATCGCCGCCGTGATCTCGGGCGCGATGTTGTTGTCCGTCGCCTCGTTGCGCACGGCGGAGGCGAGCTTTTCAATGGCCGCATGGTAGTGAACGGTCATGTTGTTGCAGTAAGCCTTGCCCTCGCTCTCCCAGTTCCACCAGTTGAGATCGCCCCCGTGGTAGACCATCTTCCCCTCAGCGCGCAGAAGATAGGCATTGCCGA
>ERZ773178.4778-NODE-4778-length-9962-cov-5.123145_pt1 | contig 9962 bp, 9 predicted proteins | sample MGYA00580533_ERZ773178 | MGnify/ENA primary metagenome ERZ773178 (study PRJEB29015, sample SAMEA2737859) | human gut metagenome | biome: human gut; feature: human-associated habitat; material: faeces | place: China | collected 2012 ...
AGGAAACGGCAGCTTTGGTAGAGAAGATATGCAAACGCTATTCACTGAAAAAGAGTGAAGTTGTAAAACTGGCGTTCGGGTATATAGATAAGGCACATATCAACCCATCCGAAGCCCCTGAATCAGTAAAATCGGAACTGGCGAAAATAAATAAGAGACAGGATGATATTATCCGCTTCATCCGTCACTATGAGGAAGAACAACTGAATCCTATGATACGGGCAACAAATGCTATCGCTTTGCGCTTCGATACTATCGGCAAAACTTTAGAAGCTCTTATTCTCTCTCATCTGGAAGCAAGTCAAGAGAGACAAACAGCCGTGCTCAAAAAGTTAAGCGAACAATTCTGTAATCATGCCGATGTTATAAACAACCAATCAAAACAGATTAATGCACTTTACCAGATACACCAACGAGATTATAAGAAGCTATTTCAACTGATACAATTCTATTCGGAACTCTCTGCTTGCGGTGTGATGGATAGCAAAAGGAAAGATAACCTGAAAGCTGAAATCAGTAATCTGATAAATACATAAGATTATGCACATAGACTTTGCCCCGGCATCAAATGGAATATATAATAATGTTGGTAGTAGTCGACAGCTAGCTAATTATCTGGAACATGAAGATTTGGAACGCATGGAAAAGGATATCTATACCGAAGGCTTTTTCAACCAAACGGATGATAATATCTACAAATCAAAGGTCATAAAAGATATAGATTCCAATATCGGGCAACTTCTGAAAACAGATGCTAAGTTTTATGCTATTCATGTCAGCCCATCCGAAAAGGAACTCCAAGCGATGGGTAGTACAGAACAGGAACAAGCCGAAGCCATGAAACGCTATATCCGTGAAGTATTTATTCCTGAATATGCTAAGAACTTCAACAAAGGACTATCCGAAGCCGACATTAAGTTTTATGGTAAGATTCATTTTGACCGCAACGGCTCTGACAATGAGTTGAATATGCACTGTCATTTGATTGTGAGCCGTAAAGACCAAGCAAATAAAAAGAAGTTATCACCGTTAACCAACCACAAGAACACCAAGAACGGAATAATCAAAGGTGGCTTTGACCGTGTAAACCTGTTCCAGCAAATTGAACAAGGATTTGATAAGCTATTTGGCCACGACCGCCAACAATCCGAATCGTTCGATTACCACAATACAATGAAGAACGGTCCTATACTCGAGCAACTCAAATTACAAGAACAAGAATTGCGATCTAATGAAAGAGAAACAGAAATCTATCAAGATGACAATATAGAAAACTTGTTTTCAATCATTCCTGAAAACAAGGAAACAAACAATTCATCTTTCAATACAGAATACTATACTGACAAACATACCAATAATCATATATCTTTCCATCCATCTAGTAATCAAGAGAATAAATTTTCCCATTGTTCTTTGATCTCCTTTGTTCAGTCAAAAGTGGATCTCCCACCAAATCCCAACATTGTGCAAGGCAAAACTCCCAAAAAGAAAAGAAAGAAAAGACTATAATTTTTTGATTCATTTGAATGTAGACATCTATCTTCGGATTAAACAGTAGCACTATACCAAGAGTGATACCTAGAACCACACTCCTTTCGCCGCTCTTATTGCGGTAAATAAGCATGGTATTCTCCGCAAAATCTTATAATACTAATTCATAGTTAGTGCTTCGCCCACCTTCATTAGTTTTACGCAATATTCCTTTTCCCACCAAATCCTGTATATCACGCAATGCTGTATCAGGAGAGCATTTAGTAATCTTCCCCCATTTGGAAGAAGTTAGTTTTCCATCAAAATTATCCCAAAGCAGATTTACTATTTTAATCTGCCGTTCATTCATCGATACTAACCGATATTTATCCCAAAAAGCAGCTTTCTCCAAAATAGTGCTAATTGTTTTTTCTGTATCAAGTAAAGCAGCTTCTAAACAATCAAGAAACCATTCTAACCAAGCAGTTATATCTAAACTACTTTTTTGTACTTTTTCTAATGCCTCATAATAACCTTTTCGCTGTTTACGTATCTCAGCAGACATACTATAAAAACGATGTGGTATTTCGTCAGCACGAGCCAAGAATAAATCAGTTATCGTTCGAGATATGCGCCCATTCCCATCATCAAACGGATGTATAGTTACAAACCATAAGTGAGCAATAGCAGCTTTTAAAACAGGATCTATTTTCTGATTGTCGTTTGCCCAATCTAAAAACAAATTCATTTGGTGAGGTACATTATCCGAATTAGGAGCTTGATAATGTATTTTTTCTTTTCCCATTGCTCCCGATATAACTTGCATTGGCTCTAATCCTTTTCGCCAATCAGCGACTGTTATTTTATATACTCCGCTTCGTCCTGTAGGGAACAAAGCAGAATGCCAACCAAAAAGACGATCATCTGTCAATGGCTGCATATAGTTTTGAGTAGCATCTATCATTACTTGTACAACTCCATCTACATAGCGATCAGCTTCGGGTAATCCTTCTATCTCTATTCCCAGATGACGAGCCACAGAAGAGCGTACCTGATCTACATTCAATATTTCACCTTCAATCTCAGATGACTTTGTAACATCTGCTGTTAACGCATCAAGTATTGCGCAACTTTTCAAATCAAAGCCGAGCGCACTCATTTTACCTACAAGTTTACCTTGTAAGCTCCGAACTTTCCCTAATTTATACGATAGCTTTCTATCATCCCAAGTAAAATTAGGCCAGTCTTTATCTTGCCAAATATAGATAGTATTCATATTCTCCGCATATTATACAGCAAAAATACTAAATATTCATTGTTCCAATGCTAAACTTCCATTTTTTAACAAACAAGACAATATAACTTCTAAATATTCTTTGTAAAAAGTTGATTTTGAGAAATAAAAAATGTACTTTTACGAAAACAATTCATTTATATTGACTTTCTTCTTCAAAAAAGAGGGACTGTGTTATTTAAAACATTTCATCATTAAAGCGATAAGAAATATGGCAGCAAAAAAACCTAAGAGAATCGAAGTACTATCTACTAAAGTAAAACAACTAGTAGACTCACCAGAAAGTGAAATGACATTTGAGGATATTCTTATATTTATGAATGGCCGAAAATGCTATGATGAATTCAAAGAATATGAGCTAAAGCTCATAGATACTAAGTTGAATAATTGTATTGTTGGAATTATCATTACTGGTCAAAATAAAAATTTACCAGCCAAACGTGATAGGGCTACAGGTGAATTTTACCCTCTTAATCTTAATCCAGATAAAGAAACTCTTTCTTTTGGCAATATATTTTTGTACGATAAAAATTTGAACATTCTTTTATACGAAGTGAATATAAATGGCTGCTATATAGACAAATTTGTATCATGCATTTATCAAGAATGGCAAAAAGATGGGGATGATGACATCAAATTTGATTTATCATTTCCTGTATTATCTAGAAAAGGAGAGTACGAACGCCTTCTCAATATGACTTACTACAAAGAGTTCTTCGTTGAACTTACTTGTCCCCAAGAAATATTAGAAGAATATAAAGATGATAATAGTAGTATCTTATCAATAGTCAAAAGACATCTAAAAGATGGAATACAAAATAATACAGATTCAATCATCATTCGCTATTCTACATTTGGTAAAAAAGAAAACAAAGAGGGATTAGCTAGAAGACCTTTATTAAAGGTTGTCGATTCTGTTAGATACTTATTTAATGGAAATCAAAAGAAAAATGTGAAAGCTCTAAAAATCAAAGGATATCTTCAAGATCCTGATGAAAGATGTACAATGAAACCAGTCAACCTTGTCACAGACACATTTAATATATTTATCAAATTGACTGTAAAGTTGCTTTTGACAGACATTCAACAATTTGAAAGACAGCAAGAAATTGAAAAGTTGTACATAAAACATTTACCGGAATTTAAATACATACTAAAATAGTAAAGTGATAATATATGATTCAATTTCTTGAAAAATATGCTGCTGCTATAATTGGTATTACTTTAGGGTATTATATTTATAAATATTGCGGTATAAATCATGAATCAAGCAAGGAATTTATAAAGCAATATACAACAATTGGTACTTGTTTATTTGGTTTTTTACTAACGCTTTTTAGTATAATAATTCAAGGTAAAAATGTCGTTATTGATAAAATAAAAAGTAATAGAAAAACATTTGTTAGATTTGTGTGCTTGAATAAACAAGTTGTTATAGTGACACTTTTGCTAACAATATACGCATACATAATAGGTTATATTAATATAGAATGTTTTATTAGTGCATCAATGTATAAAGAAGAAATTCTCAATATTATAACAATTGTTTTTTATGGCGGTTTTATTTGGACTTTATTAATAACTATATATTTTTTAATAATATTTTATTTTATAATTCAAGGAAAAGAGGAGTGATAAATATGATACAGTGTGATGGTTCTTGCGTAAATAATATAATATTGCATAAGGTAGGAAATAAAGGAATAGATGAAGGAATTAAGTTTTCAAAATCTACCCTGAAAGTTGATGAATTGCTAACCAATATATTAGCTAAATATTTCATATCTCCATTCAAATCTGAAATTTATTTTAGGCTATTTCATCAAGTTGATTTGCGACTTAATGAAGTATACACATATATATCGAGTATCTTTGATGATCCAGCATCATTACATGAACAATCAGTCAACCTAGCAAAGCATCTTTATGACCAAAGTACTCATCCTAAAATAAAAGGTGGTGAATTTTATGTTGTGCATTTCAAAGATTGCACCGTAGCCGGAAAAACAGTTGATGCCATTGGACTGTTCAAATCTGAAAATAAAGATACATTTTTAAAAATATATCCTTCACAAGACGGATTTGAGATTGAAAGCGAAAAAGGAATAAATATAAATAGATTAGATAAAGGATGTATAATCTTCAATTTAGAAAAAGAGAATGGGTATTTGGTGACAATTGCAGACAATACCAATAAAGGAAAAGGAGCAGAAGCTAAATATTGGACTGAAGATTTTTTAAATGTTAAGCCACGTCAAGATGGATATTATTATACTGAAAATATACTTTCATTATATAATAACTATATTTCAAATGAGTTGCCTAAAAAGTTTGAAATTAGTAAGGCAGAACAAGCTTTATTATATTCTAAAAGCATTAATACACTAAAAGATAATACAAATATCAATTTAGATGAAATGTCTAAAAAAGTATTTATTAAACCCCAGATAATTGATAATTTTAATAAATATAAAACATCTTATCAAGAGGATAAGGAAGTTCAATTCAATGATAATATAGAAGTTTCTCAACAAGCATTAAAGAAAAGAGCAAAAGGAACAATGAATATAGTAAAATTAGATAAAAATTTCGACATTTGTATTCATGGAGGTGAGGAGTATATTCAAAAGGGATATGACGAAGAAGTAAAAATGAATTTCTATAAATTGTTTTTCAAAGAAGAGAAATAAGTGTGATAGCAAGTAATTTATTAGTTACCTGTTCAGAATAACTTTTTCTACATAATGTATTACAAAACAAAGTAAATCAATAGCAAGTAATAGTTTATTTTCCTAAGACATACAGCTATTGAATTTTATTTTTCTGAAATAAAAAGTATGCGAAATCTATTTTGAATTATATGTAATAAATTTAAATTGCTATCTTTGCCCTCAGTATTCTCCATGAGAAAACTACCGCAAAAGTATGTAGCAAATTAGTGGGTTAAATCATGGGATATGCTTGAAGCAAGAACTATAAAGTTTTAAATATCAGCCTAGTAACTCTCGTTGGAGAATCCCAGGCGGATCACATAAGAACAAAGCCAAACGGCGACAAAAAAGAGACAAGTCCTACAATATCAACGTATTGTAGGACTTTTTTTATTGTTTCAGTCTTGCCTGAAAGACAAAAAAGGGGCACGAAAAGACACGGTTGAGTATCCAAATCGTACCCCCTTCCCCAAAAAACGATTAGGGGGTACGATTGTCGGAAATCACTATCCAGGCAGAAGGTTTCAATCTCTGTATTGATTTTAGATATTATCATCTGAAACCTGTTTTACTGTGATTTTTTTATTAATGGTGTTTAAATTCAGTTGTTTACTCGAATACCTTTCTTTCATTTAAGAATAGCAAAGCAATACAAAAGTCATTCTGTAAAAGTAATTCAAAGTCCAAAACAGATACAGACACGATTTTTGTATATTTGCAGGATACAGATAACACCTGACAAGTATGAAAAAAGAAATCCTATATCAAGAAATAGCGAGAACTATTGCCTGTCAAATTAAGAAAGGCGTGTGGAAAGCTGGTGAGAAACTACCTTCTTTACGCACTATTAGCAATGAAAATGGTGTAAGTCTTAATACTGCAATTCAGGCATATTATGAATTGGAAAAAGACGGATTTATAATATCACGCCCAAAATCAGGTTATATTGTCAATTACAAACCCATACGCCTATCTGTTCCAGCGACAACACAACCGTCTGTAAAGCCTGAGAGCAAAGAGGTGATAGATTTGATTGCTGACGTATACAGCTCGTTAGAAATAGGAGATAAATCGATCACTCGATTTTCATTAGGAATGCCCGAAGATATTTTATTACCAATTGCAAAACTTAATAAAGAACTTATAAGAGCTATGCAGGCACTTCCGGGTAATGGAACCCGGTATGATGAAACACAGGGAAATATGCGATTACGTAAATCTATAGCTCGTTTTACGTATAGTTGGAAGGGAAACTTGACAGAAGATGATATAGTGACAACTGCTGGAGTTACTAATGCGGTTGCTTTAGCTTTATCTGTAATTACTAAGGTAGGAGATACTATTGCGGTTGAAAGTCCGGTCTATTTTGGAATGTTACAATTAGCCAATAGTATGGGGTTGCGTATATTGGAATTACCTACCAATCCAGTAACAGGGATTGATCCAGATGCGCTGAAAAAAGTTTTACCACAAATTAAAGCTTGCCTGCTTATAAGCAACTTTAATAACCCATTGGGAAGTTGTATGCCTGATGAACATAAAAGGGTAGTTGTTGATATGCTGGCCGGATATGATATACCTTTGATCGAGGATGATTTATATGGTGATTTATTTTTTGGTAATTCACGTCCTAAGCCCTGCAAGGCTTTTGACAAGAAGGGGCTTGTTTTATGGTGTGGTGCGGTATCTAAAACATTAGCGCCGGGGTATCGGGTAGGATGGATTGCTCCCGGCAAATTTAAACATGCTATTATTCGCCAAAAGAATATTCACCTTATTTCTACGCCTGCGCTTAATCAAGAAGCGGTTGCCAATTTCATGGAGAATGACAGATACGAAAACCATTTACGTAAACTGCGACAAGAATTATACGCAAACAGTATTCATTTTGCCCATTCCATCATGGATTACTTCCCCGAGAATACAAAAATTGTTACTCCACAAGGAGGATTTATGCTTTGGGTGGAATTAGACAAACAGATTGATACAACAGAACTTTATTATCGGGCTATGCAGCGAAAAATAAGCATAGCCCCCGGACGTATGTTTACATTACAAGAGCAATATACCAATTGTATGCGTTTAAGCTATGGACAACGATGGACTCCACTTCTTGAAGAACGTTTAAAACAATTGGGGGATATAATTAAAAATCACTTTAACTGATGTATGTATTCTTTTAGTACTTCCCCTATTACTTGAAGTCCTTTCATGATTCTATCTTCTGGCATATTAGAGTAATTTATTCTAAAAGTATTTTCTTTGTGCTCAACAGGATAAAATGAACTGCCGGGTACAAAGGCTATTTTCTGTTCAATGCATTTTTGCAGGATGTCATGCGCTGAAATATTTTCGGGTAATTCAATCCAAGTAAATAACCCGCCTTGAGGATGAGTATATTTTATGTCATTAGGAAAATAGCGTTCAATACATTCTAAAGCTATATCTCTGCGTTTTCTGTAGACTTCTACTATTTTGCTAATATGCTCATCAATATCATATCGTTTTAGATATTCGGCAATAGTCATTTGAGCTATTGTGTTACACTGCAAATCAGTGCCCTGCTTAACTAACACATACTTGCGGATAATATCTTTATCACCTGCAATCCACCCAATCCGAAAGCCCGGACAAAAGATTTTAGAAAAACTACCAGTGCATAAGATATTACCTACCTTATCAAAAGACTTTATAGAGGGTAAAGACTCTCCTTCAAACCTTAATTCTCCATAAGGGTTATCTTCAATAACAGGAATATCATATAAAGCAGATAGTTCAGCCAGTTTTTTTCGTCTTTCCAAACTCCATGTTTTTCCAGTGGGATTTTGAAAGGTTGGTATTACATATATTAGTTTTATATTTTGAGTATTATTCAGTACCTCTTCCAAAGTAGCCATATCCATGCCTTCTTCATCTGTTGGAATTTCAATGAAGCCACTCCCATATGATTTGAATGCGCTAATTGCTGCTAAATAGGTGGGGCTTTCACACAATACGATATCACCATCGTCCAGAAATACTTTTCCGGATAAATCTAATCCTTGTTGCGAACCGTGAGTTATAAGAATATTATCCTTATCAAACGATGTCCCTAAGCGTTCATTCATTCGTTTGGCAATCCATTCACGTAAAGGATAATACCCTTCAGTAGTCGTATATTGAAGAGCTTTTGCTCCTGCTTCTTGCAAAACGACCTGATTCATTTTGTTAATTTCATCTATGGGGAATAGCTCAGGGGCAGGTAGTCCACCAGCAAATGAAATAACATCTTCCCGTTCTGTAACTTTGAGTATTTCTCTTATTTCCGAAGCCTTTATATAAGACATTCTCTTGGCAAATTTCAACTTCATAATCATTAAATATATTTGAAAACTAAAATAATGCAAAGTAAAGCATAATAGATAAATGAGAACAGATACAATTTGCACAATATCAGCGGGTACAGATTTTCGGAACCAAGTATTATCCCGATTGTATCGCCTACCGAAAGAATTAAACGGACAGTTATCAATAGAAAGACAGGACTGATACTTGCGTCGACAGTTATTCTAGCCGAACCTCAATTAACCAAGCGTGAGAAAGAAATACTAATATTAATTCGGCAAGGTTTTCTGAGCAAAGAGATCGCTTATAAGCTAAATCTTAGTATTTATACGGTAAATAATCACCGAAAGAATATATTGGCAAAGCTAAATGTAGATAATGCGATCGAAGCTATCAATAAGGCGGAAAATTTCGGTATTCTCTATTGATTACGATATCCAATCCAAACCACTAGCTAATATTGATATGATTGCGGTTATATTTCATCCTCTGGGGCTGAATCCATTTGTGCGATGCGCTATGAGTGAATTATACAATCATTTTTCTGCGGAAAAAGTAGTGCGGGTATCGTATGTAAAGAATACCCGCACTTTCTATTTATTTTGAAAAACGTAATTTTATAGTTCAAGATTCACTTCATTCATATTGATTTCAAGAGAGCGCCGCTATACCTGTTCCTATCAAGTTTGCGTTATTCATATTGTTGATATGGATTTCGACATCCGCTAATGCGGATTCATTAAGGAGTTCTTGTAATTTCTCCAGAACAAGAATGTTATAGTTTTTATCTTTTCTATTCTCGCTCCAAAATAGACTGCCTTCGGCTACTAGACAGATTTTTTGTATATCTTTATTATATGATCTCAGTAACTGAATAAGGCCCAGTAGCGATGCGGCGACTAATTGTGCTGATCTGTTGTAGATCCAATGAGCTACATCTACATATACGTCCTTGTGAATATCCGGATAGTTCATGATAGCGGTCAATTTTTGGGCATCGAATTTATTCTCAAACTCATCCAAAGGGAAAGCCGCTTTCAATATATCGCCTAGATACATACCCGAAACCGCTTTCTCAAACCGCTGTTTTCCAAGGCTGTCTGAAATGGCGTCAACCGTGTCATCGACTGTCGTGAGGAATGGAGGATGGAAGTTACCCGACT
>ERZ773178.4784-NODE-4784-length-9952-cov-4.989795_pt1 | contig 9952 bp, 10 predicted proteins | sample MGYA00580533_ERZ773178 | MGnify/ENA primary metagenome ERZ773178 (study PRJEB29015, sample SAMEA2737859) | human gut metagenome | biome: human gut; feature: human-associated habitat; material: faeces | place: China | collected 2012 ...
GATGGTTGCAGGGCTTGAAAAGGCAGCGAACGGCAACCGGGAGATTGTGGTCCGCCTGAAAATCCATCCGGGCTATCACATTTATGCTTATGTTGCTGAGAGCGATCCCTTTGTTACCACGCAGGTAGAGCTCCAATTGCCGGAGGGGTGGACGATTGTCGGTAAACCGAAACTCCCTTCCGCCAAGTCGTATAATAAACAAGGTACCACCGTTTATGAAGATGAAGCCATTTTCCGGTACGAAATCTCCGGTAGTGGACAAGGGGAAGCAAAGTGTACCGTCAGCTATCAATGCTGTGACGCACACATCTGTTTTCCACCGATTGAAAAGGAATTGAAAGTAATGTTGAAATAAAGTGTCATAACTAATGAAAGGAATCATAAGAAAAACAATTTTAGGCATTTGGTTTTTCGGTGGATTGTCCGCTTGCACATCGAAACCGCATTTTACCATAGAAGGCTCGTTGGACGAGAAAGTGGACGGTGAAGCTTACATCGTCGGCTATCCTGGCTGGAATAAAAAACCGGATACCTTGGCGCGGGCTGAAATCCGGGACGGGAAATTTACGTTGACCGGTTCACTACCCGATACCATGGAAGCGGGACTTTATATCACCGGAGAGAAAACCTATGCGATACTTTTGCTTGAAAATGCCGATTACCGGGCGCATCTTCACTTGAAAAATCCTGAGGCCAACCGAGTGGAAGGTCCGGAGCTGCAATTGCTATTTGCTGCCTATCAGGCCATCGGTAACAAGACGGCCGGACAAACGAATGAATTGCGCAACCGTTACTACTCTGCCCGTCAGAAAAACGATACGGCTACCATGAATGAGGTTATGAGAACCATGGGGAAATTGGGGGAGCAGACCGGTCGTGAACAGGAACAATTCCGGGAGGCGCATAAGGATGGTTTTTTAGCTGCCTATCTGTTGAACAAACGGATGTACCAATATCAGAACATAGAAGATTTACAGCGGGAATACGATCAATTGGGTGCTTCTGCCAAAGCGATGAAACTGACGCGGCAAGTGGTAGAGCGTTTGGACGAAATGGCTGCATTTGCCCCCGGCAAAAAGGCTCCGGATTTTACGCTTCCAACACCCGAAGGGGATTCTTTGTCCATGTATTCCATCCAAGGGAAAGTGAAAATCCTCGATTTTTGGGCGTCGTGGTGTGCTCCTTGTCGGGCGGAAAATCCCTACATGGTGGAACTTTATAAAAAATACCACCGGCATGGATTGGAAATCTTGAGTGTTTCATTGGACCACCAGCAGGCTCCTTGGGTGAAAGCCATTGCGGATGACCACCTTTCTTGGAACCATGTGATGGATACTCAAGATGTCTCTCGAGGCATGTATAAACTGCTTTGCGGTATTCCCCATGTGATTGTACTTGACGAAAACAATGTCATTGTCGCCAACGGTATTCGCGGAAAGCAATTGGATATAAAACTGAAAGCAATTTTCGGAAAGTAGAGCTATCCTCTATTAGCAGGCTGCCGGACTCTTGAAGTGAAGTGCCCCCAAAAAGTTGGACATAAAACTTTTTGGGGGCATTTCATTGTTAGACAGTCCCTTTTTATTGGGGTTATCCACCGAAGTTGTCGTACATAACATTTTCGTCGGGAACTCCCAGATCGTACAGCATTTTGGTTACTGCCTGGATCATCATTGGAGGTCCGCACAAGTAGTATTCGATATCTTCGGGGTTCTCGTGGTTCTTCAGATAGTTCTCGAAGATCACCTGGTGTACGAAGCCCGGTTTGTAGGCCACGCCGGCAGCATCTGCTACAGGGTCGGGACGGTCGAGGGCTAGTGTCCAATGGAAATTCGGATTTTCTTCCTGGATCTTATTGAATTCATCCACGTAGGGAGCTTCCTGCAGAGCACGTGCTCCGTACCAGAAGGTCACTTTACGGTCTGTATGTATCGTATGGAACAGGTTGAAGATGTGTGAACGCATCGGAGCCATACCGGCACCACCACCGATGAACATCATCTCGTTGTTGGTTTCGCGCAGGAAGAATTCTCCGTAAGGACCGGAAATCGTTACTTTATCTCCCGGTTTACGCGAGAAGATGAAAGAAGAACAGATACCCGGATTTACCGGAGCAAAAGCGCCTGCCGCACGGTCGAACGGCGGAGTGGCGATACGAATGTTCAACATGATGATATTGCCTTCTGCCGGGGAATTGGCCATAGAGTAGGCCCGGTAGGTCGGTTCGGGATTATGCATCTTCAGATCGAACATTTTCATCTTTTCCCAATCGCCTTTGTATTTTTCATCGATGATCATGTCCTTGAAGTCGACATCCAAGGCAGGTACATCGATTTGAATATAACCTCCGGATTTGAATTTCAGATTTTCACCTTCCGGCAATTTTACAACGAATTCTTTCAGGAAAGTAGAAATATTCCGGTTGGAAACTACGGTACATTCCCATTTTTTGATTCCCATCACGGATTCCGGAATACGCATTTCGATATTTTCTTTCACTTTCACCTGACAAGCCAGACGCCAGTTTTCGTGCTGCTGTTTGTAGGAGAAGAAACCTGTTTCGGTCGGGAGGATAGAACCTGCACCCGAATCTACCTGGCATTTACACATACCACAGGAACCTTTACCACCACAGGCCGAAGGCAGGAATATTTTCTGGCCTGCCAGGGTGGACAACAGTGAGCTGCCCGGTTCGGTTGTAATGATCCGGTCGCCATTGTTAATGCTGATTTTCACATCCCCTTTGGCGGTCAGTTTGGCTTTGGCAAACAAAAGGATACCCACCAGAATCAGGATGACAATCAGGAATACCACAATGCCGGTAGTGACGATTGTTGTATTTATTGCTAATAGTACCATTTAATTTTAAATTTTAAATTTTAAATTTTAGATTTTAAATTTTAAATTATTCTGCATCGGCATTGCCTTCATTTTGTGCTGAAGCCATCTGATCTTTTTCAGTCAGGTAACCGGTGACGGTCTCTTCTTCACCATAAGAGGATACCTGTGCCGTCGTTTCGGTTTGTGCCGGCTGAGCTTTCAGTTTATTCAGGTCGATACCCAGGAAACTCATGAAAGAGATAGCCATCAGTCCGGTCACGATAAACGTGATACCGATTCCCCGTAATGGAGCCGGAATGTCGGAATATTTCAGTTTCTCCCGGATAGCGGCAATACATACGATAGCCAGCATCCAGCCGATACCTGAGCCCAAACCGAATGTCGTCGCTTCGAGTACACTGCCGTAGTTCCGCTGTTGCATAAACAGGGAAGCTCCCATGATAGCACAGTTTACAGCGATCAGGGGCAGGAAGATACCCAATTGGTTGTACAAAGCGGGAGCGAATTTCTCGACGATCATTTCCACCAATTGTACCATAGCGGCGATGATGGCGATGAACATGATAAAACTCAGGAAGCTCAGATCGATTCCGGCAGCTTCATCCCCGAGCAACCATTGTAAAGCACCGGGTTTCAACACATAGTTGTCTAACAGATAATTGACCGGAACGGTGATGAACAATACGAAAATAACAGCGATTCCCAGACCGAAAGAGGTCTTCACAGTCTTCGATACGGCCAGATAGGAACACATGCCTAAGAAATAGGCAAAGATCATATTGTCGATGAAGATGGAACGGACGAATATATTTAATAGATTTTCCATATCTTATTTTTACTTTAATTATTTTTCTATTAAATCTTTATTTCTGGAACGGTGTACCCAGATAATCAGTCCGACAAGAATCAAAGCCATGGCCGGCATAATCATCAAACCGTTATTGAGATAACAACCGCCGTTCTGTACATACCACGATTCCGGAATAATACGGAAACCGTAAAGTGTACCCGAACCGAGCAGTTCACGGAAGAAAGCTACGATCACCAGGATCAGGCCGTACCCCAAACCGTTACCGATACCGTCCAGCAAAGAAGGCCAGGGTTTATTGGCGAGGGCGAAAGCTTCGATACGTCCCATGATGATACAGTTGGTGATGATCAATCCGACATATACGGACAGCTGTTTGCTGACATCGTAAGCGAAAGCTTTCAACAGCTGATCGACGATGATTACAAGAGCGGCCACAACGACCAATTGTACGATGATACGGATACGGGTCGGAATGGTATTTCGCATCAGCGAAAGGATCACATTCGAGAAAGCGGTTACGGCTGTTACCGAAAGCCCCATTACGATGGCAGGCTCCAGCTTGGCAGTAACAGCAAGGGCAGAACAAATACCCAGGACCTGTACGATAACCGGGTTGTTCTTACTCAGAGGACCGAGCAGGAATTCCCGGTTCTTAGCTGAAAATAATGCGCTCATTTTATTTTTGTTTTAAAAACGGTTCGTAATAGGTTAAGTAATTCTTGATCATGGTCTCTACTCCTTTGGAAGTGATCGTACCTCCGGATATGGCATCGACTTCATTCGCCCCGGAAGCATTCCCGCCTTTTACGACCAGAATTCCAACCAACTGATTCCCGGAGAAAATCTGTTTGTTCCGGAATTCTTTATTGAATTCAGGCGTGGTAATTTCAGCTCCCAACCCCGGAGTTTCTCCCTGGTGGTCGAAGAAAGTACCGTAAACGGTATCTTTGTTGTCGTCCAGGGAGATATATCCCCAGATAGGGCCCCATAAACCGGCTCCGTAAATCGGTAGGATGTATTTGGTGGCTCCGTCGACATTGGCGACAAATACGGGAAGTTCCCGTTTTTCAACCGGTAGGTTGTATTGTTTTTCGATGTTTACGTCAAAGGCCTTGCCTTCGATTCTATCTCCTTTGCTGTTTATAATAAACTGCTCCTTGATATATTTGTCGAAGAGTTCTGCAGAATTGGCAGCAGTGGAGGAAATGTGTATCGCACTCAGTATGTTCTGTCTCTTTTCGTTTTGGCGGTTTTCATTCTGCCGGGGTTGCAGGGAAAGAGATACGATGGATAGTAGCGCTGCAACAACGACTACCAGAACAACTGAATAGAGGAATGTATAGGTATTTCCTTGTTTATTCATATCTTTTAAATCTATGATTGCTTAAATCTTAAATCGTCAATTAGCAACGGCTTTCGCTCTTTTCAGTCTGCGTTTGATGTTAGCCTGTACAACGAACCAGTCGATCAGGGGAGCGAACGTGTTCATCAGCAGGATTGCCAGCATCATGCCTTCGGGATAACCCGGGTTGATGCAACGGATGATCACAGCCATCGCTCCGATCAACAGACCGTAAACATATTTACCTGTATTGGTTTGAGCGGAAGTTACCGGGTCGGTAGCCATAAATACCGCTCCGAAAGCAAAACCGCCCATTAACAGTTGCTGATAGGCTTCGACACCGGAAATCGGCTGGAATATGAGCGCCATGAGATAACCTCCGACAAAAACCGAAATCATGGTGCGCCAACTGGCGACGTTGGTCAATAACAGAATCACAGCTCCGATCAGAATACAGAAGGCCGAGGTTTCACCGACCGAACCGGGAATAAATCCCCAGAACATGTCTGCCGTACTGTAAGTCAGGGGTTGGCCCAGAGCCATTTGTGCCAGTGGAGTGGCTTGTGAGATGGCATCGGCTGTGTCTCCGGCAATCCATACTTTATCTCCTGAAATCATAGAAGGATAGGAGAAGAAAAAGAAAGCACGGGCCAACAGGGCTGGATTCCAGATGTTCATACCTGTACCTCCGAAAATTTCTTTACCGATGATTACTGCGAAGGCTGTCGATAAAGCCACCATCCATAACGGAGCTTCGACAGGCATAATCATGGGGATCAGTAAACCGGAAACCAGAAAACCTTCATTGATTTCATGTCCCTTCATTTGGGCGACTGCAAATTCGATGCCCAATCCAACGACATAAGATACGATGATCATGGGGAGCACTTTCCACAAACCGTAGAAGAACAGTTGGAAGAAAGTGGTGTCTGCCAGGCCGCCGACAGCATTGAAATGCTGATAACCTACGTTGTATATCCCGAAAAGAAGTGCCGGAATCAAAGCAAGTACCACGATGATCATGGTTCTCTTCAGATCGACGGCATCCCGGATATGAGCTCCGCTGGAAGTGGTCGTATTCGGCACGAAAAGAAAAGACTCGAAACCGGTGAAAACGGAGTGGAATTTTTCCAGCTTACCTCCTTTTTCAAATTTGGGTTTCTGCTTATCCAAATAATTTCGTAAAAAGTTCATTTTATTAATTTTAGATTTTAAATTTTAGATGTTAGCTCCGATACCTCCCTATTGGGTGATGATCGGAAATCTTCCATCGTAAATTAATTCGTTTCTTTCATCATCAGTTCGATTCCGTCGCTCAGGATTTTCTGAACAGGCGTCTTCGAGGTACAGACAAATTCACATAAAGCCATGTCTTCGGGCACAACTTCGTAGATACCGAGTTGTTCCATGCGGTCGATATCCTGGGCAAGGACAGCTTTCAGCAAATATACCGGATAGATGTCCATCGGAAATACTTTTTCATATTGTCCGGTAACGACGAAGGCCCGGCGTTCACCGTGGTAATTGGTGTCCAGGGTGTAATGTTTCTTCGGACATAAAAAGGACGGGAATAATCTGGAAGCCGAGAATTTATTGAAACCCGGGGCCGCCCAGCCTAAAAATTCGTAGTTATTGCCTTCCGGGATGACGGTGATTTGATTGTCGTAATAGCCCAGATGACCTTCCGGAACGACTCGGGTTCCGGTGAGTACGTTGCCGGAAATGATCCGTTGTTCTACTGCATTTTTTAATTTTCCTGCGGTGAGATCCTGAATAGAAGCACCCAAAATACTGTGATAATACTGGGGTTTTGTCACTTCAGAACCGGCCAGGGCGATAATTTTACGTGCATCGAACCGGCCTTCATTGAACAGGCGGCCGATGATAGCGACATCCTGAATGTTGACCACCCATACTTGTTCTCCTTTGTTGATCGGATTCAGGTGATGAATCTGAACACCTACGTTGCCAGCCGGATGCGGACCGGCAAAATAATTGATATCTACATGCTGTAGTTTGGTAAATACAGAAGCGGAGGGAGTATTTTCCTGCAAGCCCAGATTTACATTTTTATTGCAGAGTTTGCAAAGGCAATCGATACCGGTTTGAAGATCTTTGCTCTGATTGTTCAGGATCAGGTCGTAATCCGGAGCCAGAGGAGCAGAATCGAAGGCCGACACGAAAACGGCTTTCGGTGTACTCATCGGGTCTGCAATGATGTCGTAAGGACGTTGTTTGATCAGAGGCCAAACGCCGCTTTCCAACAGCCTGTCGATGATTTCATCCCGATTCAGTTTGCTGACTTCTGTTTTTCCGAAATCCCGGTACCGGGTCTCGGCATCTGCCTTGACTACGACTTCCAGTAATTTACGTCTTTCGCCTCGGTTGATGGCTTCAATGGTACCACTTACCGGTGTTGTGAATTTAATTTCGGGATGTGTTTTGTCGATAAATAAGACATCTCCCGCTTTCACTTCATCGCCGACCTTGACTGCTAGTTTCGGAGTCATAGCCCGGAAATCCGTCGGTTTTAACGCACAACTGGTTATTTTACCAGCAGGTTGCACCACTTTTTCCGCTTCTCCGTTTAACTTGATATCAAGGCCTTTTTTTAATTTGATTACCTTGGACATGTGTTTTAATTATTAATAATTAAGTATTTACAATTACTGACCACATAACTTTTTACCTCGCCCCGATAAGGGGCTTGCAAAAATATGAAGTGTTATAGTTTTCCTAAAATTAAGACACAAATATACAAACCAATTACGTAATTTTGTCGTTAATTAGATTTTAATTTATTGGGGATGAAGTTTTTTTTGAATCTATCGGTTTTTATCCTGGGGATAGGGAATATGATACCGGCGCAAAGCCAGATCAGAACCGTTCAGTGTTACCCTGTCGGCAGTCCTTTTGCCGAACCGGTTATCGAGTTGGGGAGTGGACAGCAGCTTTTTTTTAGTTTCGACGATCTGAGTAGCGAGACGAACTCATATACCTATAAAATTGTTCATTGCGATCCTGATTGGAATAATTCCAATTTGAGCAGTTTTACTTATTTGACCGGATTTTTCAGTAATCCGCTGGATAATTACGAATACTCTTTCAATACGGTTGTGCCTTACACCCGGTTTACCTTGAATTTGCCGAATGAAGAAGTGGGTATCAAATTGTCCGGGAACTATTTATTACAGGTATACAACGATCAGAATCCGGATAGTGCGGTTGTTTCACAACGTTTTGCTGTCGTGGAAAATAAGGTCGGTATCGCTGCATCTGTGGTGAATAGCACGAATCCTACTTTTTTGTACACTTCCCGGCAACTGAATTTTACAGTGAACTATACCGGTTTGCAGATCTATAATCCGGTGCGGGATACCCGGGTGTATGTGACTCAAAACCAGGATCCGAATTCCCGCAGAAATTTTACTCCCACTTTTGTCCGGCAAAACCAATTGGTATATGGCAACGGGAGCGATAATATTTTCAACGGTTTGTCTCCTTTTCGTAATTTCCAATGTTCCAGTTTGGTTTATTATACCCGTTATGTGAAAGATGTATTGAAGGGACCGGAAGGGAGATATAATTTCATCCTGGTACCTGGTACCGTTCCTCAGCGTTATATTCCGACCCCTGATCGGGGGGGGGGAATTTTTACATCGAGGCAGAGAATGTACAAAATTCTGATCTGGAAGCCGATTATATCGTCGCCCATTTTGCTATTCTTTATCCGGAACCTATTCCCGGAGCGGAAGTTTATATCTATGGGAAATTTGCAGACTGGCAGTTGCTGCCTGAATTAAAAATGGACTATGATGCGAAGAATAAAGCGTATGTCGGGCAGGCCGAGCTGAAACAGGGATATTATGATTATATGTTCGCTGTAGTCCCTTCGAAGGAGAAAAAACCTGATTTGGTGACTATGCAAAATAATTTTTATCAGACGCCGGACGAATATAATATCCGCTTCTATATGTATGATTATAATGTTATGTGTTTTAGATTGTTAGGGTATCAGACCGTAGGCGCAAAACCAATGGGAAGCTAAAGAGGGAGAAGAACATAACGGATTATGTTGGCATGATATTTGCTGAAAAAGAAATGATATATTAAGGGATACCATTGTATCGTTTGCTATGGTATTTTAAGTTTAATAGTTTAAATTGAAAAGGAAAAAGTCATGAAAAGTTTTTTACTCGTGTTATGTGTTGCGTTATCTGTTGTCGGATGTAACTCTTCGAAAAATATGGCGAAGTTGAGTGGAGTGAAATGGGTATTGCAAACGCTTAACGATAAAGAATTGAGCTTGACCGATCCCAATAGCGAGATTTTTATTCAGTTTAATGAAGCCGAACACCGGGTGAACGGAAGGGGGGGCTGTAACCGTTTTTTCGGTAATTATGAAATGGAGTCGAGCCGTTTGAAATTTTCTCCGATGGGAGCGACGCGGATGGCTTGTCCCGACCTACAGACCGAAACGGAATTTTTCCAAATGCTGGATGGTGTAGACGGTTATTCGATCAAAGACAACAAACTTTCTTTCCTGTCTAAAAATAAGGTAGTCGCTGTATTTAAAAAGGCCGAAGAAGCTAAGTAAAGGTTTTCCGGCTGGCCGGAAAAACGATCGGCGAACTCCTGTCTCTGATTGATGTTTCGTGGCTTGACATTTCTGTGGCTGATAAGCGAAATAGCCTTCCTGATGAAATTTTTCCCGGAATCGAAGATTGCGCCAATCAGGAAGGCCTAAAGGTGGGAGGCTGACCGGCACTCCGCTTACATTGCTTTCTTGTCTCGGTTTTGGGGTGTTTCGATTTCGCCGGCAAAAACGAATTCGGCAGGACCTTCCAGCCAAATGTCTGTGAAATGGTTGTCTGCCAGTTGTTTGAAACTTACTTTCAATATACCTCCTTTGGTTTGTATTAGTACGTTTTTTCTTTGCCAAAACTATTTTAAGTTGA
>ERZ773178.4789-NODE-4789-length-9944-cov-3.452017_pt1 | contig 9944 bp, 8 predicted proteins | sample MGYA00580533_ERZ773178 | MGnify/ENA primary metagenome ERZ773178 (study PRJEB29015, sample SAMEA2737859) | human gut metagenome | biome: human gut; feature: human-associated habitat; material: faeces | place: China | collected 2012 ...
TATTGCGGCAGTTCGACCGGTACATCGTTATCCAAGAGGCCGTTCGTCTCGCGGATGCAGCGCTCACTGGAGCAATAACGCTTCGAGAGCTGCCACAGGTCTTCCCCATTCCAACGAACGATCGTCAGCGACGGCACGGCTGCATACGGGGTTGAACGTTCCTGCACCGTCACGCCGGTGACCTGCCGGAACTCAGACGGACAAAACCGCGCCACATCGGCCGTGACTGCTGCACGCAGCTGAAAACCGTCTGCCGTTGCTGTAACCGCCGGTGCTTCCGGAAGCGCATACAGCAGCTCTGCCCGCGTACCGCCGGTCTCAAACTGCAGGTGCAACCGTTTCTCCAAGCAGGACACGTGCTGCTCGGCGTCCGTCACGAGCAAACGCACAAGCACATCGCAGCCATCGGACGCAGCGCCGCAGAGCTCAGCTCGCTGCGCGCGCACCGTCAGCGCGGCGGCATCGCACGCGATCACGCCCTCAGCAGCAAGATGCAGCGGCTCTGCCTGCTGCACCGTTCCGGCCGGGATCGTCTCCCATTCGAGCTGCAGCTGCGCGGTATTGCAATAGGCGTCCGTCACGCACTCAGCTGTAAGCTCACCAAAGCATACCGTCTGCGCGACCAGATGGTATTCCGTCTCCAGCGTCGCACCGTCGGCCGCGGTGCTCACGTTCAGATAGGCAGCTGTCAGGCTGACGCTTGCCTGCACCATGCAGGGCTCGGCGTCCGCCGGACAGTCGAGCAGCTGTGAAAACGGCGTCTCGAACGTCTCAACGACCGGGCAAGACTGCCCCTGCTGCAAATAGCTGACCGATGCACGCACGCGCCCCTGCACAACTGCACGCCCGTCGGCGATACGCACCTCATCGAACAGCACGGACTCTGTATGGCACAGCAGGCGGTCAGTTTCCGGCTGTCCGGCGGAAAAGCGGTGCATTTGCGTTGCCGTGAACGTCTGTTCCTCCACGGCCAGCGGCACGTGCACGCACAACGGTTCTGAATGTGTGAATACGGCACCGCTGTCACTCTCGATGCGCTCCGTGAGCGTGAGCTCCGTCTCCCGGTAGGCGCGCAGGCATAGACTCAGCCGCGCCGTCACACGTACCTTGCGGGAATTGACCGCGCGCGCATCCAGCGCAGCGAGCGTGCAGCGCAGCCATGGGCGCACGTCCTCTGCGAGTGTCTCACCGCTCATATGCACCTTGACTGGCAGCTCCACAGGGAAGCTGCGCAGCGCGCCGTTTTCCTCGGCATAGACGACATCCGCCGCAATGCAGCCTTCGATCTGTGCGCTCTTGTCCGAAAACGCGAGATTCCAAAGGCAGAACGTCCCCTCCGTGACCACGAGTGCGCTGAGATCACCGAGCGCGTCGGGCACGACGGCGTCCACGCTGCACGTCTCCTCCTCGGTGCGGTCAAAGACCCGCGTATACATTCTGTGCTCCTGCTTGCCCAGTTGTAGTTCCATAAAGATGTGCTCCTTATCGTTTTTTGTACATCCTTATGCCGGGCACACGGCGGTTATGCCGCCATCAGCACCGCAGCAGCCACACACCGGCCGCAATGAGCGCACCGCCGAGCGCAAACCACCAGAATCCCGCCGGCAGCACGAGCGCCAGAATGATGAGCACCCCGGTGACCACGCACGCAATGCCGATCCAAAAACAGATCCCCCGCCGTCGAAACATAAAGCACCGCCCTCCGCTTGCAGGTTATCCCTACAGGATATGCGGAGGACGGTGCGTTTGTGCGTTATTTTTTCTTTTCCCAGTCGCAGACCTGCGCCGAGAGCGCGTACAGGCGCGCATAGCTCTCGTGGCGCTCGGGCGCGATCTCGCCCGCCTCCACGGCGGCGAGCACCGCGCAGCCCGGCTCTTTCAGGTGCGCGCAGTCACGAAAGCGGCACTTGCCGATGTACGGCCGGAATTCCCGGAATGCATACTGCAGATTCTCGCACGAGATAGGGTCGACCATATCCACCTCAAAGGACGCGAAGCCCGGCGTGTCGGCGACAAACGTGTCCTCGCCGAGGGCATAGAGCTCGACATGGCGCGTCGTGTGCTTGCCGCGGCCGAGCCGCTCACTGACAGCGCCGGTCGCAATGCCGAACGATGCATCGAGCGCATTGAGCAGACTCGATTTGCCGACGCCGGAGTTGCCGGTGAAGGCACTGGTCTTACCGCGCAGCGCATCGCGCAGTTCATCCATGCCGAGCCCGGTCGCGGCGCTCGTGCGCAGGACACGAAAGCCGATGGAGCGGTAAATGTCATAGAGATGCTCCGCCGGGTCAAGATCACACTTATTGAGGCAGACGACCGGCTCGCAGCCCGCGTTTTCCGCGATAGCGACCACGCGGTCGATCAGAAACGGATCCGTGATCGGATTGACGTTTGCGCCGATCATGATAAGCTGATCGATATTCGCCACAGCCGGGCGGATGAACGCATTGCGCCGCTGCTCCACCGCGTCGATGCGCCCCTTGCCGTGCGCGTCGAAGCTCAGCTGCACCCGGTCGCCGACCAGCGGGCTGCACCCGTCATACCGGAAGCGGCCGCGCGCCTTGCACTCCACGATCTGATCGCCGGCGGCCACATAGTAAAAGCCGCTGAGCGCCTTGATGATGACACCCTGCACCATAAGCAATGTGCTCCTTTGTCTGTTACGGTTTTTCCGGCCCGTCGGAGATCCAGATGTAGACCTTGCTGTACTCCGTGAGCTTTGTGTTGGCCGGTGCGCTCTGTTTAAAGACCGTGCCCTGCTTTGCGTCATTCGCCTCTTTGTACGTGCCGCCATAGCAGAGGCCGCTGCTCTCGATGCGCGCGATCGCGGCCGACTCCGTGAGCGTAGACAGGTCGGGCACGGTGACCTCCCGCAGCGTCGGTCCGCCGCTGACGATGAGCTTCACGCTCGTACCGACAGCCACCTTTTCGCCCGGCGCGGGCTCTGAGCGGATGACATACTTCGCCGTCACATCCTTGGACGCCTGAAACTCCGTCGTGACGGTAAAGCCGGCTTTTTCGAGCATTTCCGTCGCCGCCTCATAGTCCTCATTGACCACATACGGCACCTCCGCCATGACAACGCCGGTGCTGACGGTGAGCTGCACGCTGATGCCCTCCGGCACGCGCATACGGCTCTTTCCGGCTTCCGGGTCCTGGGCGATGATGACACCGTCCGGCACCTCAGGGTCGACGGTATACAAAACGGTAAAGCGATAATCGGAATACTGCTTGTCGTTGACGACTGCCTCATAGGATTTTCCGGTAAAATTCGGCACGTCCACGCGCTCCGCCGTGCGGAACAGATCCTCGAGCCAGAAATTCCAGAGGAACACGAACAGCAAGACGGCAAACACACCGACCGAGAAAATGCCCGTGAAATAGCTCACGCGCTTGGCGCGTTTGCGCCGCCGTTGATATTCTTCTTCCGTGAGGTCATGCCCCACGCCGAAGAACGACTCTTTTTTCTCCGCGTTCTCCTTGCGCCGCTCGGCGAGCGGACGCTGCTGATTGAGGTGCTTTTTGCAGGCGTTGAGTGCTTTGAGCAGCTCCCCCGCCGACTGATAGCGCTTGCGCAGGTCAGGCTCCATCGCCTTGAGCGTGATGCGCTCAAGCTCCTCTGGGATCGCGCTGTTCCACTCCCGCGGCGGCTTTGCGCTGCCGGCGATGTGCTTGAGTGCGATCTCCTCCGGAGTGTCGGCGTCATACGGCAGGTGGCCGGTCGTCATCTCATAGAGCACGACGCCGAGCGAATACAGGTCGCTGCGCGCGTCTGCATTGAGGCCCTTCGCCTGCTCGGGCGCAATATAGTGCACCGAGCCGATGGCCTGACCACTGCGCTCCTCGTGGATGTTTTCCAGTGCGGCAATGCCGAAATCCGCCACCTTGACCATGTCGTCGTTCGTGATCATGATGTTCTGCGGCTTGATGTCGCGGTGGACGATGCCGTGCGCGTGCGCGTGCTGGAGCGCTTTTGCGATCTGCGTGGCATAGCTCAGCGCCTCCTGCGCGCTGAACACGCCGCGCTCCGCGAGGCGCTGCTTGAGCGTCACGCCCTCGATGAGCTCCATGACGATATACTCCGTATCACCGCTGTGCCCCACGTCATACACCGCGACGATGTTCGGCTGCGAGAGCATGGCGACGGCGTGTGCCTCCGCCTGGAAGCGGTTTTTCAGCTCGGCATCCTCGGCCATTTCATCGCGCAGGATCTTGACGGCGACATAGCGGTGCAGCTTATGGCACATGGCCTTATAAACGACCGACATGCCGCCGCTGCCGATGACCTCCAGGATCTCGTAGCGATCGTCCAGCATCTGGCCGATATAACGATTCATTGATTGTTCCATAGTGTTCCCCCGTTGCCGCGCTTAGCGGAAAAGAACCAGCGCTGTCACATTGTCACGCGCACCGCGCGAGAGCGCCGCCGCGATCAGGCGGCAGCAGATCTGCTTTGCATCTCTGGAACTGCGGCAGAAATCATGCATCTGCACATCCGTGAGCGTGTTGGACAGTCCGTCCGTGCACAGCAGCAGCCGCGCGCCCAGCGGAAACGGCATGCTGCAGCAGTCAGGCTCGACCTTGGCCCCGACGCCGACAGCGCGCGTGATCACATTGCGGCGCGGGTGACGATGTGCCTGCTCCGGCAGCACCTGCCCGCTCGCGATCAGCTCCTGCACAAGCGAGTGATCCGTCGTGATCTGCTGCATACGGCGCAGGCCGACCAGATATGCGCGACTGTCACCGACGTGCAGCACCGTGAGCCGTCCGTGCCGCACGCAGGCGGCGACGATCGTCGTGCCCATGCCGCGCAACTCGGGATCGGCACAGGCACGACCATAGACCGCCTGATTGGCAGCGTCGCAGGCTGCGCGCATCGCAGGCTCGACCGCGCTGCCCGCCATCATCTCCCGGCGAAACTGCGCCAGAAAGGTCGACGCGGCAAGCTCGCTCGCAAGCTTCCCGCCGGCAGCGCCGCCCATACCGTCGCAGACGACGCCGACAACGCAACCCTTGCGCCGGATGCGCGCACCGGCAGCACGGTCCTGATTCTCCTTGCGGACAGCACCTCTGTCCGACTTTGCAAAGCATTGCATGGGCTCTCCCCTTTCAGGCGCGGTGATCCGCGACCTTCTTGCGCAGCTGGCCGCAGGACGCGTCCACATCGCTGCCGAGCTTGCGGCGCACGGTCACGTTCACGCCGGCCTGTTCCAAAATGCGTATGAATGCCTTGAGGTGCTCCGGCGTGGACGGCCGGAACGCACGCTCCTCCACATGGTTGAGCGGGATGAGGTTCACATGCGCACAGACGCGCCGCGCGTGCTTTGCCAGCAGCCGCGCGTGCTCGGGCGTGTCGTTCACGCCGTCGATCATCGCGTATTCGAAGGAAATGCGCCGCCCGGTCGCCTGATAATATCTGGCGCAGGCGTCGATGAGCGCCTGAACGCCGCGGCCGCGGTTGGCCGGCATGATCTTCGAGCGGGTCTCGTCATCCGGGGCGTGGAGCGAGACCGAGAGTGTGAGCTGCAGGTCGCGCGCCGCCAGATCATCAAAGCGCTCGATAAGTCCGCACGTGGACAGCGAGATGTGCCGCATACCGATATTCTCTCCATCGGGGTGGTTCACCAATTCGAGAAAGCGCATCACATTATCAAAGTTATCAAGCGGTTCGCCGATGCCCATAAGGACGATATTCGAGATCTTGCATCCAGATTCTCGCTCGGAGTAAAGCACCTCGTCGAGCATCTCCGAGGGCTCAAGGCTGCGGATCAGGCCGCCGATCGTGGACGCGCAGAACGCGCACCCCTGCCGGCAGCCGACCTGCGAGGAAATGCAGATGGTGTTGCCGTGCTTATAGTGCATGACGACCGTCTCGACGGCGTTGCCGTCATCGAGCTGCCAGAGGTACTTGATCGTGCCGTCCATGGCAGAGACCTGCTTGCGCAGCAACTCGAGCCTGGAGATGTAAAACTGCTCCGCGAGCGCTGCGCGCAGATCCTTGGACAGGTTCGTCATCTCGTCAAACGACGACGCGCCGCGCGCAAGCCACTGGAAGATCTGCTTGGCACGGTATTTCGGCTGCCCCATTTCGGCGAGCGCCGCCGCGATCTCTTCGGGGAGCATGGCTTTGATGTCTCTCATTCGTGTCTCCTCAGCTTACAGACAAAAAATCCGTCCGTTTCATGTTCCTGCGGCCAGAAGGTAAACATTCCGCCCGCCGTATCCGCCGCCGGGAGCGGCAGCGAAAACGCCTCCGGTGCAAAGTCCGGATGCGTGCGCAGAAAATCCCGCACCACATCCTCATTCTCGCGCGCAAGCACCGTGCACGTAGAATACACCAGCACGCCGCCGGGACGCACGCACGGTGCAAGGCCCTCGAGAATGTCGCGCTGGATGACCGGCAGCTGCGAGAGCGCCGCCGGGTCTTTGAAGCGGATCTCCGGCTTCTTGCGGATAACGCCCAGTCCCGAGCACGGCACGTCCGCCAGCACGATGTCCATCGTGCCGACCAGATCGGCATCCGGACGGCGGGCATCCATCGTGCGCGTCGAGATGCACGACAGTCCCAGCCGATCGGCACCGGCGCGGATACGCTTCCATTTATTCTCGTGTATATCGCAGGAAATCATACATCCCTGATCGCGCATCTGCATGGCAGCAGCGAAACTTTTGCCGCCTGGGGCGGCGCAGGCATCGAGCACGCGCATCCCCGGACGGACACCGGCGGCAAGCACTGCGCAGTGCGCGGCCGCGTCCTGCACATAAAACCAGCCGTCGGCAAAGGCGCGTGCAGCCGCAAGGTTTCCGCCGCGGCAGAGCAATGCGTCCGGCAGCCACGGGTGCAGCTGCGTCTCGATGCCGTCGGTACGCAGAGACGCAGCCAGGGCATCGGGTGTTGTTTTCAGGGTGTTCACCTGCAGACAGGCTGGCGCGTCGGCGTTGTTGGCCAAAAGCGCGCGCTCGGCAAAGTCATAGCCGTGCGCGTCGATGAGCATCTGCGCCAGCCACTGCGGATGACTGGTGCGCACGGAGAGATAGAACGCCGTACCCGCCCCCGGGATCTCCGGCAGCGCGTCACCGTGCTCCGCCACGCGGCGCAGGACCGCATTGACCAGCCCTGCTGCCCGTGCGCACCCTCCCTTACGGCAGAGCGCGACCGCCTCATTCACCGCCGCGCGCGGCGGTACTTTATCCAGTAATACGATCTGATACGCCGACAGCCGCAGCAGGTCGAGCACCTTCGGCTCGAGCTTTTGCAGCGGCGTCGTGCAGTATGCCGCAAGGTAATGATCCAGCAGCGCCAGATTTTGCAGCGTCCCGTAGCAGATGCGCGCTGCGAGTGCAGCGTCACGCGGCTCAAGCTGCGCATTTTGCAGCACGATGTTGAGCGCGGCATCCGACCATGCGCCGTTTTTGCGCCAGCGCTGCAGCGCGGTCCATGCCGCTTCCCGTGCAGTCATAGCCATGCTCAGCCCTCAACGGGCAGCGTGTGCCCAAGCAGGTAGTCAGCTGCGGACATGCGCTTTTTGCCCGGCGCCTGCAGCCGCGTGATGCGCACCGTCTGCCCATCGGCACAGGCGACGGTGACACCGTCCTTACCGGCCGCCACGATCGTTCCGGGGGCTTTACGTGTCGTGCGGTCTGAATAATCGGCGGCGTGGATCTTAAACGTCTGCCCGCCAAGCTCCGCCGTTGCGACCGGCCACGGCTCAAGGCCGCAGATGTGCTTGATGATCGCTCGCGGGCTCTGATCCCAGTCAATGGGCGAATCATCACGTGTGAGCGGGCGGGTATACGTCGCCGCGCTGTGATCCTGCGGGCTGCGCGGGGCAACGCCAGCGTCAACATCCCGCAGCGTGCGCACGAGCAGATCCGCACCCATGACGGCCAGCCGGTCAAAGAGTTCACCGGCGGTCTCGAATTCACCGACCGGCGTCTGCTCGGTGTAGATCACATCACCGGTGTCCATCTCGCGGTCGAGGTACATCGTCGACACGCCGGTCACCGCATCACCGTTGAGCACCGCCCACTGGATGGGCGCAGCCCCGCGATACTTCGGCAGCAGCGATCCATGCACATTGATTGCACCGAGGGGCGCGGCGGCAAGCAGCTCGTCCGGCAGGATGCGGCCGTAGGCCACGACGACGAGAATGTCCGGCTGCAGGCTTTGCAGCGCTGCCAGCGCCGTGCCGTCACGCATCTTTTCCGGCTGAAAGACCGGCAGGCCGTTTGCCAGTGCGATCTCCTTGACCGGGCTCGGCTGGAGCTTCATGCCGCGGTTTTTGGGCTTGTCCGGCTGTGTGAACACACCGACCACGTCAAAGTGGGCATCCAGCAGGCGCTGCAGGGACACAGCCGCAAAATCCGGCGTGCCCATGAATACGATGCGCATGCGCCTCACCTCTTCGACGACTGCTCCAGCTCCTCGGGAGCGAGCATCCGCGTGGCCTTGTCGGTGAACAGAACACCGTCAAGGTGATCGAGCTCATGGCAGAACGCACGCGCCGTCAGTCCATGCCCCTCGACCTCGAACCACGCACCGTGACGATCCTGCGCGCGCACCTTCACATAGTCCGGGCGCGCAACGATGCCGTACTCATCCGGCATGCTCAGACAGCCCTCGACGCCGACCTGCTCGCCGGCCGTTTCGACGATGACGGGGTTGATGAGCTCGATCATATACTCGTCCTTTTCATCAGGGACGTTCGTTTCCAGCACGATGACGGCGCGGCGCAGCACGCCGACCTGCGGCGCGGCAAGACCGACACCGTTGGACTCCGCCAGCGTCTGGCGCATATCGTCGAGCAGCATATGCAGACGGGGATTAAAGTCCTTGACCTCATGGCAGTGCTTGCGCAGCTGGGGGTCGCCGTTTTTTACGATCATTCTTGTAGCCATTGTATACCTCTCCTTAGTCCAGCGGGTTGTCATCGGCAAAGACGGTGACATCGCGGAATGATTTTTCAGTGTTGCAGTACATGACGATATTCGCCGCCGCGCGGCGCACCGCCTTGCTCTGGTTGCAGTAGAGCGTGACGCGGTAACGGTAGCGGTTATTCATGCGCACGACCGGCAGCGGTGCCGGTCCGAGCACCTCCGCGCGCTCACCGACGGTCTGCCGGAAGTAATCGCGGATATAGGCGCAGCAGCGCACGACCGCATTCTCCTGCGCGCCGGAGACCGTGACAGCCAGCACCTCGCTGAACGGCGGCGTGCCGTTGAGCTGCCGCAGCGCGATCTCCGAGCGGTAAAATGCATCGTAATCCTGCCGCGCAGCCTGACGGATGGTCTCGTTTGCGGGTGTGAATGTCTGGATCACGGCGCGGCCGGGTGCATCGCCGCGTCCGCTGCGGCCGACGACCTGCGTGATGAGCGAAAATGTGCGCTCATTGGCGCGGTAGTCACCGACATACAGGCTCTGGTCGGCATTGAGCACGCCGACGAGCGTGACATTTTCAAAATTCAGCCCCTTCGTGATCATCTGCGTACCGATCATGATGGGGATGCGCTCGCGCACGAACCGCTGCAGCAGCGCCTCATGCGTGCCGGCCATGGCAATGGCATCGGCGTCCATGCGCAGCGTTTCCACACCGGAAAAGAGGGCTTGAACATCCGCCTCGATGCGCTCCGTCCCGTCGCCGAGAAAGCGCAGCTCTCCGCCGCAGACCGGACACCGGTCGTCGACGCGCTGCCGGTAGCCGCAGTGGTGGCAGACGAGCATCTGATTGCCCTGATGGTACGTCAGACTGACGCTGCAGTTCGGACACGAATACGTCGCGCCGCATTCAGCACAGGTGACGAGCTTACTCGCACCGCGCCGGTTGAGAAACAGGATGCTCTGTTCACCGCGGCGGAGGTTTTCCTCCAGCTCGGCATAGAGCACGGAGCTGATCGAGCCGGAATTCCCGTTTCGCAGCTCCTGCTTCATATCGATGAGGCGCGCA
>ERZ773178.4792-NODE-4792-length-9942-cov-5.542025_pt1 | contig 9942 bp, 7 predicted proteins | sample MGYA00580533_ERZ773178 | MGnify/ENA primary metagenome ERZ773178 (study PRJEB29015, sample SAMEA2737859) | human gut metagenome | biome: human gut; feature: human-associated habitat; material: faeces | place: China | collected 2012 ...
GCGCCATTCGTGCCCTTGTGCAGAACGTAAACGCCTGCGACGAGGTGTGGGTGGTGAGCCGCGGCGCGGGCGAGAATCTGCGCTCGCTCGGCTACGAAGGCGCGTACACTGTGATGGAGAATGGCGTGGACGTGCCGCGCGGGCGCGTGAGCGCTGCGGCGGTCGCCGCTGCGACAGCGGGCTATGACCTGCCGGACGGCGTGCCGCTGTTCCTTTTCGTCGGGCGGCTGATGTGGTATAAGGGCCTGCATATCATTCTCGACGCGCTCCGCGCGCTGCGGGAGCAAGGACAGGACTTCCGCATGGTGTTCATCGGCGCGGGCGGCGACGAGAAGGAGGTCCGCGCGGAGGTGGAGACGCTGCGGCTCTCGGACCGCTGCTTCTTCACCGGCTCCATTGCCGACCGCGAGACGCTGCGCGCGTGGTATAGCCGCGCGGATCTGTTCCTGTTCCCCTCGACCTTTGACACGAACGGTCTTGTCGTGCGCGAGGCGGCGGCGAGCGGCTGCCCCAGCGTGCTCATTGCGGGAAGCTGCGCCGCCGAGGGCGTGACTGACGGGCGGAACGGCTTCCTGATCGAGGAGAACGCCGTGAGCCTGTGCGCGAAGCTGACCGCGCTCTGCGCGGATCGTGAGGCGATGCGCCGCGTGGGCGAGAACGCCATGCGCGAGCTGTATCTTTCGTGGGAGGATGCGGTCGCGCGGGCCAATGAGCGCTACGCGGTCGTGCTCGACCGCTACCGCAGCGGAAAATACCCGAAGCACGAGCGCTTCAGCGACGAGTTCTTCAACACGCAGGGCGACCTGATGGAGGCCATGAGCCGCGTCGCCGAGATGCGCGGCGAGACGGGACGGCTCCGCCGCGAGCTGCGCGAGGGCTTCGACGAGGCGCGCGAGGCGCTGCGGGAAAGGCTTGAAAAGGAATGGTAGGCAGCTTTTGCCGACCGAAAAAGAACCGACACAAACGAGGAGGAAGAGAACATGAAAGAAATTCGGGTTCTGCTGCTCAACGGCAGCCCGCGGGCCAACGGCAATACCGCGCTCGCGCTGCGCGAGATGGAAAAGGTCTTTGCCCAGAACGGCGTGCAGACGGAGACGGTGCTGCTCGGGAATCAGGCGATCCGCGGCTGCACGGCCTGCGGCGCGTGCGCGAAGCTGGGACGGTGCGTGTTCGACGATGCCGTCAACGAGCTGGCCCCGAAGCTTGAGGCGGCGGACGGGCTGGTCGTCGCCAGCCCGGTCTATTACGCCTCGGCCAACGCGACGCTTATCGCCTGCCTGGACCGCCTGTTTTACTCCACGCCCTTTGATAAGACCATGAAGGTCGGCGCGAGCGTGGTGTGCGCGCGGCGCGGCGGCTGCTCGGCGACCTTTGACGAGCTGAACAAATACTTCACCATTTCCGGTATGCCCATCGCCTCGAGCCAGTATTGGAACAGCGTCCACGGCAGGGCTGCGGGCGAGGCGGCGATGGACGCCGAGGGCTTGCAGACCATGCGGACGCTGGCACGGAACATGACGTTCCTGATGAAAAGCATCGCGCTCGGCCGCGAGACCCTTGGCCTGCCCGAGCAGGAGGAGCGCGTCGCGACGCACTTCATCCGGTGAAGCAAAAAAAGCGACCGTGAAAACGGTCGCTTTTTTGCTTGATTTATCGGTTCAGATACGCGCGGCACTTTGCTTCCGCGTCGTGCGCGAGCTTTTCCTCGTCCACCGTGACGAGATGACCGTGCTCGACGGTCACGCGGCCATGGACCACGGTGTAGTCCACCGGTCCGCGCACGCCGACCGTGCCGAGGACGCTGGTGGGGTCGAAGCAGGAGCCGACCAGCTCAAGGCGGCGGGAGTCGATCATAAAGAGGTCGCAGCACTTGCCGACCTCGAGCGTACCGATGTCGTCGCTGCGGCCGAGCAGACGTGCGCTGCCGCGCGTCGCCATCTTCAGCACGTCATAGCCGCTGGGGGCCGCCTTGCTGGAGTTCAGGCGGTGGAGCAGGAATGCGACGCGCAGTTCCTCCATGAGACTGGAGCCGTCGTTGGAGGCGGAGCCGTCGACGCCGAGACTGACGGGAACGCCAAGCTCCAGCATCTCGGGGATGCGGGCGATGCCGGAGGAGAGCTTCATGTTGGAAATGGGGCAGTGGCACACGCCCGTGCCGGTCTTGGCGAGGACGCGCAGCTCCTCGTCGTTGAAGTGGATGCCGTGGGCGAACCAGACGTCGTCGCCGGTCCAGCCGAGACGCTCCATGTACTCGAGCGGGCGGACGCCCTCGCGCGCGAGCATGAAGTTTTCTTCGTCCTTCGTCTCACACAGGTGGGTGTGCAGACGCACACCGAGCTGACGGGCGAGGACGGCGCTTTCACGCAGCAGGTCGGCGCTGACGGAGAACGGCGAGCAGGGCGCGAGCGCGACGCGGTGCATTGCACCGAAGCTGCGGTCATGGTACTGCGCGATGACGCGCTCGGAATCCTTCATGATCTCGTCGACCGTCTGCACCACGCTGTCCGGCGGCAGGCCGCCGTCCTTCACCGAGAGGTCCATGCTGCCGCGGGAGGCGTACATACGGATGCCCAGCTCGTCCGCGGCGCCGAACTGCGCGCCGAGCAGGTCGCCGGTGTCCTTCGGGAAGACGTAGTGATGGTCGAAGCAGGTCGTGCAGCCGTGCTTCATCAGCTCGCCCATGCCGGTGAGGGAGGAGAGGCGGATGACCTCGGCGTCGAGGTTCTTCCAGATCTCATAGAGTGTCTTGAGCCAGTCGAACAGCTCCATGTTCTGCACCTCGGGGAGGTTGCGGGAGAAGACCTGATAGAGGTGGTGGTGCGTGTTGACCAGACCGGGGTAGCAGAGCATATGGCTCGCGTCGATGGTTTTGTCAGCCTTGCGGTCGAGTTTCGCGCCGATCTCCTTGATGAAGCCGTCCTCGGCGTAAAGGTCGACGTTTTCGTATACGGTGTCGGCGCTGTCGCAGGAGACGAGCGTGCGGATATTTTTGATGAGTAAAGTTGACATAATGGTTTCCTCCTCGTGAAAAAGGAAGCGCCACAAGGCGCTTCCTTTTTTGATAATTCAGCGCTCTTCGCGGAAGTAATTCAGACCCAGAGAAGCGGGCGGCTGCTTTTCCTTGTTGTTGCGCATACTCGAAATGATGAGTACGATGACCGTGACCACATAGGGCAGGATCTTATAGAGCTGCGTGGGAATGAACGCGATGACCAGACGCAGGTAGAGGATCATCAGCGCGCCGAAGAGCACGCTGCCCCAGATCGCGCCCAGCGGACGCCACAGGCAGAAGATGACCAGCGCGACGGCGAGCCAGCCGACGCCGGAAAGGCCCTCGTGGTTCCACACACCGCCCGCGATGGTCATGATGTAGACCATGCCGCCGATGGCGCTCACACCGCCGCCGATGACGGTGGCGAGGTACTTATAGCGCGTGACGTTGATGCCGGCGGCGTCCGCGGTCGCGGGGCTCTCGCCCACGCTGCGCAGGTACAGGCCGCTGCGGGTCTTGTTGAGGTACCAGTACAGTGCGACGGCGCAGGCAACGGCGAGGTAGAAGAAGAAGCTGTTGCCGAAGAGAATGCCGCCGACCACTGGAATGTCCTGCAGGCCCTTGGGGAAGGGGGAGTTCTGGAAGTAGCCCTTGAGCATATTGCTCACGGAGATGTAGCCGTTCTCGCTCACGCGCATATACTCGCCGATGAACTGGCCGACGCCCGTGCCGAAGATGGACAGCGCCAGACCGGTGACGTTCTGATTTGCGCGCAGCGTGATGGTCAGGAAGCTGAAGATCAGCGAGGCGATCGCGCCGGCGAGGAAGGCGAAGAAGATGCCGACGAGGATGGCGACAAAGCCGTTGGGGGAGGAGGAGAGCTTCTCATAGTAGTACACGCCGCCGAGGCCGAGCGCGCCGCCCATGAACATGATGCCCTCCACGCCGAGGTTGAGGTTGCCGGACTTTTCCGTCAGGATCTCGCCGAGCGTACCGAACAGCAGCGGGGTGCCGTAGGTGATGGCGGCGATGATGAGGGTGATAAGCAAAGTCATTCCTTAGCCGCCTCCTTTTCGGTCTTCGACGAGCGGAAGATGAGTCGATAGTTGATGAAGAACTCGCAGCCGAGCATACAGAAGAGCAGGATGCCCGTGATGATATCGGAGATCGAGGCGGGCACGGCCAGACGGGTCTGGAGTGTTTCGGCGCCCTTGGAGATGACCGCGAGCATCATGGAAATGGCGATCATCGCGAAGGCGTTGAGCTGGCTGAGCCACGCGACCGTGATGGAGGTGAAGCCGACGCCGGCGGCGACGCCGTCGTAGAGCGTGGTGTTCGCGCCGGAGGCGACGATGAAGCCGACCAGACCGGAGATCGCGCCGGAGAGGAACATCGTGCGCATCATGACATGGCCGACGTTCATGCCCGCGTAGCGGGCGGTGTTGATGGAGTCGCCGATGACGGCGATCTCGTAGCCGTGCTTGGTGTGGTTCATGTAAACGTGCATGAACACGACGAGGATCAGCACAATGATCCAGCCGCAGTGAACGCCCAGGACCTTCGGCAGCGTGGCCGCCCTATCGAACTGGGGGATGATCTGCGAGCCGGGACGGCCTTCCCACGGACCGCCCTGCAGCCAGCGGACGACGCCGATGATGATGTAGTTCATCATGAGAGTGAAGAGCGTTTCGTTGGTGTTCCACTTGGCCTTGAAGAAGGCGGGGATCAGCGCCCAGATGCCGCCGGCGACAGCGCCCGCCAGACCCATGATGAGGAGCAGGACAGCGGACGGGACCTTGCCGACCCAGTAGAGGGCGAAGTAGCTCGCGGCGATGGCACCCGCGGTGATCTGACCCTCGGCGCCGATGTTCCAGAAGCGCATCTTGAAGCAGGGGGCGATGGCCAGCGCGCAGCCGAGCAGAGGCACGGCGAGCTTGACGGTCTGACGGATGGCGGTCTTTTTGCCGAGCGCGCCGGTGATGATGGTGGCGTAGCCGTCGATCGGCGTGGCGCCGTCGGGCAGGGCGATCATCATGACGAGGCCGCCGAGCAGAAGAGCGAGGACGATGGAGGCAAGGCGGATGCACCAGACCTTCCAGGGCTCCATCATGTCCCGCTTGGCGAGACGGATCAGGGGAACCTTATTCTCGTTATGCATGGACCGCTTCCTCCTTTCCGCCGCCGACGCGGGTCATCATCAGGCCGATCTCTTCCTTGGTGGCGGTGCGGGCATCGACGATGCCGCTGACCTTGCCGCCGCAGAGCACGAGGATGCGGTCGCACAGCTCAAGCAGCACGTCCAGATCCTCGCCGACGAAGATGACGGCGACGCCCTTCATCTTCTGCTCGGTCATAAGGTTGTAGATGGTGTAGGAGGTGTTGATGTCCAGACCGCGCACAGCGTAGGCGGACATCAGCACGTTCGGCGCGGACGCGATCTCGCGGCCGACGAGCACCTTCTGCACGTTGCCGCCGGACATACGGCGGACGGGGAACTCGGTGCTGGGGGTGACGACCTCCAGCTCCTTCCAGATGTTCATGGCAAGCTCATTCGGATCCTTGCGGTTGACGAACACGCCCTTGCCCTTCTTCCAGGAACGGAGCATCATGTTGCCGGTCATGCCCATCGAGCCGACAAGGCCCATGCCGAGACGGTCCTCGGGGACGAAGGCGAGCGCGACGCCGGACTTTTTGATCTGCATCGGCGTCTTGCCGACCAGCTCGGACTCCGGAGCGCCCTCGGGCGTATAGCGGATGCTGCTGCCCTCGGCGACGGGATAGAGGCCGGCGATGGACTCAAGCAGCTCGCGCTGACCGCTGCCGGCGATGCCCGCCACGCCGAGGATCTCGCCGCCCATAGCGGTGAAGGAGACGTGGTCGAGGCGGACGACGCCCTCATTGTCGTAGCAGGTGACATCCTGCAGCGTCAGGCGTGGGACGGGATTCTCATAGCGCGGACGGTCGATGTTGAGCGTGACCGCGTGGCCGACCATCATGTCGGTCAGCGCCTGCGGGTTGGTCTCGCTCGTGTTGACCGTGCCGATGTACTGGCCCTTGCGCAGCACCGCGACCTTGTCCGACAGAGACATGACCTCGTGCAGCTTGTGGGTAATGATGACGATGGCCTTGCCGTCGGCGCGCATATTACGCAGCACGTTGAAGAGCTTTTCGGTCTCCTGCGGGGTGAGGACGGCGGTGGGCTCGTCGAGGATGAGCGTGTCCGCGCCGCGGTAGAGGACCTTGACGATCTCGACCGTCTGCTTCTGGGAGACGGACATATCGTAGATCTTCTTGGTCGGGTCGATGTCGAAGCCGTAGCGGTCGCAGATCTCCTTGACCCTGGCGTTGGCGGCCTTGATGTCCAGCTTGCCCGGCTCGTCGAGACCGAGGACGATGTTCTCCGCTGCGGTGAACACGTCCACGAGCTTGTAGTGCTGGTGGATCATGCCGATGTGGTTGTCGAAGGCGTCCTTCGGCGAGCGGATGGAGGTGAGCACGCCGTTGACGTAGATTTCGCCCTCGTCGGGGAAATAGATGCCGGCGAGCATATTCATCAGAGTCGTCTTTCCGCTGCCGTTTTCACCGAGCAGGGAAAGGATCTCGCCCCGGTTGATGGTCAGGTCGATGCTGTCGTTTGCGACGACCTTGCCAAAGCGCTTGGTAATGTGTCTGAGTTCAACTGCACAATTGTTGTCCAAGGTCCTGTCATCCTTTCTTTCGAACCCGGCCGGCGGGGAGACCGGCGGTCGGGATCAGGCTGCAGCCACCTTACCGGAGAGGGGGACCGCGTCTCCGATAATTGCTGATTATTCAATACCTATACTAACATAATTCAAGCATGATGTAAATGGAAAAGCTATCGTCGAATCCGTCAAAAATCGGAAGAAAAAACCGGAACAATCCACAAAAAGTTTGATTCCCTAAAAAATTTTCAGCAAAAAGTGAAAAAAGGAAGCCGCCCGCAGGCGGCTTCCTTTGATGTAAGGGATATCTTAGAACGCGGAGTTGAGCCACTCGATGCCGTCGATCTTGATGGCGAAGTAAGGAGCGGACTGGAAGTAGGACTCGTGGAAGGCACCGTCGAACACGGCTTCCTCGGAGTCGGGGGTGAAGTCGCCGTCGGTATCCAGAGCGAAGGCGGAGGTCAGGGTCTCGCCCTCCACGGTGAAGGTGGAGGTGTCGAAGACCTTGATGGAGCCGTCAGCCAGACCGGCCTCGACCTCGGCGAGCTTCTCAGCGGTGCCGGGGGCGGCGATCTTTTCGTTGAGCTCGGTCAGGACGACGTCGCCGTGATCATAGCCGTAGCAGTAATCCTGATCGAATTCCTGGCCGTTGGCAACGCTCTCGATGGCATAGACGAAGTAGTTCGTCCAGTCGATGCGGCAGCCGATGATGGAGGCATCGGGAGCAACGCCGGTCATGTCGTTATTGTAGCCGGTGTGGAACGCGCCCTTGGACTGCGCCATGGTGGCGGGGGTGGTGTTGTCGGAGTGCTGGGAGATGAGCTTGCAGCCGAGGTCGCACAGAGCGGAGGCGGCGTTGGACTCTTCGGTGGCGTCAGACCAGGAGCCGACGAACTGGACCTTCATGGTCACGCTCGGGCAGACGGAGCGGGCGCCCAGGAAGTAGGAGGTCATACCGGAGATGACTTCGGCGAAGGAGTACGCGCCGACGTAGCCGATGACGGCCTCTTCGGGCTTGATGGTGCCTTCGTCGATGAGCTGCTGGAGCTTCATACCGGCAGCGACGCCGGCGAGGTAGCGGCCCTCGTAGATGTTGGCGAAGGCGTTGTGGGTGTTCTCAAGGCCATCGTTCCAGGAGCCCTGGTTGGTGCAGCCGACGAACTGGATCTCGGGATAGTCGGGCGCGACCTTGAGCATGAAGGGCTCGAAGCCGTAGGAGTTGTTGAAGATGAGCTCGCAGCCCTCTTCGGCCAGCTCGATGTTGGCGTCCTCGCAGGTGGAGTCTTCGCCGATGTTGTACTTGACGACCCAGTCAACATTGATGCCCTTGGCGGCGAGCGCCTCGGTGGCGGATTCCTTACCGCGGATGAAGTTGTAGGTGTAGCCCTGGTCGTTCTCGTCGCCGATGCAGATCAGGCCGACCTTGATGGTCTTGGTCTCGGTTTCGGTGTTCTGCTGCTGATCGTCATTGCTGGGAGTCTCGTCCTGAGTCTTATTGCCGCAGGCAACGAGAGACAGCACCATGATGACGGAGAGCAGGATCGCAAGAAGCTTCTTCATTTGGATAAATCCTCCTTAAAAATTGGTATGTCCCTGAGGACAATACCTTTGAACAGTATCATACAAAATTTTCAAGCAAAACGCAACGGGCAAACGAAAAAAAGAATTGAAAACATAACCAAAGTTGCTGAAAAATTTTTAGCGAAAGCGGCGAAAAAACGGAAAAAGGACTGAAAAAGCAAACAAAAGGTTTGCCCGCAAGGGCAAACCTTTTGTATAAGTTGTACGGAACGTTTGGAGATTTATCCGAACCGCTCTTACTGGTGGACGCGGGTGCCGGTCTTGCCGGAGATGCCGTCGGCGGCCTTCTCGAGCAGGGTGATGAGGGCAACGCGGCCGGGCTTGGACTCGGCGAAGGACAGAGCGGCCTGCACCTTGGGCAGCATGGAGCCGGGCGCAAACTGCTTCTCCTCGATGTACTTACGGGCGTCGGCGGGGGTGAGATCGTCAAGACCCTTCTGGTCGGGCTTGCCGAAGTTGATGGCGACCTTCTCGACCGCGGTCAGGATGACGAGCATATCGGCGTCGAGCAGCTCGGCGAGCTTGGCGGAGGCAAAGTCCTTGTCGATGACGGCGGGCGTGCCGTAGAGCTTGCCGTCCTTACGCACAACGGGGATGCCGCCGCCGCCGACGGTAATGACGACGGTGCCGTTATCAACAAGCGCCTTGACGGTGTTCTTTTCGATAACGTCGATCGGCTTGGGGGAGGGAACGACCTGACGGTAGCCGCGGCCGGCGTCCTCGACCATGGTGTAGCCCTTCTCGGCGGCGATGCGGTCGGCGGTCTCCTTATCGTAGAATGCGCCGACGGGCTTGGTGGGATGCTGGAAGGCGGGGTCGGCCTCGTCCACGAGCACCTGCGTGACGACGGTGGCGACGTCCTTGGCCATGCCGCGGGAGGCGAGCTCGTTGCCGATGGCGTTCTGGAGGTGATAGCCGATGTAGCCCTGGCTCATGGCGCCGCACTCGGGGAAGGGCATATCGGACTTGATGGCGCCGGCCTCGGCGGCCGTGGCCATGCCCAGATTGATCATACCGACCTGCGGGCCGTTGCCGTGCGCAATGACGACCTCGTTGCCCTGCTCGATGAGGTCTACGATCGGCTTTGCCGTTTCCGTAACAAGGGCGAGCTGCTCATAGGGCGTGCTGCCCAGCGCGTTGCCGCCCAGCGCGATGACGATGCGTTTTCCCATGGTAATTATCCTCCTGCTGTGCGGCTCAGAACATCTTGCGCTTGTTGTCGGCAGCGTCGAGCTCCATGAGAGCCTTGACGGGGTCCTTGACCTGTGCCAGGAAGATCATGGCGGCGATGATATACGGCTTGAAGGAGGCCTGCTTGTACAGCGGCACAAGATAGCGGTCAAACACGGAGTTGTCGACCTCGCCCTCCGGGCAGCTCAGGCCGGAGATGTCGGCGGGCAGGCAGTGCAGATACAGCGCCTTGCCGTCCTTCGTGAGCTTCATCATCTCCTCGCTGCAGGTCCAGTCCTTGTGCTCGGCATTCTGCGCGAGGAGCTCCTTCTCCAGCTCGTCGATGCCCTTCTGGTCGCCCTTGACATAGAGTTCGGAGCGCTTTTCCATGGCCTTGAACGGAGCCCAGGACTTCGGATAGACGATGTCGGCGTCCCGGAAGGCTTCCTTCATGTCGTTGGTCTTGTGGAACTTGGAGCCGTACTTCTCGCAGTTCCACAAGACGAACAACATGAA
>ERZ773178.4793-NODE-4793-length-9941-cov-15.899049_pt1 | contig 9941 bp, 8 predicted proteins | sample MGYA00580533_ERZ773178 | MGnify/ENA primary metagenome ERZ773178 (study PRJEB29015, sample SAMEA2737859) | human gut metagenome | biome: human gut; feature: human-associated habitat; material: faeces | place: China | collected 2012 ...
TGCGGCCGCAGGCGATGTAATCCAGGAACACCAGCGGCTTTGCACCGGCGCAGATGACGTCGTTGACGCACATAGCCACACAGTCAATACCAATGGTATCGTGCTTATCCATGATCATGGCCACCTTCAGCTTGGTGCCCACGCCATCGGTGCCGGAGATCAGCACCGGGTGCTTGTAGCCGGTGCAGTCCAGCTCAAACAGGCCGCCAAAGCCGCCCAAGCCGCCGATGCAGTGCTCGTTCATGGTACGGGCGACATACTGCTTCATCAGCTCCACAGAGCGGTAACCGGCGGTAATGTCCACGCCTGCTGCGGCGTAGCTTTCAGAATAGCTCTTTTCCATGTTCTTACTCTCCTAACTTTTTGGCGTCCTTGGGACGGTCGTTCAGGTGACGGTCGTGAATATCGGTAGAAAGCACACTTTCCGGCTGTACGGCATACTCGCCGGTAAAGCAGGCGGTGCAGAAACCGCATTTTGCGTTTTTGGCAAGCTGGACAACGTGCTCGTTGGACAAATAGCCCAGCGTATCGGCGCCGATGACCTCGTTGATCTGCTCCAGCGTGCGGCCGGTGGCCACCAGCAGCTTCTGATCCGGGATATCGGTGCCAAAGTAGCACGGATACTTAAAGGGAGGTGCAGAGACCATAAAGTGCACCTCGGCAGCACCGGCATCCCGCAGCAGCTTGATGATGCGGGCAGAGGTGGTGCCGCGCACGATGGAGTCATCCACCAGCACCACGCGCTTGCCCTTGACGGTGCTGGAGATCACGTTCAGCTTGATGCGCACGCTGTTCTCACGCTGCTTCTGGCTGCCCTGAATGAAGGTGCGGCCGATGTACTTATTCTTAATGAAGCCGATGCCATAGGGGATGCCGCTCTCCTGGGAGTAGCCCAGGGCGGCGTCCAGGCCGGAGTCTGGCACGCCGATGACCACATCGGCCTCCACCGGGTGTTCCTGTGCCAGGAACCGGCCGGCCTGCTTGCGGGCCTCGTGCACCGAGCTGCCCTCGATGATGCTGTCCGGACGGGCAAAGTAGATGAACTCGAACACGCACATCTGGGTGTCCGGGCGGCCCACATGGTCGGTGATGCTGCGCAGCTCACCGGTCTTGGCATCGGCCACCACGATCTCGCCGGGCTCCACGTCCCGCAGCAGGGTGGCACCCACAGCGTCCAGCGCACAGCTCTCGCTGGCAAAGACGTAGCCGCCGCCGGGCAGCGTGCCGATGCACAGGGGCCGGTAGCCGCGGGGGTCGCGCACCGCGATGAGCTTGGTGGCGGACATGATCACCAGGCTGTACGCGCCTTCCAGCACATCCATGGTCTTGCTGATGGCCGTCTCGATGCTGCCCATGCGCAGGCGGTTGCGGGTGATGAGGTAGCAGATGACCTCGGTGTCCGAGGAGCCGTGGAAGATGGCACCCTCGTTTTCCAGCTGACGTCGCAGCTCAATGGCATTGGTCAGGTTGCCGTTGTGGCACAGGGCCATGGTGCCGCGGCCGTGCCGCACGATCATGGGCTGAGCATTGGCCCGGATGCGGCTGCCGGAGGTGGCGTAGCGCACATGGCCGGTGGCCATATGGGCGTTGGGGTTGGCCAGGCTGCCCAGCACCGCCGGGGTGAACACCTCGTTCACAAGGCCCAGATCCCGGTGGCCCTGGATGACGCCGTCGTCGTTCACGGCGATGCCGCAGCTCTCCTGCCCGCGGTGCTGCAGGGCATACAGCGCCGAGTAGGCGGCAGCGGCCACATCCTCGGTGCCGGCCCGGTCGTAGAGGCCAAAAACGCCGCATTCTTCGTGCAGCGGGTATGCAAAATCAGACATTGGTTCTCCTTTACAGTTCGGCGATCTCCGCCTGCAGTTTTTCCTCCTTGGCCGCGATCTGTGCCGCCATGGCGGTGCGCTCGGCTTCCAGCTTTGCTGCCAGAGCCTCATCGCCCAGTGCCAGGATCTCGGCGGCCAGCCAGGCGGCGTTCTTGGCGCCGTTCAAGGCCACGGTGGCCACCGGGATGCCGCTGGGCATCTGCACGGTGGCCAGCAGGGCATCCAGACCGTCCATGGCACCGCCCTTCATGGGGATGCCGATCACCGGCAGCGTAGTGTTGGCGGCAAAGGCACCGGCCAGATGGGCTGCCATGCCGGCCGCGCACAGGATGACGCCAAAGCCGTTGGCCTTTGCGCTCTTGGCAAACGCAGCCGCCTCGGCGGGCGTGCGGTGTGCCGACAGGATGTGTGCTTCAAAGGGGATATCCAGCGCTTTGAGCTGGGCACAGGCCCCCTTGACCACCGGCCAATCACTGTCGGAACCCATGATCACAGCAACTTTACGAACCATAATCCAAACCCTCTCTTTCCACTTCTGACAAACAAAAAAGGCAGTGGTACACCTGCACCACAGCCTTTATTTTTGCGTATTCTGTTCCCATGCCTTGCACGAAGCTGCACGATGCCCCTGACATGCACGAATATTGTTTCGTTCCATGCGACCCGGCAGCGTCTTTTTCATGGATCTCTTCCTCCGCAGTTTCTGTGCTGGCATTTCTGCAGGGTGCGGGGCCCGCTCTATGGGGTGACCGTCCCTGTGCTACATACAGTTTACGGCAAAAAAATGGCTTTGCAAAGGGTGTTGCGGCAAATTCTCCCTTGTGTTTCCATGCGCCAAAAAACTTTCAAAAGTTTTGTGCAGTTTCGCCATCGTTTTTCTTTTTAAGTATGACTTATGGCTTGAGTATATTTTCCGCAAAATCTTCCAACCGTCTTTGTCCCAAAAGACGTACTTTTCTGCCCGGTTCAGAAGATGATCTTTGCCGTGGTGGCCCGGGCGGCGCGGATGAGGTCCGCCGGAGCACAGCACACCTGGGTGCCGATGCGCCCGCCGGAAACATACACTTTTTCCTGTACGAGGACACTCTCGTCGAACACGGTCTTGTACTGCTTCTTCATGCCCACGGGGCTGCAGCCGCCGCGCACATAGCCGGTGACCTTGTTGATGTCGGCTACATGGATCATGGCCACGCTCTTTTCGCCCACGCTGCGGGCGGCGGCTTTCAGATCCAGCTCTGCCGCCACCGGGATGACAAACACAAAGTAGTTTTTGCTGCTGCCCTGGGTCACCAGCGTCTTGTATACGCAGGCCGGGTCCTCGCCCATGCTGCCAGCCACATCCACACCGGCCACGGCCACACCCTCTTCGTGGGCGTACTCGTGGGCCGTATAGGGCACCTTTTCACGTTCCAGAATGCGCATGGCATTGGTTTTTGCTTCTTTTCCCATTTTATCTCAACCTCTTATTTTTTGGGTCAAACCCTCTCCGTTTTGCTGTACAAGGCTGCGCGTCCTCGCCTTCTCCGTCATTACGGCGGAGAGGGTTCTCTTGCCATCATTTTACCACGTTCCCCTTTGAAATAACAGCCCCTCCGGGCAGAGTTTCCGGCAAGAAGCTGTAAAAATGCCCCTGCAAACTGCTTTTTTGCACAAATTTCAAAAAGTTCTTGACTTCAGTTTCCTGAAGTGTTATCATAGCACCATCACTTCAGGAAACTGAAGTTTAACGTTGCAAGCTGCGGCAAAGGAGCCGGTCTCCCCTGCCGTTTCGCACAGATAGGAAAAGGCAAAGGAGACAAAACCACTATGATCATCGTACTGAAACAGGATGCCCCCGACGTACAGGTGCGCGAGTTCTGCCACGAGCTGGAGGGCATGGGCCTGCAGATCAACGACTCCAAGGGCAGCGATACCCATATTCTGGGCCTCATCGGCGACACCAAGGCCATTGCCGAAAGCTGGGTACTGGCAAACCCCGTGGTGGAGACCTGCCGCCGCGTGTCCGAACCTTATAAAAAGGCCAACCGCAAGTTCCACCCGGACGACAGCATCATCGACGTGGACGGCGTGAAGATCGGCGGCGGCAACTTTGCGGTCATCGCCGGGCCCTGCAGCATTGAAAGTGAAGAGCAGATCACCTACTGCGCCCAGCGCGTGAAGGCCGCCGGTGCTTCTCTGCTGCGCGGCGGTGCATTCAAGCCCCGCACCTCCCCCTACTCCTTCCAGGGCATGCGCAGCGAGGGTCTGGACCTGCTCAAGCTGGCCCGCCGCGCCACCGGTGCCCCCATCGTCACCGAGATCATGAACACCGAGCACCTGCCCCTGTTCGAGAACGTGGACCTGATCCAGGTGGGTGCCCGCAACATGCAGAACTTTGAGCTGCTCAAGGCCGTGGGCCGCCAGAACAAGCCGGTGTTGCTCAAGCGCGGCCTGGCCAATACGCTGGAAGAGTTCGTGATGAGCGCCGAGTACATCATGGCCGAGGGCAACGAGAACGTCATCCTGTGCGAGCGCGGCATCCGCACCTTTGAGACCAGTATGCGCAACACGCTGGACCTTGCCGGTGTGGTCATGCTGCACAAGATGACCCATCTGCCGGTGGTGGTGGATCCCAGCCACGCCTGCGGCCACGCATGGATGGTGCCGGAGCTGGCGAAAGCTGCGGTCGCTGCCGGTGCCGATGGTCTGATGATCGAGGTGCACAACAACCCCGCCAAGGCCAAGTGCGACGGCGCACAGAGCCTGACCCCGGATCAGTTCGACGCGCTGATGCAGTTCATCGGCAAAGAGGTGGAGTTCTTCGGCAAAAAAATGAACTGAGCCTGCCCGAAAGAATATTGTTATACGCAGGGACTGCTGTGCCGACCGGGTTCAGCAGTCCTTTTTTTGCCGGAAAGTTCGCCAAGCCGGAAGCCTTCCCCCGGTCGGGGGAAGGTGGCTGCGCGCGAAGCAAACAGACGGATGAGGGCGCAGGCAAGCAGCATTTTACCTTAAATACCCCTGATTTCTGTGCACCGGCGGGTTTTCATTTTCTTTTCACGGGTTTTATGGTATACTATGGTGTATTTTGAAAATTCACTGCCGAAAGAGGTTTTAAAGATGAAAGCACACATTGCACGCAACCAGAACGCCGGGGTTCCGCTGGCGCTGGGCTGGAACCTTTCCCCCGCCGACCGGGGCAAGCTGGAGGGCATGGCACCTGCCTTTGGCATGAAGCTGCTGCCCGTTGCCCCCGCCGATGCCGGCAAGACCGTTGCCCAGCTGCTGGGCGAGGTGGAGGTAAAAGCCCCCAGAACGCTGGTGCTGGAGCCGGGCGCCTATCCCCCGGCGCTGGTGCTGGCAAACTTCCGCGATAAGGACGTGGACACCCTGCTGGACCTGATGCGGCAGGCGCAGGTGACCATCCCGCTCAAGGCGGTGGTCACCCCCGCAAACCGCAACTGGATGTTTGCAGACCTGCTGGCGCATTTGCAGGAGGAGCACACCGCCTTTACCGCCGCAAAGGAGAGCCAGACCGTATGAAGAACCGCATCACCCGCATGACCGCTGCACTGCTGGCGGCGGTGCTGAGCCTTGGCCTGCTGGTCGGCTGCAAACCCAAAAAGGAGCTGACCCGGTACACCACCATCTTTTATGATGTGTTCGACACAGTGACGCAGGTCATCGCCTACTGCGAGAGCGAGGAAGAGTTCAACACCCAGATGCAGGCGCTGCATCTGGATCTGATTGCCTACAACCAGCTCTACGATATCTACAACGACTACGACGGCGTTGTGAACGTCAAGACCATCAACGAAAACGCCGGCAAAGCCCCGGTACAGGTAGATGACCGCATCCTCTCCATGCTGGAGCTGGCGCGGCAGATGTACGACCTGACCGGCGGCAAGATCAACATTGCCATGGGCAGCGTGCTGGGCATCTGGCACGACTACCGCGAAGCCGCCGAAAAAGACGCCTCTGACGCCGACAACACTCTGCCCACACAGGAGGAGCTGGAAGCCGCTGCCCGGCACTGCGATATCAACGACCTTGTCATCGACGAGGATGCCAAAACGGTCTATCTGTCCGACCCGGAGATGTCGCTGGACGTGGGCAGCGTGGGCAAAGGGTACGCCGTGGAGATGGTCTGCCGCGCCGCCGAAGCCCGGGGACTGACCAGCGCACTGGTGAGCGTAGGCGGCAACCTGCGCGCCATCGGCACAAAGCCGGACGGCAGCCAGTGGACGGGCGGTGTGGAGAACCCGTGGAACGCCTCGGAGGTGTACACCAACACCAACTCCATTTTCGGCTCGCCCATCAACATGAGCGACCTTGCACTGGTGACCAGCGGCGACTACCAGCGCTACTTTGTGGTGGACGGCAAGCGCTATCATCACATTATCGACCCGGATACCCTGTGGCCCGCCGCCTACTACAACGGCGTCACCGTGCTGTGCCCGGACTCCGGCATGGCAGACTGCCTGACCACTGCCCTGTTCTGTATGCCGCTGGAAGAGGGGCAGAAGCTGGTGGAATCGCTGGACGGCGTAGAAGCCATGTGGTGCACGCCCGATAAGCAGGCCACCATCTCCAGCGGCTGGGACAGCCACCTGAAAAAGTAAAAGCATTAGAAAATCATAACCCCGCGTGAAAACGCGGGGTTTGCAGAACGGCCCCATAGGGGCCATAATACCAGCCGCGCCTAAAGGCGCACAATGAGCGACGTCAACCGCACACTGACGTCGCTTTTACTTTCTCATACTATCTGTAGGCACTTCTGGCGAATCGTCGTCATCGAAGTCAGCTACATTCTTGAATGGATCTTCGTATTCCTTGAAGCTCAACTGGTCGCACATCTGATCGTTGAACTCTTGTTCCTGAATGTATTTGCGGATCTTGGCTTCGTTTCCACCTACTGTATTTACGTAATATCCTTTCGCCCAGAACACTCTCCTTCCGTATTTGTATTTTAGGTTTGCATGTCGCTCGAATATCATGAGCGTACTCTTCCCTTTGAGATACCCCATGAAATCTGCTACGGCAAGTTTGGGCGGTATCGACACAAGCATATGGATATGGTCTGGCATCGCGTGTGCTTCTATTATCTCTACATGCTTGTAATCGCATAGTGTCCTTAATATTTTTCCAATATCTTTTCTTAGCTTTCCGTATATCACTTTCCTGCGATATTTCGGTACTAGCACTATGTGATATTTGCAATTCCAGCTCGTATGTGATAAACTTTTCTCGTCCATATGGATGAACCTCCTTTTGCTTTAGTATGCGGTTGGCGTTACCCGCTTCTAATTATAGCAAAAGGAGGTTCTTTTTCTACCGTTTCAACGCTACGGCTCTTTTCTTCCACAAGCTTAGCTTGTGGTTTTCTATATGAAGAAAAGCAGCCAGACCGGGCGGTCTGGCTGCTTTTATGCTTATAAAAATATTTTACTCTACATCTTCATCCGCGAAGATCCACAGCACCTCGTTGATATGGGAGCCGCTGCGGGAGTAGGGGGTCACACGGATGCAGAAGCTGCGGCCATCCGTCTTGCGGTAGCGGTGCTCCAGCAGGTTGCTGCTGAACACGGTGCTGCGCACAAGGCCGAAATCGAACAACTTTGCAAAGTTTTCTCTGTCCTCGGGCGCTACCAACGTGTCGCGGTAGTTGGTCAACGCAGCGCGGAAAGAGCCGCCGCAGGTGTCCAGAACGGACTGGAAGTCGTCCGGCACAATAACGGGGCGCACGGTGTCCTCCTGCAGGTCCACCACGATTACCGTCTTGTATTTGGGGGCAAGCACCTTCAAAAAGTGCTCGGCATCCCGCTTTTCCTGCAGGGTGCGCTCCATCTTTTCGTTCAGGCCTTCCAGCTGGCGGGCGCGGCCGTTGTGGTCGTAGTAAGCTTGCCGGTCCTGCCGCATGGCAGCCTCGGCCTTGGCCACAGCTTCGTCCAGATGGCGCAGGTCGGTGGTCTGCTGGATGCCTACGGAAATAGCATAGTCCTTTTCCTTCAGGAAGGCACGCATCCTGTCTGCGGTGCTCCACACACTGTAAGGCGGCTCGTTGGGGGTAAGGATGACAAATTCATCGCTGCCGATGCGGTACACCCGGCTGGTAGCAAAGAACTTGCGGGCGGCGTTTGCCAGACAGCACAGCAGGGTATCGCCGCTGCGGTGACCCAGATGCTCGTTTACCTCGTGCATCCCCACCACATCAATGTAGGTGCACACCACGGATTCGTATCCGCTGTTGGGCAGCTCCCGCAGGTCGGCTTCGTACCGGCTGCGGTTGGCAAGGCCGGTCAGGGTGTCGTGGCTGTAAGAGAAGTCCAGCTCCTCGCTGAGCTGGTCGGCCTGTGCGTCGTTGCGCACCAGCACGGTCGCCCACGGGTTCTGGGCGCAGCAGCCCCGGCAGGGCAGCACCTCTGTGGTGACCCAGATATACTGGCCGGACACGTTCTCGCGGTAGCGGTAGAACTCCGGCGCGGTGGCGTGGTACAGCACAGAGCGCAAGGCCTCCAGATCGGTCTGCTCCAAAAACAGGTCTGCGTCCTCCTCGTGCACGATCTTCTCGTTCACCAGGCGGTCGCAGTAGTTGACAAAATCTTCTTCTTTTTCCAGATCCGCACCCAGCAGGCGGGCGTCCCGCTTGATCACCCGGTACGCACCGGTGGCAAGGTTCAGCAGCGAGATCTCCAGCACGTTATCGGTAAAGATCTGGTAGGCCTGCAAGGCCAGCGCAGTCTTTTCGGTGCCCGGGTTCTCCACCCGGCGGTCACGGCGCATCAGGTCGCGGCGCAGATCCCAGTAATCCTGATTGGTGGGATCTGCCAGCAGCTTTTCGGCGTTTTCCACCGGCATGGGCTTGAAGAAGTAGTAGCCCTGCGAGTACAGACAGTCTGCGGCCTGCAGCATGGACACCTGTTCCGGGGTCTCCACGCCCTCGGCGATGATGGGCAGATTCAGCCGGTGCGCCATATCCACCACTGACTCCACGATCTGCACGCCCTTACTGCGGTTCTCCTGATTCATGTCGATGAGCTTCATGTCCAGCTTGATGGCATCGACGTTGGTATCCTTGAGCATATTCAGCGAGGAATACCCGCTGCCGAAGTCGTCCATCATGACCGAGAAGCCCTTGCGGTGCAGCCCCTGAATGGCGCTTTCCACCATCTGGGTATCCTCGGCCACCATGGTCTCGGTGATCTCAGCCAGCAGAAGCTTTGGCTCCAGCTTATATTTTTCCACCAGATCTGCAAAGATCTGCGGCACATCCAGGTTCAGGATATCCTGCACCGAAACGTTCACCGACACCGGCACAAGGTTGCTGCCGCTTTCCTGCCACTTCTGCAGGGTCTGGCAGACGGATTCCCAGATGTACTGGTCCAGCCTTGTCACAAGGCCGGTGCGCTCCAGCAGCGGCATGAACTCGGCGGGAGGAACGCAGCCCCGGGTGGGGTGGTTCCAGCGCACCAGCGCTTCCATGCCCACGATGGCGCGGGTGATGCTGTTACACTTGGGCTGCAGGAAGAAGCAGAATTCGTGGTTGTCCAGTGCGTGCTCCAGCTCGCCCAGCAGCTGCTGCTGTTCTTTCAGCTCGTTGAGCATGGTGGGCTCAAAGCGGTGCAGGTAGCCGCTGTCGGTCGTTACACCGGCGATCTGCGCGTAGTTGCATAGGGTGGCGGCATCCGCGCCGGGGTTTGCCTGCATGGGGCACACGCCCATTACCACAAAGAAGGTGACATCCTGTCTGCCGGCATTCATGCAGGCTTGCAGCGTGGCAAGCACAGCGGTCTGCTCGGCTTTTTCGTCCGGCAGGCACAGGAAAAAGTCATCATTTCCAAAATAGCCCACAGGATAGCCGGTCTGCTTGCTGTAACCCAGCAGACAGTTTGCCACCGTTTCCAGCAGAGCATCGCCCTTTTCGGTGCCGTAAAGCTCGTTATAAAGCTTGAAGTGCTGGATATCCACAGCGGCGACAGCCCATTCCGTTCCCTGATGCGCGGTCAGGAATGTATGCAGGGCCTGTAAAAATGCGTCCTTGCGGTCGATTCGCTCCAACGCAGCAGATGCCGGTGCGGCGGCATCTGTTTTGGTCTTTCGTTCCTCTGACATGACGATTCCTCACAATTTGGATAG
>ERZ773178.4807-NODE-4807-length-9925-cov-11.808105_pt1 | contig 9925 bp, 9 predicted proteins | sample MGYA00580533_ERZ773178 | MGnify/ENA primary metagenome ERZ773178 (study PRJEB29015, sample SAMEA2737859) | human gut metagenome | biome: human gut; feature: human-associated habitat; material: faeces | place: China | collected 2012 ...
CCCTGGAAGAGGATGTTGGCGATGATGGCGAAGACGATGAGCGACACGCACTCTTGTATCACTTTGAGCTGTACCAGATTGAATGGACCGCCGTTGTCGATGAATCCGATGCGGTTGGCTGGTACCTGGCAGCAGTATTCGAAGAAGGCGATCGCCCAACTGAAGGCGATGACTCCGATGAGTGGCCAGTTGCTGCTGGTGCCCGTCTGCTGGAGTTTGAGATGTCCATACCATGCGAGCGTCATGAAGATGTTGCTCAGCACGAGGAGCAGGATAGTGTATATTCCGTTCATATTCTCTTATGTTTTTGATTTCTTAATTGATAAGATTTCTCTTATATTCTCTTATGTTCTTTGATGCTCTACATATATAATAATGTATAAGTGGCTGCAAAGATACACTTTTTCTCTTGAAAATGTATGGAAAATCAGGAAAATGCGCATGAAAAAGAAAAAAGTTGCCGAAAAATTTGGTGGTGTCAGAAAAAAGCAGTACCTTTGCAACCGCTTTTGAGAAATAACTCAAATGCTAAGCTTGCTGCACCCTTAGCTCAGTTGGTAGAGCAACTGACTCTTAATCAGTGGGTCTAGGGTTCGAATCCCTAAGGGTGTACAAAAAAGCTCCGAAGAAGTTCATCTTTCTTCGGAGCTTTTTTTGTTGTTGTAAAAACAATATGCATTGCTTTCAGCGAAGCCTCTTCTTTTGGAATATGCATTGCTTTCAGCGAAGCCTCTTCTTTTGGAATAGGCATTGCTTTCAGCGAAGCCTCTTCTTTTGGAATAGGCATTGCTTTCAGCGATGCCTCTTCCTGCACTCAGGGCATTCTCCCTTGATGACGAAGGAGACGGAGTGGGGATAGAATCCTTCCGGCAATTCGAAGCTCGGAATATGGATATCCTCCATGCAGAACGAACGGTGGCATGATTCGCAGTAGAAATGAATATGACCATCATGATGATCACACTCACCTTCCTCCTCACACACTTCGTAGTTCAATATCCCTCTTCCATCCTCGAAGGCATGAACGGCATCATGCTCCAGAAAGAGCGTCAGCGTGCGGAAAATGCTCGACTTATCCACCGACACCATCTTCTGCTCCAAATCCTTCAGACTCAGCGGATTCTGCTCATTCACCAGAGTCTTCATCACCAGTATGCGGTTGGAGGTGGGCTTGATGCCCTTCGCCTCCAGCTTATGAATAATCTCTTCTGTTTCCATTTTTTCTTTCTTTTAAGATAACTTGCTGAACTTGCGAAACTTGCCAATAACTTAGAGTATCTGCATTTTTGCGCCAAACGACAGGCCGAAGACATCCCAGAAACCGGCATTGCCGTTGCGGTAGAACCGCATGAAATAGATATCATTCGTACTCAACTCATAGAAGAGCGTGAGGCTCTTTACGCGCTTGCGCCTGTTGTTCGGAATCTGATACGTAAACCGTTCGCCAAATCCCAGATTTGGGCGGATTCGGGTAGAGAAGGGATAATATCCGCTCTCGTACTTGGTAGGCTGCTTTGTCCAGAAATCGTGACCCAACACCGTGTTCAGGTACAGCGTGCACTCCAGGGGCTCAAACTGCCATCCCTTTCCCCAGTCCTTTCGCCAGGGAATGAAGTTCTCCTTCAGCGTGATTGTCATTTTTACTTCATCCGAATCATATTTCGGAACGATGCCGAAGAGCAGATGCGTCTCCCACTGGCTTCGCTTGCCGTAGTCCCATCCGATACCCAGCGAGATGATACCCATGTTGCCGCAGGTCTGTATCACGCTCTGCGTAGGCATCAGCACATCCCAGTGCTTGCGATAGCGGAGGATGCGCCTGTCGTATCGGGTGAGTGAATCTTCTTCTGAACTCTCCTTTCCTAAACTCTCCTCTCCTAAATTCTCCTTTCCTAACCCCTCCTCGCCGGCGTTTGCCGTTGTGCTTGCCGATAGCAGGAGAAGCGCCCATATACTGAACTTAAAAATCGATGACTTCAACATGATAATCCTTTGGTGTGATGGTGAAAATGTAATATTGACGGAAGTGTACGCTGCTTGCCATATAGAACAGGGTGCCGTTGTTGTAAAGGTCTTCCGTCTTGGTATGATGACCGTGACCGTCCAGGCAGAACAGCAGGCGAGGGAACTCGTGGATGTAATAATTGAATACCTTCGCTACGTTATTGTTAAACTGCTCGGAGTAGGGAGGTGCGTGCATGCACACCACGGTACGGTCGAAGTCGAGCGAATCGGCAGAGCGTTCCGCCTCCATGAAGTCGAAGTTAGGCACCGGACGGGAGTAGTCATACTCGATGGCATTGGTGTTGAGGCAAACGAACTTTACCTTTCCGGCGATGAAGCTGAAGTCGGGGTCGCCGTAGATGGCCTCGTAGGTCTGGTTGCCCGTGCCCAGACAGTCGTGGTTGCCCAGCAGCACCACCGAAGGCATCTTGATTTTCAGCATTCTTTCTCGTGTCCACTTCATTTCGCGGGTAGCGCCGAAGTCGGAGATGTCGCCGCAGTGGATCACGAAGTCGATGCTGTCTTGGCGGCTGTTGATGTCATTAACCGCCTTCTGCAGATCGTCGTACCACTGATGGCTGTCGCTGATCACGGCAAACCGGATGGTATCCTTGCTCTTCACCGTCTGCTCTATCTTCTGTATGTTCTTGGCATTCAGATTGGTTTCGCCCTTTACGCGAACATCGTAAGGGTGAACATCGAATACGGTATCGCAGCCCGTAAGGAGCAGGGCGGCGATACAGACAAGTAGATAAATTTTGATGTGAGATTTCATATCTTATACCTTATTTTAAATACATTATAGTCTATCTGATATTCTAGCCAGTTTGATATTCCTGGCTATTTGATATTCTAGTCTATTGATTTCGCGTGCAAAGGTACGAAAAAAACTTGAATAAATAATGAGTTTTTTCCAAAAAGACCATTTTTAGGGAGAAAAAGATAAAAAAAGAAGGTGCGCCAGATTCACTTCCTTGTTATCTGGCACACCTTGATGGTTTTAGAGATCTCCGTTGTTTTTAGAAATCTGCGTTGTTTTTAGAAATCTACGTTGTCGCCGTTACCATCGCCATCGGTAGAACCGCCACCCTGGCTGGTGTTGCCTCCCTGGCTGGAATCACCTCCCTGGCTGGTACCTCCGCCCTGCGAAGTTCCACCGCCCTGCGAAGTACCTCCGCCCTGGTTGGTGTTATCTTTGTTGTCATCTTCCCCGGTGTCGTTCTTGTCGGCAGAGGTAACCTGCTTCACAATCTTGCCGTTGCGGTCGTAGCAGGTGATGTTGACGCTGGTCTTGGCGAGCTCCTCCTTGATGTCGGCGTTAGGCACGAAGATGATGTAGCGGCGGTTGATGAGTGAGCTGCTCACCTTGTTGACATCCTCCACGGCGGTAGAGTTCAGACCGAATCGGAGGGAGCCGAGTCCCGGTACAGCCACGGAGTGACCCTCGGTGGCCCATGCGGTGATGACTGCTCCGATGGCACCCCAGGCGGCGTTGATCACCTGCTTGGCGAGTCCGCTGCGCACGGCAGCTTCCTCGATAACCTTACTCTGGGTAAGCTGACCGTAGAGGTCTGCCTGCATAACGTATGCCCACTTCTGCTTACCCTTCTCAAAAGCGACGTTGCGCTCAATTGCTTTTACTTTGATACCCATAATTCAAATAGTTTTTTTAGTGAATAATTTAATTTCTACATGCACTACATGCAGCTCGTAACTCCGAGTGAAGTACAGAGTGCAGTGAGCACAGTGACGATGACTTGCAGAATCGTCTTCCAAGTTTCCTTTTTCATTTTCTTCATTCCTTTCTTTTTAGTGAATAATCCAGTTTCTGTATCGGGCATCCCCCTCCATGCAGTTCCGCGGTATCCTGCCCGGCAGCGAGCCCCATCAATGAGTTTCATTGACGATGCAAAGATACAACATTTTTGGGCGAAATGCAATAGTTGTCCCGGCAGTTGAATCGGCTTGTCCCGGCAGTTGTGAAAAAAGCGGTTCTGGCAGCTGTGAAAAAGCGGTTCTAGCAGCTGGTTTTTCCTACGTCCCGACGTAGGAAATATTACGTGGCGACGCAGGAATTGCTACGTGGCGACGTAGGAAAAGGGGCGAGGAGGGGGAGATTATTGAAACTTTAGTCTTAAGAGCCTGTTGAAAATGTGAATGTGAATGTGAATTTGAAATGTATTTCAAATAGTAATTGGATATTGCTATAGAGAAAGCATAAAGTATAAAATCTCAATATAATAATGTACGCGCGAGGCCTAGTATATCCATCTTACTCCATAATTCTTTTTTATTAGTAACCTTTGCAGTGTTTTGCATTTCAAATTCACATTCACATTCACATTTGGGTATTATTACGTGATGGAAAATGTCTATTATTTCTTTTTTAGCAAATATCGTACAAATTCCTTGGTGATTTAAAAATAATTTAGTACTTTTGTAAAGAAAAAAAGGGAATACTTATTCGCTCTTGAGGAAGACTGTATTTTCCTGTTTTATAGTTAAACTAAAAAATATATAACCAGTATGGCAACAGATTTAACTGTTATGACTTATAGCATATATAAGTTGACTTTTGTTCCTTATATGGAGGAGCTAATACCCGGCAAGCTATCTAAGGCTAAACTTAAGAAGTTGGTGAGTTGTGTTTTTGATGCTATCAACAGCGGTATCCATTATGAGACAGGAAGTCACAAACCCGTGCAGCCTGATGAAACTGCAGTGAAGGATTCTCAGAAATGGCTTGCCTATACCAAGGTAGAGCGTGAATCTCTGATTCCACTTAATGAGGAAACTACCCACGTTAAGAAGACCGACAACGACTATCCATTCATTAATATCTTATTTGATTGCAGTCGCGAAGATGCTATCTTCATTGCCATACAGAAGAATGACAGATTTGCCGCGCCCGAAGTTTCTCGTAAGGGATTAGCCAGCTATTTCAATCAGGTTTTTATAGAAAAGGCTAAGGACGATCCGGATTTTCAATATACCATCTCCATCGAGCCTATGCTTCTGGCAAAGCATTTTTGGAGCAGATTGAGAATGGCATGCAGCCAAGGTGGTGGAGATATCAAGGATATGTATCTTAGGGTGAAGAATCCTGATATGGAACCTGTGTTTAAGCAGGATGATGAAGCATGGCATGCCATGCGTTGCATTGCCAAGCTCCGAAAGGCTATCGGTGCGAGTGAGAGTGGGGTGAATTTCGGATATGATGAAGACCGTTGTGCGGATATAGATGTGGCAGAACGAATCTTTGGCAGATTCGTGAATGTGGCTTTGCAGAATTCCTTCGAAGTCTGTGCCAAGTTTAAAAATGGCAAAGTTCTGTCTTCTTCGCAGGTAGAAGCCGCACGTTATCCACTGCCTGGTTATATAGTGGGCGAAATGGAGGAGGGATCGGAAATGCCGTTGCCTCCCCAGGATGTGCGTATGGGAAAGCTGCAGGAGTGGTTTGAAAAAATATACCAGGATATGAAAGATATAGAAGAGATAGACCATGCAGAAGAATGATGACCTGGAGAAGCGAATGAAGCTCCGCGAGATATATGGCAACAATGAACTCTATTGTCTCGTGGGGCAGATTTGCAATAAATATGCGGGTGCAAGAAGCACTCTGCGATTGATGCCATTGGATTTTTTTGAAATCATCGTAGGATGGCTTGATTTGATTTCTGCTCATTTGAAGGATGAGGAGCTGGAATTCAAAATTCAGGAGGCATGGACGGATATTCGTGAACGTATCATGAATCAGACGGGGGGATGGCATGGAAATGAAGACTATGTACTCGACGAGATGACTGTTACCACTCTTTGCCTGATCAACTTATGTCTTAGGAAATTGATTGATGATGATGTTCCGGGATCGGGACTTTATTATCGGTGTACACTGGAAATTGCTTTTCTGCTGGATGATTGTTACCCTCAGTGGGAAGAACTGGACCTCAGAATTACCAGTCATGAATATTATCAGTACCACAAGGATAAGTTGAAAAACTGGGTGATAAGTTATATGACGGGTGGCTCTATGGCTTCATTTACTGATGAACATGGGCGGCTTAAAAGTAATGTGTCGGTAAATGGCAGAGAAAAAGCGAATGCCAAAATTGTGCTTTTTGCCAGCAGGAGGGATAACAAGAAGCCCGACCTGGCGGTTACTGCCTATTGGAAGGAAGCATTTTTAGCTTTTCTGGAAGTAAGGAAACTTGCCCTGAATGAAAAGAAGTTGGATTCCAGTAAAAGCAACAAAGTGGTACGTATGCTGGTAGCCTTTAGTAAGTACTGGAAGGAGGATTTGAAGATGGAACTCTCTGATTCTGGAGCTCCTTATTATAGGTTTCTTGTGGATGATTGCCATATAGAATGCAAAGTGAAGGCAGAAAGGACGATGGTTACTCACCTCGGCAATATGCTCAAGTCTGAGGTTGAGACCGATGAAGAGTGCCTGGTCAAGAGTTTTATGAGAAGATATCAGCAAGAGCATCCCCAGCCAGATTATATTAGATGAGGATTTCAGTATTCATTTCCATGATTGCAGAAAACTGCTTTCTATGATTGCGGCAATTTATGTAGGCGAAAATATGAATCTTGTGAAAAATTCGGTTATCCGTGTTTTTCACAAGATTTTTTTTATCCTTTTTCATTTCCCTTTATATACTAGCCATTAGTCAGTTTTGGGCTAGTATGATCTTGTGAAAGATGTGATATTCACAAAAGTCACAAGCTGTTTGTTCCCGAATTCTTTATTACTTTTGCGGCAGAAATAAAAACGTATTAGCGATTTATGACAGAGAAAAAATCTCAAAATCCGCAGGAGGCATCTCAGATAAATTCTGCGGCAAAGCCCCAGGCAACCAAGGGCGGAATCAACAATGTGGTTACGATGCCTATTCACTCGCTCATTGCAGACAAGGATTATCCTTCGGGCATCAGAGAGTGGATGCAAACAGCTCCTGCCGAGCTCAAATTTCCGGTGCTTGTGGTGGCTGCGAGTATGCTCAGCGTGTATCTCACCCGGGTACGCCTGCAATATGTATATGACAATGATGGTGAACGCTCTGCCATTGTCTTGCAGGTCATTGTAGAGGGTGAGCAGTCGAGCGGAAAGTCATTTGCCAGATACATCATGAGAACCTTGATGCGTCCTTTCATAGAACGAGACCAGGAGATGAGAGCCAAGGAACAGGAGTATGCAGCGATGAAGCGCAGACAGGGTAAAAAGGATGGCAAACTGCCGCCTGAACCAAAGACGGATGTCACCATTTTTCCGGAGACGGTGTCCGTTACGATGTTTATCAAACGATGTGATGCTTCCGTAAAGCTCTTCGGGGTACCAAAGACGCACTTTGAGTTTGCCGATGAAATCTCAGCCATAGTGCAATCGGCAAAACGGCAGTTTTCTGACCTTTCGCAGATTATCAAGACTGCTTATGATTTAGGTAGTGTCTATGGACAGGATTACGTAAGCGAATCCAGTTATAGTGCGGTGGTAGATGCTTTGCTTTCTTTCGTGTTTTGTGGTACCCGAAGTGCTGTGTCACGCTATATGAATAAGGCAGCTATAGAGGGTGGCTCGGTTACCCGCACTGTATTCTGTGCCTTGGATAGTCATTTGGGTAGTAATCCGCCACAGTTTTCTGCCCTCAATGATAGTCAGAAAGCCAGCTTGGAAACGACGTTGGAGAAGTTGATGGCCTTGTGTTACAATAGTGATGGAACTATGCATAAAGAGATTGAACTGGATATGAGTTGGCTCGACAAGACTATAGTGAAATGGTGTGATGAGTGCCGAAAGGAAGTGGTGCGCACTATGTCTAAATCTATGGATGTGTTCTATAAGCGAAGTTCTGTTTCCGCATTTCGGATTGCGGCTCTTATGCAGATGCTTTACCAGGTTGAAGGGAAGAAGGATGAAAAGGAAATCCATCGTCTGGTTAAGCAGACCTATCTGTCCTGTGCAGATAGAATTCTTAATAATATGCTGCAAAGATGGGGAAAGACATTTGAGGACATTTCTGCAGAAGGAGATGGGGAACCCTATCATACTATAGATTATTTCAGTGAACTGCCGATGGAGTTTTCACGTAAGTTTTTAGAAGAATTTCTGAAGCAGAAGGGACTGAGAACTCCTGTCCGCAACATTATCTGTAATTGGCGCAGATGGGGGTGGGTGGAGAAATATCAGAAAGGTGAAGATAAGAATATCTTCAGAAAAACTGGTAAGAAGTGAAAATATGATTGGGAATATATTCATTTGTTAGTATTTAATTGTCTAATCATTAAATTATAAACAATGATTCAAAAATATGACATTCAGAAACTTCGCGAGCTCGACATCTTGCAGGTGGCTGATCTTCTGGGCATGGGGCTCCGCAACAAGCGAGCCCTCTGCATCCACCACGATGATCATCATCCGAGTCTCGCCTTCAATGTAAGGAAGAACACCTGCCACTGCTATAGTTGCGGATTCTCTGCCGATACCATCGGACTGGTGAGAGAGCGACTGAACCTGGGCTTCAGCGAGGCATGCCGCTGGCTGGCAGACCATTTTGATGTGTATATCGCCGATGAGCACAGAGATACTCATCGCAAAGATGTGAAAAAGGCGGTTACGGCATCAGACAGAAGAATGGCTTCCCTGAGAGCGCATTTTGCAGAAACCCATGTCTCGCATGGGTGCCCATCATCGGCTTATGTTGCCTCATCATCCGTAGATGTGGAGTTTTATCAGCAGATGTTCCGGCAGATGCATCTCTCGGAATCGGGACGGAGATTCCTCTTCGAGGAGCGGTTGCTCAGCCCGGAGGCATTGAAGGTCTGCCAGATAGTGAGCACGGAGCAAAGCGTATGCATGGCGAGAGTGGGGTGCGGAGTGTTTGACGGACCATCGCTCATCTTTCCCTATTTCGACCAGGAAGGAAGACTGGTTTCCGTGCAGAGCCGCTATCTGGGAAAGAAGAGGCCAGAATCATCATTCGATATGAATAAGGTATCTCTTGATGAAGCAAAGCCGAAGGAGATTCCCCGATTCAAGTTTGCACCAGGCAGTCATCGCATGATATATGGGCTCGACCGATTGAAGGATTATCCTCCTGGTGAACCGCTGCTCATCACCGAGGGTCCCTCTGATTGCTGGACGGCATTGACCCTGGGGTTTCATGCCATAGCCATCCCCAGTGCTACGCTTTTCGACCGCAGTTTTCAAGGGCTTCTTGCCGGAAGAAATCTTCACATTTTCCCTGATCAGGACGAAGCAGGATTGAGTCTTTATTTTGAGCTGAAGAAAGCATTGCCCAGTTTGGTTTACCATCAGTTGCCCGAAGGTTGCAAGGATTTGAGTGAGTATTATCTCAAGCTCCGTCGTAGTGAAGGGATGACGCTGGAGGAGGCGAAAGCCAAGGTGCAGGGCAGCGTAAGTGTCTGATAATTATGCTTTTTATTATTATGTTTATTATGTTTATTAATTTGTTTTTTAATTTAGGTAGATATGGAAATTTATGTGAATCGTTTATTGCGTGAGCGTGGCACCATCATGGGCACACTCAAAGTTGTGAAAGAGGTTGCTGGCGAAGAGAATGAACTGGTGAAGGTATGCGGCACCGTGGAGCGTGAGGCAGATTGTCTTCCGGCAGGTAAGTATCGTGTGTGCATTGGCAAGTGCATCTATCACCGTCGCAAGATGCCGTTCCTGGTTCCGATGGATTCCTCCCAGTGTGAGCTATGCTGCAAGGCGCGCCATTCTCATGAGTTTGGAGATGTTTCTGCCTTCACCTCCCTGCCATGTGCGATGATTCAGCCGGGCAACGGTCCGTTTACGATGAGCCGTGGCAGCATCCTGGTGGGTGAGGTTCATGCCCCCGGCTATGTGTTGAAGAGCCAGTCGCTTTTCACCACCCTCTACGAGCGCATCAAGAAGGCG
>ERZ773178.4824-NODE-4824-length-9892-cov-15.348379_pt1 | contig 9892 bp, 5 predicted proteins | sample MGYA00580533_ERZ773178 | MGnify/ENA primary metagenome ERZ773178 (study PRJEB29015, sample SAMEA2737859) | human gut metagenome | biome: human gut; feature: human-associated habitat; material: faeces | place: China | collected 2012 ...
GCTGAGCGAAGTCAAGGAAAGCATCATCAACGCCTACGAAATCAAGAGCGGCCTGGCCCGCACGAAGATTTCTCACATGATGGATGACGAAACCTGGCTCAATGCAAAGAAGGCGGTAGAACTTGGCTTTGCCGATGAAATCCTGTTCGACCAGAAGAAGGACAATGGAGAGCAGCCGGAAGCCATGATTTATACGCCAGTAACTGTTACCAATTCGTTGGTACAAAAACTGAAGCCCCATGAACCGATTCATAAAGTGCCAGCCGCATCCTTAGAAAAACGGCTGGCATTGCTCATTCATTAAGGAGGACAACAATGGATACGATTTTAGCACTGCGTGAGAAACGCAAGAACCTCTGGGATGCCGCCAAGAATTTTCTGGATACCGTCCGTGATGAAAATGGCATGGTCTCTGCAGAAGATGCGGCTCGCTACGACAAGATGGAAGCGGATGTAGTAAATCTCGGCAAAGAAATCGACCGCCTGGAACGCCAGCAGCAGCTCGACGCCCAGCTTGCCCAGCCCACTACTACACCGATTACTGAACTCCCTGGCGCAGGCCAGAATGGAGCAGAAAAGAAAGGCCGTGCGTCTGATGCCTATCGTAAGGCTTTCTGGGACAGCATCCGCCATAAGAACTTCATTGATGTACAGAACGCCCTGAGTGCAGGCACCGATGCTGATGGTGGCTATCTGGTACCGGACGAATTCGAACACCAGCTCATCGACAAGCTCCAGGAAGAGAATTTCTTCCGCGGCCTGGCCACGGTCATCCACACCAGCGGCGACCGCAAGATTCCCATCGTGACGGGTCATGGCGAAGCGTCCTGGATGGAAGAGAACGGCCTCTACCCGGACAGCCAGGATACCTTCGGCGATCTTCAACTCATCGGTCTCGGTGGGCAGCACGATGGAGATTTTGTCCACCTCGTAGGTGAGCACCCGGTCCAGCACGGTGATGGTAAAGGTATCGCCCACTTCCAGCTGGTCGAGGTTGGTAAACAGCTTTGCGCTGGGCAGGCCGCGGTGTGCCGAGATGACCGCGTGGGTGGACGCGCCGCCCACCGGCAGGCTGGTGCCCTCCAGGTGGCCTGCGGCGATCTGCAGCACGCTGTCGTCGGTGCCGTGGTAGATGGGCAGCTCCACGCCGATTTTGGAGATGGTGATGTAACCCATAATGCCCGTGCCGGTAATATCCAGCGTTTCGTTGTAGCCGGTAAGCTGATCCGGGCGGTAAAGGGCGTTTTCGTTGGCGGCCACCTGTGCGTTAAAGGCATCGGCGGCGTCAAAGTAGGCGCTGTAATCCGCATCGGTCATGTTGTCCACGTCCTGCGCGTAGCTTGCCACCGCGCGGGACTGGTTGCGCTGGTTGACGTAATCGCTGATGGTGGGGTATAACATCACGGATAGACCCACGAAAAAGACGAGGATCAATATAATGGTGCTTTTGTTCTTTTTCATGGGCTACTCCCTAACGTTATAGTTTCAGGATCAGAGCAGGGGGCTTTACAGCCCCGCTCTGTGCAGGGGAAAAGGAGAGCTTAGCGGTTCTCCATGCGCTTTTTGGTAATGAGCAGGATCGCTGCTGCAACCATCAGGCCGCCGCCGATCACGTAGAAGATGGTGGTGCCGATGCCGCCGGTGCCGGGCAGGGTAGTGCCGATATTATTGATGACATTTGTAGTCAGAGTTCCGTCGGTTTTGCTAGAAGTAAAGGTGATTTCACCGCTCGCCGTGTCGCCGCTCAAAGAGGTCAGGATATCTTCACGACGCTCGGTTTCCCAAGTGATAGTATGATCAGCGTTGACAGTAAAGGTGATGGGGCTGATGGTGTTGTAGTGGGCGGGGGTTACAGTCTCGGTCAGTGTGTACACGCCGTCATCCAGACCGGACAGCGTAAACAGAGACTTCTTGGACGTGTCAATGTTCATAGGCATATCAACTTCCGTGCCGTCATTGAGCTTTTTGGTCAGAGTGAACTCTGCACCATCCAGAGGTTGACCAGCCTGATCGACCTTGTTCACAACCACCTTGTAGGTAAAGACGATGACGTTATCCCAAGGGGTTGTGCCCGTGCCATTACCGCGCGGGTTGTTGGAGTACTCCAACTGTGCCGTGTTGACGTTGCCCTGCTTGCCCAGAACAGCGTTCGTGTTCAGCGTGGACTCGTAGGTAACGGTAATGATAGAATTAGCAGTAACATCAGTGACTTTTTTCAGATCATCAAACACGATCTCAAAGGTGCAGCCATCGGCCGGGTTGGTAACGACAGTATAATTGCTAGCATCAATCTTAGTACCGGTCACTTCATCGCCAACAAAAACTTTCACAGAGCTGGAGTCAAAGGTCAGACCCTTTTCTTCCACATCGTGGAAAGCGTAGTAATACGTCTTATAGGAATCAAAGTCCTTGGAAACAGTGCCCTGCAGGCGGAAGGGGATTTTATCGTCGATATCATAGTCGGCAGAATCCTGCCAGCCGGTAATAACGCCGGTAGTATCGTTGGTGTCCTTCAGCTTTTTGGTAAATTTAGGAACCTCATTGCTCTTCGGCTCGATGGTAACATTGCCAACAACGGAAACGATGTAAGGGGTATAAGCCGCGGAGGAGGGCACCGTGCCATCCTTGTCCTTAATCAAGTAATAGCCGCCAACAACTTCAACAGAACCACCGTTTGTAATGGTCTCTACAGGATTGGTCAGAGTGACATATTTATCGATAACGTCAAGCTTATCACTGTCGCTTGTGTAGGAAGCAACCTTGGAAAGTGCGTCCAGAACAGTCTGCTCAACAGCTTCGCCAGCCGTACCAGTGCCGTTTTTGCCCCACTTGATGTTGGCGAGCATGGACGGTTGGAGTGCATCATAATCACCGGTAAAGATCTGGTAGATCTCGTAGGTGTGACCGTTTTTAGGTGCGGTGATCGTGTACAGGGTAACAGCAGCAGTGCTGGTAGAGCTGCTGCCATCTGCAAACGCCGGGATCGCCATGGCGCAAACCATAGCAACTGCCAGCAGCGCAGCCATGAGTTTCTTCATTGCTTTTTTCATGGAAAAAGCCCCTTTCTTTTTTCTGCCCCTTGCCGCCCCCTGCATTTTGCACGGGGGGGGGGGGGGGGGGGGTAGGGGTGTGGTTTGTGTTCGGACTAATGCGTAAACTTTGCGCTGGGCGGGCGGGGTTTAAGCTCCGGGCGTCCGGCAGGGAAGTGCAGTTTAGTCATCTGCCCTCCCTTCGTGTCTGCGCTTGCGGTGGATAAAACTATATGCCAGCGCAGACAGCATCATTGTGCCGCCCACGGCTGTGTACGGGAGTGTACCGGTGCCGCCGGTAGAGGGGAGCTCGTAATCCTGAGATTGCTCCTTCTCATTGGTAAGATAGAGGTATCCGCCAACGGATAATGCATGATAAGCACTCAGGTCAGCGGGAAGGTTCTCTGGATACTTACTCTTATCACTATCCGGGATATAGAAGTAGTAGGCGTTGTCGGGATCAAGGATATAACCGGCAGGAGGCATCGTTTCCACAAGCTTGAATGCCTGATTACGGAATTGAACGTTATTTTCGTCCATGATTTTGGAAAGGTTATGCCCTTCCCCATCAACCAGTTGACCATCGTCGTCCGTGACGATCTGATTGGTCACCAAAGACCAATCGTTTTTAGTGCTGTCCCACGCATAAAAGCTGAACTTTGCACCAGACAGATACAGACCGTTATTGTCTTTATCCACCTTGTAGGCGTATACGCCCTCTTTGGCATTGGCATTCCAAGAGCTGGAAGTGATTTTAACGTTTTGACTATCCGTAACAGAGGTGATCTTTTTGTCCTGTGCCAACAAGGTTGCGGTGTTGTTCAAAGTGATGTCGTGAGAAGCATTAGAAAGGTATCGATAAACCACTGCAAGCGGTTTTGCGTTTGGCAAGGTGAAAGTCAGGCGGTTAATGCGGTTTTCTGTACCGGTGCCGGAACCATAACCGATGGTTTCGTACAGATACGAATACTCTGAAACGGTTAGCGGGCTTCCAAGGGTATTGGTAGCTTTATCGTATTCATACACGGCAACACTGGAAGGCTTGAGCGTGATGAGCTTATTGTTATACCAGGGGTCATAAGTGTACGCAAGATCATCAACAAGTGTCAGCTTGATATTGGGGTTGCCCAGAATTGTCTGCCCATCGGGATTGACAATAACCGTATACTCCACTGTATCGGCAGCTTCACTTACGTCAACCTGCCTGCCACTCTTTTGCACAGCATCATGCAGGCTGTTGTAGGTGATCTCCTGCGTCTGCGAGGCTGTACCCCAATCCTTCGAGGTGCTGTCAGTCACATTGACTTCATTGGTAAAGTTCTTTTGCGTGCTTCCCCAGCTCGCTGGATCGTTGATGGCAGTAGTTACATAAATATTGATCTTTTCATCTGCTACGAGACACTTCAAAAGCTGCAGGGGAATACGCAGCTTAACAACCTGATGATCACCAACAGTGGTGGTTGTAACGGGAATGTCGGGACCATGCCCAGTAGCACCTCCGGATGCATCATTGTTGATCCATGTGTGAAGCTTCCACACACTGTCGTTTTTCTCTTCGCCGTTTTTACCCCAGTAATTGTTGGTTTTGATATCAATGTCCGAAATCTTTACACCGGAGGGGAGCGTGTCGGTAATTTCGATATACTCAAGTCCGCTTTCAACAGCCTTAAAGGCTTCGGTCAAAGTGACTTCGACCTTCCACTCCAGCTTACCATTGATATCGTCGTAGTCGTGGCTGCTGTTAGCCTCGGAATTGGTACGATTATCAAGCTTCTTTACAACTGCATTGCCGCCTGGTTTGTAGGTGTTCGTGCCTTCAAAAGTGTAACCGTTGAAGGTACAGTGATTCTTGAAATCAGTTTTGGTACTGGGACACTCAGCCGTAGTAGAAAAGCTGAATTTCAAAACGGTATCTTTTTGCAAAGGCCGGTTTCCAACAATGCCAATCGAACCCCAGTTTCCAGTGCCGTCATCAGTTTTCGGATGATAACCGTCGGTAACAGTATAATCAGAGTGACCGAGAACACGATTTAATTCAGCATACAGCGCTGTACGCTGCGCAGGCGTGAAATACTGTTTGCACTCGCTGTAATAAGATGCATAATCACACCATTTCCATCCCCCGGCAGGATAATCCTTGTCGATGATCAATTCAACTTCCCAGTTAAGGGTCAAAGTACCATCGCCATTATCGGTAACGCCGGTACCGGTCTTGAAATAGGCGTCCTTGCTGCCAACCTCAACACCGTATTCGGAAGAACCCTTATCGCCGCCCTTGTCGTCCTTCAGGATCACCTTGTTTGTGACCTGCGAAGTGTTATAGGGGTGATCGTCCGTAGTTTTGTAAGTGATGATGTAGCTTGCGGTAGTATCCGTATCAGCGGTGTCAGAGCCAAATTTGTAAGGCAGCGGAACGTCAAAGGAAGTACCTGTCGAGGGAGTAATTGTAACAGTGCCGGTGTAGGCGCTGCCGTTCAACTCGTCGCTCAGGATCCAGTCCTTCATGTTGGCATGATTTTCGTTCAGACTGACCGTCCAAGAGATGGTGCCGTCACTATTTTTAACGCCCTGCTTTTTCACAGTGTTAAAGCTGAAATCTACCGAAGCGTCACTCTCAATCTTTTCATTATCAGAATTTGTCGATTCGACATGGATCTTATTGTTCGTGGTAACGTTGCCGCCCTTCAAATCCGAAGGAAGCACGCCCCAATAGGTCAGCTCGTAATACTCATCTTCGCCAAGCGCGGGCAATGTGCCGGTAAAGCCCTTGTCGTCGGCTTTATAAGTGAGACCGTTGATACTGGCAGGAGTACCGTCTTTCTTTACGACCGTGATGCCCTTTGCCGTATCCAGCTTGATATCGGTCATGATATCTTCCAGCTGAACAGGATTACCGGCTGTACCATAGGTGCTCGATACTTTTACGGTGTACTTTACAGTACCATTTTCAAGGTCATAGTCGCTGGTATACTTTTGGGTGTGAAGATCACCCTTTTTATTGTAATCTTTCTTAATGGTGATCTTGCTGGAGTGGCTATCGTTGAACTTGATTGTGGTTTCCGTGTCGTGCTTTATGTTCATTTCCTTGGCTTCGCCATCGAAAGCCAAGGAACCACTGATTTCAGAACCTTTAGCATTTTTTTGCACATACGCATCGTAGAAAGTAATGGAAACATAACCACCTTCTACTTTGCCAACGCCAACAGCTTCTTTGCTGGAATTATAGACGATGCCGTTTTCTGTAAAATTCTTTAAAGCTTCCGGCAGGGGATACTTGATGGTGTTTAAATCAGAAGACAGCGTGCAGGGAGGCAGTGTGTATTCCAGAACAGCCTGAATCTGATCGTTTTCATCGACATCGGAATTATCCTGAATATCCTGCCAGTCCTCCCAACTGTTCTCGCGATACTGCAATTTTGCAGAGGTAATATTATCTGTGAAATCATGGGAAAGTGGAGTTTCCACCGGGGTCGGTGCTCCCGCCGTCAGTGCGGGCGCACGGTTCGGACGGCTGGCGGAGATGGTGGGCAGCTGGCCGCCGTAGGTGTCGGCGTACTGGGCGGCGGCAACATCCACCACGGCCAGAACATCAGCATCGAACAGCGTTACCTCAGCCACCTTGCCGTCCACATCGCCGGAGATGACGGTCAGCGTGTCATCGTCCACTGCGCTCACGATGCCCACGGTCTCCACGGGCTGAGCGTCAGTCACGGTAGTGGTCTGCGGCTCGACAGCGGGGGAACCCACGCTGGGCGCAGAGGTGTCGGCGCTGTCCACCGGCTTTGCGGCGGGCTGCTCCGGGTTGGCGGTGTCGGGGATATCGGGAAGATCAGGGGTATCGAGGGTGGTCATGTCCTCGGCGGCAGTGGCGGTATCCAACGCAGCAGCGCCGGATTCCTTGAGTTCTGCGCCGTTCTCGCCCTCAGCGTCCATGCTGAACTGGTCGTCCAGATCGTCCGCTGCACCGTCGGCGCTGCTGTCCACAGCCACGGTGCGGGTGACGTACTTATTATAAATAACGATGTCGCCCACATCGGCGGCGCTGCCGTCCTCGCCGTCCAGCAGCCAGTCCATGTCGCTCATGGAGCTGCGCAGGGCAAGCACGCTGGCCTCCTGCGGGATAGCGCTCTGGGGGATACCGGCGTACTTCAGGCAGTAAGAGAGGAACATCACGTCCCACTCGCCGTAGGGGTTGCCGTAGGACTGACCGTAGCGGGAGTAGTAGCGCAGGGTCACGCCGTCCGCGGGGTCGATCTCAAAGTTTTTCTCGCTCTGCTCGTAGCCCAGCTGGGTCTGCGCCACGCTGACCAGATCCTCGGCCCAGTTGCCGGTCATCACGGCCTCGGCGTTGGCGGCCTGCCACTCCTCGGGGGTCTCAAGGTCGGCGGAGGTGTCGCTCAGGCAGGCAACGGTGTGGTGGTGCTCCGGCAGGGGGCAGGTGAGCACTTCCTCGTAGCAGGCATCGGTATGGTGGTGGTAGATGGGCTCCACGGTGTCCACCATCGGTGCCAGCGCCACGGGCTCGGCCACTGCCATAGCCGCCAGTGCGGCGCTCTGGGTGGGCTCCACCACCTGCTCCACAAGCTCGCCCTCCTCTAAGCCGCAGGTCAGCTCGTACTCGGTGGTATAGCAGCTTTCGTCGTGGGTATGCTCAAATTTGTCGCAGATCAGGCTGCCGTCCTCAGGGTCGAAGCAGTCGTCATCGTGGACGTGCTCTTCCTCCATGCAGGTCAGGGTCTGCACCTCGGTGTAGCAGTCCTCGGTGTGCTCGTGGGGCACAAACTCGATCTGCGGCTCCAGCGACAGCGGCGCGGGCTCTTCTTCAATGGTGGGCTGACTGGTCGCAGCAGCGGCGGCGGCCACCTCGTCCGCATTTTCAAGCTCGCCTTCCTCGTAACCGCAGGTCAGCACCTTGGTGTAGCAATCCGCGGTGTGGGTGTGCTCCTCCTCGCCGCACTGGTACTGCGCGGTCATCGAGATGCCCACGCCATGCAGCTGCCAGTTCACGAACAGGGTGGTGATCATGGCAAGTGCCAGCACAAATGCGGTGTAGCGCCGCAGGGTGTGCCGGTTCTCGCGGAACCGCTCCATGTACGTTTTAAGAATGTCGTTCATAACGAAATACCTCCTCCCGGGGTCAATGGATCAACGAGAAGCTGGACAAGGGCCATATCCTCAGGAAAACCCTGCCAACGATCTGGCTTTTTTCAACGCAGCCTATCACGCTGCTGCGGCTGTCGATGGAGGTGGAGCGGTGGTCGCCCAGCACGAAGTAGCGGTTTTCCGGCACCTGATAGGGGAACCGGATGTCGCATTCGCCCACGGTCAGCGCGTCCACATAGGGTTCGTCCAGCGCCACGCCGTTTACCGAGACCACGCCGTTCACGTCCATATCGATCACATCACCGGGCTGCCCGATGATGCGCTTGAGCAGCAGCTTGTTCTGCCAGTAAAACCCGCATAACTCACCGTTTTCAATGTGGTTGGATTTTACCAGCAGGATAATGTCCTTGTCATTCAACGTAGGGTTCATGCTGTCGCCAGAGACCTGAAGCACCGGCAAAAACAGCGTAGCCAGCAGCACGGCTACTGCGGCCACCACCACCAGAATATAGATCGTACTGCGCAGCACCCGCTGGTAGCGGCTCTGGTACGCAAGACGCTCACGTTCTGCGGCCACTTCCTCGGTGGAAGGGATGGAAGCGAACCGGATATCGCGTTTTTTCATGTTTCCTCCGAAGGCAGGCCGTCTGTGCTGCGATACTGGTCCAGCAGCTCGTTGGCCTTGTGGTCAAATGCCTGCCAGCGCTGTTGCACCTCCTGCTCGGCGCGCTCTACCATGGCCTTGCAGTCGGCCTCGGTCTGGGTGCGCTTTTGCGCGGCGGCGGCGGTCATGGCGTCGCATTCCTGCTGTGCCTGCGCCTTCAGGCTGTCAGCGTCTGCCTGTGCCTGTTCCAGAATGCGTTTAGCCTCGCTGCGTGCCTGCGAAAGGGTGTTGGCAGCGGTGGCGTTGGTGTCCGCAAGGCTGGCCTGTACCGAATGCAGATAGTCATCGGCGGCGGCCTGTGCGGCGGCGAACACGTTGTTCAGCTCCAGCGCGGCCTGCGCGATGGAACCGGCGCTTTCCAGCCGCAGCTGCCGGTCCTGTAGCTGCGCGGTGAGCGCGGCGTTCTGCGCCTTGAGCTGGTCCTCGCTCTGTTTCAGCGCATAGATGATCTCTATTAGTTCAGCGCGGTGCATCCGCCGCAGTTCACGATCTGCCATTTGCGTACAAACTCCCGAATGTAAAGATAACGAAATTTCTTTCGAAAATACTGAAAAAACTTAAAGAAAATGCCTGAAAAATCGCTTGTCGCCACGCGATTTGCGTGGCTGGAGAGACCTTTTATAAACTATCTTATTTTAGCACACTCCCTGTAACAACAATATAACAAATCGGAAACAAAATCAAGAGATAAAGCCGAAAAAATATCGCAAATTTTTTTATTTTATATGTAAAACACCCAAAAAGAAGGTAATATACCACAGAATTGTTAAAATTTTCCTTCATAATTCTGGGGTGCGAAGTTCTGCGCAGTAATGCACTGAATCGGTGCACCTACGAAAAACGGGAGCCGCACTTTTTCGAAAAAAGCGCGACTCCCGTATCCAAACTTTGGGGGTGATCCTTTTACTTGCCGAAGCTGCCCAGCAGGCTGTTCAGCGATACAAAGGACTGGTAAATGACGTTGACGTTGTTGATGATGGAGCTTGCACCGGAGAAGATGCGGGCGATGTAGTTGAACACCTTACCAACGTCCAGGAAGGCCTGATAAGCGTTGCTGGCGCCGCCGTCCAGATAGGTCATCTCCTCGGCTTCGATA
>ERZ773178.4826-NODE-4826-length-9892-cov-3.159297_pt1 | contig 9892 bp, 10 predicted proteins | sample MGYA00580533_ERZ773178 | MGnify/ENA primary metagenome ERZ773178 (study PRJEB29015, sample SAMEA2737859) | human gut metagenome | biome: human gut; feature: human-associated habitat; material: faeces | place: China | collected 2012 ...
CCTCATGACAGGCTGCGGGAGTTTGCCGGGGAAGCCAAATCCAGGGGGCTGTTGTATGTAGTCATCCGGGATAAAAAGAATCCCAAGTCTGCAGAGATCATGGTGTTTGCCGATGATGCAGCGAAGGTGAACCGGGTGTTGGATAAGATGAATCTGGACTTTGTCAAATCCGAAGCCGGAGAAGCGGTGGTGGAGCAAGCGCCAGTGCGGGAAGCAGAGCGTGTGATCGATGCAGAGTTTACCGAGAAAACCGAAGGAAAAGAGGGACTTCCGGTCAAGACCGAAAAGGTGGTACTGCCGGAAGGAACCATTGAATTTGAATTAGACGAAGAAGATCATCTGTTTGATGTGGGGGAAGTTACTCCTACAGGGGAAAATTTTACCCAGGCGGAGAAGGCAGGGAATCTGTCCGGACCTTCCTCGCACAACAGCGCTTCTTTTTCCGGGCAGGAAACTAGCTGGAAAGGGGAGAAACCATCTGTCCGGCAGCAACTAAAGAAGATTGAAACCGAGCAGAGACAGCGCAGGCAGACACAGAAGAGTCGGAGAAAACCGAGAAACCAGCAGAGAAAAAAGAAAAAAGTGAAAGGCAGGTAAGGCGATATGGATTTAACGAGTATGATCCCAGGTGGAGCAGGGGAAGAACAGGCTTCAGAACAGCGGTTGTCAAAAGAAGAGTATGCAGCCATGAAAAAACAGCAGAGGGAAGAAGTATGGGCAGAGGTAGACGCCCAGGCACAGGCGGTGTTCCAAAACGGGGATTCTTTAAAGGGATTTTTAGATTTTATGGCACAGTGCAATACGCAGAAAACACCCAACCTTCTGTTGATCTACGGACAGAATCCAGAAGCAACGGTGGTAAAATCCTATGATTACTGGAAAAAAGAACACCGTTCCCCAAAAGCCGGGGTGCATGGTTACACCTATATGGTCAGCACCGAATATGAAAAAGACGGAGAGATGCGGACAGGCTATACCATCAGTAAGGGCTTTGACATCAGCCAGATGAGTGGAAAGCCTCTGGAAGAACGTCCGCAGCGTTCCATGGAAGAACTGATCCATGCAGTTTTAAAGGATCAGCCAGTGCGGATGCAGATTGCAGACAATCTGCCGGAAGGCATCCAGGCACAGTATATCCCCAAACAGCGTACTGTCTATGTGCGCAATGGCATGGATGAGAATACGACATTCCATGCAGTAAACCGGGAACTGGCGTGTGCAGCATTAGACCAGCATGATGGGAATTATGTGAGAAAGAAAGTCAATGCCCAGGCATACTGCGTCGCCTATGTGATTGGCAAGCGGTATGGAGCAGAGGTGTCCGGTTTCCAGTTTGGAAAAGTAGCAGAGATGCAGGCGGATGGGCAGAAAGATCCCCAGGAACTGCGTGGCTTTTTAAATGATGTGCGTCAGGCAGCCTATACCATCCGCAACCATATGGAACGGAACTTCGGGGAACAGGAGCAGACTTTTACGAAGGATGATTTTTCCTTTGAGGAACCGCCAAAGCAGGTACCGAAGAAGGAGAAAAAAGAGAAACAGCCGGAGCGGTAAGTTCTGAAAGAAGTTCCGCCTTTGGGATAGCTATTGTGGGGGTCTTGTGGTATGTTGGGTGTAACAAAGGAGGTGCCGAAGATGGCAGATTACTATTTGAAAACAGACAACATCATGAAAAACATGTTTACGGTGGCACTCAAAGATGAGTTAGCAGCCCAGGGTCAGATGGGAAAGGTTCGCCCTGCGACAGAGGCAATGCTGCAGAAAGTCCGTTCCTATGAACTTTCCGAGAAAAGGCTTCCCATCACCATAGAGGAACAACGGGAACTTCGCAATGCCCTCAACCGGCTGCGGGACAAGTATCTGGCCATGGGCAGATACAGCGATGGCATTGACAGTGTGATCTTAAAAGTCATGAAACCAAATACCAGCAGGCGCTTCTTCTGGTAGCAGAAGGGAGGGATGTCTATGAGGATGTATAATCAAAAACAAGTGGAACAATTACGAAAGCGGTATCCGAAAGGAACAAGGCTCTGCCTGGACTTTATGGATGAGGCAGGGATGCCGCCGGGATTACAGGGAACGGTAGCATTTATCGATGATGCCGGACAGATTCACATGCATTGGGAGAATGGGCGGAGCCTTGCCATCGTTCCCGGTGTGGATTCTTTTCATAGGGTAGACGGACCAGCAAACGAAGTGCCAAAAGACGAAAAAGCGAAGAAGGAGCGAAGCCTGCAGAGGTAGCATGCAAACGTTCTGACTTTTGGGTATGGCTGTTGTTCCTGCCTGTTGTCTGGTGGGCAGGCGCCATCACTGCCTGTGCCATCGAGCCGGATACCAATCTGTTACAAATCTTACAAGTGCTGACCGAAAAACTGGATCAGCCATTTTCTATCACCTATACACCGTACACGCTACGGTGTGTGTTCACATTCACAATCGCCTATGTGTTAGGCATCGGTATTTATTATTCCCAGAAGAGAAATTATCGAAGAGGGGTGGAGCATGGCTCTGCCAAGTGGGGCGATACAGCTTCCATCTGCAAGCGTTATCGGGACAAGCGGTACACCCAAAATCTCATTTTAACCCAGAACTTCCGTATGGGGCTGGACTGTTATAAACACAAACGCAATTTAAATGTATTGGTCGTGGGTGGCTCCGGCGCGGGAAAAAGCCGGGCATACGCCGTAGTCAACATTATGCAGTGCAACTGTTCCATGGTGATCACCGATCCAAAAGGGGGTGCGAGACGTTCCAGTCTGAAAAGGACTGGCACATCTCAACTGAATCATTGTTTATTGTAATGAAATTAGTTCGAGTTGGAGAACTGAATGCGTGAATAGTCGAATGAAGGGGTAACGCCCTGAAAGGCTACTCTAATACTCCGGCTGGCATGGAAATGAGTAAACATTGAAATGTCAGAAGCCCGGTGAAGTCGGCAGAGAGATACCGTAACAATAGTAGTTGACGAAAGCTGTCCAGAGGTGGATGGTGTATCCTATATGCCGGGAGTCTATAAAATACCTATGGTTAGAATGGTGGATGTTACATAATCCACTGACGAACCCTCGAATGTACGGGTCTATATCGGGACTAAGTAGAAATGCTTAGTAACACAACTAGTGTTGCTACTGCGGGTGAGTAAGACTTCTGCCTTTATGAAAATCCGTGCAATGTTACAGGCATTGATGTGGTAGCAGGCTCAGAGATGGGAACCTACGGGTATATATGAACAGATAACGCATTCGGAACGTCGTAAGCTGACAGCGTGGAGATTTTACTGTCTATGAAACGTATCGAACGGGAAAGTCATCGTGAGATTAGCGATGATATAAGGGAGATAATGTCAGTGAAAGCGGTGGCATAGTACCGATGAAACCGTGATAACAAGCGGTGGAGGGATAGCCACTAGTCATACATTAGAGTAAATAAGTTACAAATGGTATGGGTTCGAGTAAGACTAAGAGATGTAATAACTCCCAGATAGGAGGTTACAGACCATACAAAAGAAAGCTAAGCTCCGGTACAACGAATATTACGATATGCAGAAAGCATTCGATGAGTTGTATCAGCAGAGCAAAAATGGTAACAACTTTTATAAGTTATTAGAAATTATCGGTTCAGAGCAGAATATTTGCCTGGCATACCGAAACCTAAAAACCAATAGCGGAAGTAAAACCGCTGGTACAGATGGTAAAACAATCGAGGATATCAAAGGTCTATCGGACAGGGAAGTAATTGAAACTGTCAGAAAACAATTAGCAGATTATCATCCGCAATCAGTCAGGAGGGTCTTTATTCCTAAGCCCGGAAGCGATAAAAAGCGTCCGTTAGGGATTCCATGTATCTGGGATAGACTGATACAACAGTGTATCTTACAGGTGTTAGAGCCGATTTGTGAACCTAAGTTTCATAATCACTCCTATGGATTCCGGCAAAATAGAGATGCCCACCATGCGGTCAGCAGAGTTGTCAGCATGGTAAATATGTATAAACATTATTATTGTGTGGATGTGGACATCAAGGGCTTCTTTGATAATGTAAACCACGGAAAGCTGCTAAAACAGATATGGACATTAGGTATACGAGATAAACGATTGCTATGTATCATTAGCAAAATATTAAAATCAGAAATTGAAGGAGAAGGAATACCGGACAAGGGTACACCGCAAGGTGGGCTGATTAGTCCGTTACTTTCGCTCATTGTGCTGAATGAACTTGATTGGTGGGTAAGTAGCCAGTGGGAGACTTTTACACCAAATGGAGTGAAGAAAGGCAACATGAAAGGAAGTAAGGGCTGGCTGAGTTATGCACGAAAATATACAAATCTAAAAGATGGGTATGTGGTGCGTTACGCTGATGATTTTAAAATTATGTGCAGAAGTTATACTGATGCACAAAGATATTATCATGCGACAATAGACTTTTTAAAGTCAAGATTAAAACTCGACATTAGTCCGGAGAAATCCAAAGTTGTTAATCTCCGAAAGAACTCTTCTGATTTTCTGGGATTCAAAATTAAAGTCCTGCCAAAAGGCAAGACCAGATATGGATACATTGCTAAAACTGATATGAGCGATAAAGCCATCAAAAAGGTTACTGCTGAATTAAAGGCAAAAGTGATTAATATAAGAAAACACACAACTGTTGGTAGAATCAATGCCTATAACATGGCAGTGATAGGAATACAGAATTATTATTGTATTGCTACCAACATATATAACAATCTAACGGATGTTAATTACGCTCTCTTACCAACCTTTAGAACCAGATTATCATGTATTGGAAGTACAATTCCGTTTGCGGAAACGCCCTATGAATTTCAACAGAAAACTGTAGGAATCAAGAAAGAAACCAAAATTATAACAGTAGGCAAAATGCCACTACTGCCACTTACAGGAGTTCATCACAAACATCCTATAAATTTCTCACAAGATATTACCAGCTATACAGCAAAAGGAAGAGAAAAGATTCATAAATCTGTCCAATGTGTAGAAACACAGGAATTACGAAATGTGATGAAGTATAGGAATCCTAATGAAAGCATTGAATTTAATGATAATAGTATTTCTGCATACCTCGTGCAACAGGGGAACTGCTATGTCATGGGAAATAGGCTGAATGTACATCAAATGAAATGTATAAGGAAAATTCCAGTAGGTGAAGGTGGTACAGATAAGCATACTAATATCGCATTTATTTCAGAGGAAGTATGGCGAGCTGTTATGACAGAGGATATTTCAGAAACTATCAGAATAATGAAGAAATTCAATATGGACGACAAGCAAAGACGGAGATTCAACCGATTGCGTGAAAATTATGGATTACTACCAATTAAGAAAAGATAACTTATAAATTTACTTGAGTATGATGGCACGCCGTATGATGCGAAAACATCATGTACGGTGTAGAGCGGGGGAAAAGGTGGAGATTACTTCAAAGCCTTACCTATCGCTATAACTTCTGCGGAAAACCGGAGGGCTGCTGGAACGGGAAGGGTATGAAGTGCGGGTGTTTGATCTGATCAACCCGGAAACGTCCTTTTGTTATAATCCCTTTGCTTATGTGCGGGATGACAAGGATGTGCTAAAGCTCATCAACAACCTGATCCGAAATACTACCCCGAAAGGGGCGCAGAGTTCGGACCCGTTTTGGGAGAAAAGTGAGACCGCCTTGCTGCAGGCGCTCATGCTGTATCTGTTACATGAAGCGCCGCCGGAGGAACAGAACTTCTCCATGATCATGGAAATGTTAGGTTCTGCCCAGGTGAAAGAGGACGATGAGGAATACCAGTCTCCGCTGGATATCCTGTTTGAACGTTTGGAGATGCGAAATCCGGAAAGCATTGCAGTCAAGCAGTATGCGATTTACAAGCAGGCGGCAGGTGTTATAAGCTTGAAGAGACTTCTTAATCATCATTTTTTAAGAAATTGGAGCTCCAAAATGATTAAAAAGTCTCTTGAGGCTTATTTTTTGCCAAAATACAAAATTGTACTTTTTTAAAAACATTCTCAAAGGATGGCAACATTTTGCCTCGCCAGTCTGGATATAGTGTAAGGAGTTTTTCAAACCGACACAAAATCCAGAGAAATTTAAAAAAGTTACGTTACTACCTTGTAAAACAGCGTCCGAAAGATGGGTTAAGTGAGAGGAACTTTTTTGAAGATCCTTACACGAACCTTGACAACGGAGCAGCCTGCCCATAGTGATACCAGATTTGAATGTGCATTCAGCGTGTCGTTTCTGGCAAATACGTCCCGGAAACATCGGAACCCGGTACAGGAACGGATATGGAATGAAAACAGGCAATGAAAAATGAAAGGAAGGAGGAAAACGGATGCAGGAGAAACTTACCGCATTGTATGAACGTCTCAGCCATGATGATGACCTTATGGGCGAGAGCAACAGTATATCGAACCAGAAGCAGATGCTTTCAGAATATGCCGAATCCCATGGACTTACCCCATATATCCATTTTACGGATGATGGCATATCCGGCACAAGATTTGACCGCCCGGGATTTGTCAGCATGATGGATGCCATCAAAGCCGGGCAGATCGGGACGGTGATCATAAAGGATATGAGCCGGTTGGGACGTGATTATCTGATGGTCGGTCAGATTCAGGAAATGCTGCGCCAGAAGCAGGTTAGGCTGATCGCTATCAATGATGGTCATGACAGTCTGAATGGGGATGATGATTTTCTTCCTTTCCGAAACATTATGAATGAGTGGTATGCGAAAGACACGAGCAAAAAGATCCGGTCTACCTTTAAGGCAAAAGGCAATTCCGGGAAGCACGTTGCAAGCACCACACCATACGGATATCTGAAAGACCCGGAAAATAAGGAACACTGGATCGTGGATGAAGAGGCTGCACAGGTTGTTCGCAGGATTTTTCAGATGACAATGGACGGATATGGTCCTTACCAGATCGCAAAGAAGCTGAAAGAAGATCAGGTGGAGATCCCGGCAGTACACATGGCAAGGCATGGGGCAGGATTATGGCAGGGAAGAGTGGACGAGATCAAAGACCCCTATGCGTGGGGTTCGTCGACGGTGGCAGGGATCCTGAGAAAGAGGGAATATCTTGGTCACACTGTTAATTTCAAGACCAGAAAGCATTTTAAGGACAAAAAGAGCCATTATGTGTCAGAAGATAACTGGACAGTATTTGAGGACACGCAGGAAGCGATCATTGATCAGGAAACCTTTGATAATGTCCAGAGAATCCGGAAGAATGTCCGCAGATACCCGGACGGATGGGGAGAAGCACATCCACTGACAGGGCTGATGTATTGTGCCGATTGCGGGGCAAAAATGTATGTGCACCGGGTAAATAATGGGAAAAGAATCCCACAATATACCTGTTCTGCATATAGCAAGGTTCCGGTTGGAACACTCTGCCCGACACAGCACAGGATTAATGCGGATATTGTGATGGAGCTGATAAAAGACCTGCTGAAAGCTATCGCAGAATATTCCCATCTGAACCGGGAAGAGTTCATTGAGACAGTGAAGACAACACAGAATTCCCAGCAGTCCAGTGAAATCGTGAGGCTGAAAAACAGGATAGCAGAAGCGAAAAAGCGTCTGCAGGAACTGGAAAAACTGATCTGCCGAATATATGAGGATAATATCCTCGGTAAGCTGCCGGACGAACGTTACGCAGTCCTTGATGGGCAGTATTCCAAAGAACAGAAAGAACTGACAGCGGAAATTTCAGAATTGGAAGCAGAGGTAGCCGGATATGAAAATGGCAGACGGTCTGCGGAAAGATTTATTGCACTGGTGGACAAATATCAGAATTTTGATGAACTGACCACATATATGCTGAATGAGTTCGTGGAAAAGATTCTGGTGCATGAGAGGGACAGGAAAGGAAGCCAGCAGACCACACAGGAGATTGAGATTTATTTTAATTTTGTGGGAAGGTATCTTCCACCGCATTTTGGAGAAGTCCAGCTGACACCGGAAGAGGAAGAAGAATTACGAAAGCGGGAAGCCAGGAAGGACAGGCTGCACCAGAATTATCTGAGGCGGAAGGCAAATGGAAAACAGAAAGAATACGAAGACAAAGTAAAAGAAAAAAGAAAAGCCGAGATCGAGGCGAAGAAGGAAGCAATCCGGCAGGAAGATATTACGAAAGGTGTGTTTGTTCCAGTGTCGATGCTTCCGGCTGCAGAACCAAAGAAAGGGGTGGTAAATACATGAAAGAATTGAAACCGATGATACATGATGAAAAGAACGGACTGGATTATATCCTTGTGGGAGATTATTATATCCCGTTGATTCGTGTGGCGGAAGAAACCAGAGATATTGGTTTCTATGGAAGCCTACGCAGGAATTTTCTGAAAGACTACCGGCAGGCTTTGTATTCCCAGCTTATGCTGACAGGAAAGCTTTGGACGTATCTGGCTGACCTGAATGAAATCTGCGTGGAACGCAGGGACAGCATGATGGATCAGATGATGGAAGCAGAGGGTGTCACAGAGGAATTAAAGGGAAAAGACCAGATGGAATGGCTTCGCAGGGTAAATAACATCCGCAACAGAGTGGATGAAGTAATCCTGACACAACTGGTCTATGTATAGGGGGATGCTTATGAGATACCGAATTGAATACGCAGATGGTCGTTGCTGTAATTTCGCCAACAGCCGGAAAGACCTTCTGGAATGGCTGAAACTTTTAAAGGATGAAGAGATCACAGATATTCGGAAAATCTACAAAAACGGTGTGACGGATTCCGTACTTGAAAAGTATCAGAATTATCTGGATAAAAATGCCGGATAGGAAGGAGAAACAGGATGAAAGCCATCCGATTTATTTTAAGAATAATATTGTTGCCTGTGATGGCTGTTCTGGTAGTAATAAGACTGTTTGTGGAGTTCCTTGCAGGAATATCAGCAGTTATCTTCCGGGTAATTGCAGGAATTTTTCTTCTGACCGCCCTGCTAAGCTATGGCTTTGGTCTGGAAAGTTCCGGGGAATGCCTGAAAATCGTATTGGCTGGCTTTCTGTTTTATCTCCTGCCATGTACGGTTGAAATTGTGATTGCGGGAATCGTCTTTTTAGCAGAATGGATTCGCTCTTTTACATAGGAAGAGGGCAGAAAGGGACACGATTATGAAAAGAGAATTAGTGGAGAGCTACTTCGACTGGAATGAGATCAGGCTTGAGGCATATTTACGGATTGATCCTCAACTGATTGAACTGGAAGGGGAATGCGAGAAAACGATGGATGAATTGAAGCCATACATAGAGAAATACGGTCATGAGTTCTGGACGATTATTGACCGGATCATATCGGCAAGACATGCAGTAGAAGCCTATATCAGCCGGGAAATGTATATCCGGGGATTTCTGGATTATGAACGTCTGGTATGTGAGATAGAAAGGGATGTATGAGGATGAAAGAGGAAGCATTAAAGGGATTTGTGGATTTTATCATTCAGGAACGGATGCAGAGTGCATTCAGCCAGATGAAAGCCGGGAAAGAACCGGATGACAAGGATGATGTGGAACAAAAGTATGAGGAAGCGGTGGCATTGCTTCCAAAGGATAAACAACAGGCAGTCCAGGCATACTGCGATGCTATTTTTGACAGCGGTGCGTATGCTGAGCAGTTCTTTTATCGGTTGGGACTGAAGGATGGGATTCGGTTGTATAAGACAGTAAAAAGTATCATCAAGGGAATATCTTAAATGGATTGGAAAATGTTATTTAAAATTTACATGTCTTACCATAACTCGGAAAACATATGGAATAAGGAATTTTTTTGTGATATACTGTTCTAAAAATCGTTGTCTGGCGATTTGGTGAATCCCGATAGATTATTTTATAGGGAACAGAAACTTTGAATTTGCACTTCCATAAGGTGAAATGTATTGACAC
>ERZ773178.4833-NODE-4833-length-9881-cov-7.186851_pt1 | contig 9881 bp, 8 predicted proteins | sample MGYA00580533_ERZ773178 | MGnify/ENA primary metagenome ERZ773178 (study PRJEB29015, sample SAMEA2737859) | human gut metagenome | biome: human gut; feature: human-associated habitat; material: faeces | place: China | collected 2012 ...
AAAAATCGCTCCGAAAAGTGTACGGAAAGTCCTCTAAATACAGATATGACTAAAATTTCAAAAACTAAATGTCAGTTGATAGGTATTGAGTGTCTGAAAGAACACCAATAAACAGAATGAACCGCCTCGGTTTCCATAGTAGGAAGCCGGGGCGGTTTTTATACAAAAAAGAGATCGTTTTTTTGTAGCTTTGATGAATTGGCGCAGAGTCATTGACAGCAGAAGGGCAGAAGCGTATCTTTGAAACAGAAAACGGAACCGGGCTATAAATAGCATGTTTCTTTACCTTGCGAGGACACTTTCGTTGTGATGAGGCACGACCCGGTGTGCCGCTTTTTTCATTTGCGGAGATAAAATACAAAAAGTACGGATTATAGTACACATTATCTGTTATGCTCGGTACATGGAAGGCACACACCGGAAAAGGAGCAAAAATGCGAAGGACGTTGAATAAAACAAGGTTTTTGGCCGGTAAAACGGACCCAGAAAATACCAGCCTGTGGCTGCCGCTCTGGATGCATCTGTGGGATACGGCGGGCATCATGGAGCGGCTAGTCCGGCAGTGGCTCCCCGAAAGCGTAAAACGGGCCATGGGCTTTGAGTGCGAGGAAGCGTTGCTCGCGCATGCCCGGTTTTTGGGTGGAATCCATGATATAGGCAAGGCTACGGTAGCCTTTCAGGCAAATATCCTGCGCACCCTGCCGGAGGCGCGGCAGCGGCTGGAAACGTTGACGCCGCTGGACTGTCCTGAACAGAACCGCCGGGAGTCGCCGCATGCCCGGGCGGGCGAGGCAGTCCTGCTGTGGGATGACTGCCCCGGCGGGATCGCCTCCATTGTGGGGGCGCACCACGGCAAGCCACAGAGCTGCGCGGCGGTCGATGATCAGTTAGAGGGTTGGGAGAGCAACTACTACCCCAAGGGACAGAAAAAGGTCTGGGAGGACTTCTGGACAGAACTGCTCATGACTGTTTTGCAGGACTGTGGCTTTGACGACACAGCGGAGTTGGATGATCTGAATCCGCAGGAGGAAGTGCTTCTGACCGGACTTCTGATCATGGCAGACTGGATCGCCAGCAATACGGAATACTTTCCCCTGATCCCGGTAGAGGAGTTGGGCAGCATGGAGGATTACCCGGCGCGGGTGGACAGGGCTTGGGAAAAGCTGGCGCTGCCCTTCCCGTGGGAGGCACAGCCGGGCATCGCAGACCCGCAGGAGTTTGCGGTGCGGTTCGGCTTTGCGCCCAATGCGGTGCAGAGGGCTGTTCTGGAGGCTGTGGATACCGCAGCGGAACCGGGCATCCTGATTTTGGAAGCACAGATGGGCGTGGGTAAAACCGAGGCGGCGCTGGCCGCTGCGGAGGTCATGGCCAGCCGGTTCGGGCTGGGTGGTGTCTTTTTCGGGCTGCCCACACAGGCCACGGCAAACGGCATCTTTCCCCGGCTGCTTGGCTGGGCAGACACACAGTCTGAGGAGACGCTGCCGCAGGCTATAAAGCTGGCACACGGCATGGCAGAACTGAACGAGTGCTATCTGCGGCTGCAGGGGCGCGGGGTGCAGTTGGAGGAGGACGCGCAGGAAGCGCATCAGGTGCAGGTACACCAGTGGTTTCGGGGAAACAAGCAGGCACTGCTGGCAAACTTTGTGATTGGCACAGTGGATCAGTTGCTGCTGGCGGCACTTGCCCAGAAGCACGTTATGCTGCGGCATCTGGGGCTTGCAGGCAAGGTGGTCATTATTGACGAGTGCCACGCCTACGATACCTACATGAACTGCTATCTGGACCGCGCACTGGAATGGCTGGGCTGGTACAAGGTGCCGGTCATCCTGCTGTCAGCCACCCTGCCTGCCCGGCGGCGCGCGGAACTGGTCGAGGCTTACCAGCAGAAAAAGGCTGTCCCGGACGCCCCATGGAAGACCAGCTGCGGTTATCCGCTGTTGACATGGACGGACGGCGCAGAGGTAAAGCAGACGGCCATCCCACCAGACGCACCCGGTAAAACGGTGCAGCTGACCACGCTCACAGAGCCGGAGCTGCCCGCGCTGCTGCGCCGGAAGCTGGCAGAGGGCGGCTGCGCGGGAGTGATCGTCAACACAGTCAAAAAAGCGCAGAAGATCGCGCAGCTGCTGCGGGAAAGCCTGCCGGACAAAGAGGTGCAGCTGTTCCATGCGCAGTTCCTGATGCCGGACCGCGCAGCGCGGGAAAACCAGCTGATGGCACGCATTGGCAAGGGCTCTGCACCGGAGCGCCGGAACGACCTGATCGTGGTGGGCACGCAGGTGATGGAGCAGTCGCTGGACATTGATCTGGATGTTCTTGTTACAGAGCTTTGCCCCATGGATCTGCTGTTGCAGCGCATCGGACGGTTGCACCGTCACCGCCGCAGCCGCCCCGCCCCATTGCAGCAGGCCTGCTGCGCGGTGCTGGACACCGGGGAAAATGCCTTTGATGCGGGCAGCGAGGCGGTATATGGACAGTGGTTGCTCTGGCGCACCCGGAAGTTTCTGCCCCGGAGCATCCGGCTGCCGGAGGAAATCTCTCCGCTGGTGCAGCAGGTCTACGGCTGGGAGCGGGAAGCTCCCGGTGGAGCGCAGGGGGAGGAAATGCGCTGCGTATATGAGCAGACGCAGGAGAAAAAGAAAGCGCGCGCCGAGGCGTACCTTGTGCCGCAGCCGGAAACGCACCGGCTGGCGCAGTTGAATACGCTGGACGACTGGATGCAGAACGAGGGCGCCTGCTCCGACCCGGCGGCGCGGGCGGCAGTGCGGGACGGCGACCCCTCGGTAGAGGTGCTTGTAATGCAGTGTCGGGCAGACGGCAGCATCCACTTTCTGCCGTGGCAGGAGGGTGGCAGCGCCGTAGCTGCTGACAGCCCGCCCCCGCCGGAAACGGCACTGAAGATTGCCCGGCAGAAGCTGCGGCTCCCGGCGGTGTTCGGCAAAGCGTGGAAGGTGGATAGGGTCATCCGGGAGTTGGAAGCGGATAACCGCAGCCGCCTTGCGGCGTGGCAGCTGTCGCCGCTGCTGCACGGAGAACTGATCCTGCTGCTGGATGAAAACCTGACTGCCCGGCTTGCGGGCATGGAACTTTGTTATGACCGTGAAAACGGCCTGACCTACCAAAAGGAGGAAACGGATGAAGGAAATTGAATTCAACCTGCTGACCGAACCGTGGATACGGGTGCGGCTGCGGGACAACACGGTGCGGGAGGTGTCCCTGACCGAGGCGCTGGTGTCGGCGCAGGATTATGTGGACCTTGCGGGCGAGATGCCCACCCAGAACGCCGCCGTGCTGCGGCTGTTGCTGGCGGTGCTGTTCACCGTGTTCTCCCGGGTGGATGCAAAGGGGAAACCCCAACCGCTGGCACAGAGCGATGATGCACTGGAGCGCTGGAGCGAGCTGTGGCAGCTTGGGCATTTCCCGGCAGAGCCTGTCCGGGACTACCTGGAGCAGTGGAAGGACCGCTTCTGGCTGTTCCACCCGACACACCCCTTCTGGCAGGTGCCGCAGGCAAAGATCGGCACGGAATACGGTGCGGCCAAACTCAACGGTGAAATGTCGGAAAGCAGCAATAAACTCCGGCTCTTTCCACTGTATGCGGGGCAGAGCAAGGAGCAGCTGAGCTATCCGCAGGCGGCGCGGTGGCTGCTGTGCGTGAACGGCTATGATGACACCTCCGCGAAGCCAAAAGGAAAGGGACTTCCGTCCGTAGGAGCCGGGTGGCTGGGCAAAATCGGTTTTATTCAGGCACAGGGCGATAATCTGTACGAGACCCTGATGCTGAACCTGACGCTGCTGCGCGACAGCCGGGAATGCTGGGGCGAAAGCAAGCCCTGTTGGGAATTGGAAGAACCAAAGAGCGCGGAACGGACAGAAATTTGCTGCCCGGACAACCCGGCACAGCTGCTCACCCTGCAATCCAGAAGGCTGTTGCTGCACAGGACAGGGGAGAATGTGGATGGGTTCTGTCTGCTGGGAGGAGATTTCTTCCCCAGAGAAAACGTCTTTGCCGAACAGATGACCATCTGGCGCACGATGCCAATCAAGAAAAATGAACCGGTGGTATTTGTGCCCTGTCGTCATGACCCGGCTAAACAATTCTGGCGGGAGTTCCCGGCTGTCTTTTGTCAGGACAGCGGGCATCGCCCGGGCGTTGTATGCTGGATCGAAAAGTTGCAGGAAAAGAGATTGAAACTTTTGGATCCCCGCAGAAAGGTACATTTTCGCATCTCCGGTGTCCAATATGGCGATAAGGACTTCTTTGTAAATGATTCTTTCAGCGACAGCCTGACCTTTCAGGCAGGGATTCTGGATGAGATAGGGCGTCCATGGCAGAGTCGGATCGTCAGAGAAATCGAGCGCTGTGAACAGACGGCGGCGCTGGTCGGACATTTTGCGCAGGAACTGGCAATTGCCGCCGGTGACCGGAATGAAAATGCAGGCGGCGCGGTTCGTGCACAATTCTACTTTGCAGTGGATCAGCCTTTCCGGCAGTGGCTGCAGGCAATCGACCCGGAGCAGGACGACCCGGATGAGGCAGCGCTGCGCTGGCAGGCGCAGGCGCGAAACATCGCGGAAAAGCTGGGAAAACAGATGGTGATGGAGGCCGGAAATGCCGCCCTGAAGGGACACCGCATTGTGGTGGATAAGGATAAAAAGACCGAGCGCACCATCCTGTATACCTCGCCAAAGGCCTATAATCGTTTCCGCACAAGGCTTTGGGAGATCTATCCCAAAACAGAACCATAAAGGGGGAATTGTATGAAAACACAGGACGTCAAACTGTATGCGGCGCAGCAGCTGCACAGGCTTCAGGCTCTGCCGGACAACCAGCGGCGGGCAGAACTGGCAAAGCTGCGTCGGGGCATCGGCCACGCACCCGGCGAGCTGCCGGAACTGTGGGGAAGCTTTTTGCTGGAAATGCCGGAAAGCTTTCAGGGCCGCAGTGCTCCCTCGGCGGCAGAGTGGGCGGTCTACCTTGCCCTGACCCTGTATGCTATGCATCAGCAGGGGAACGACCGCCCCATGAACTGCCCCGGCAACACGCTGGGGCGTGCGGTGCGGCAGCTGGCAGAGCGGAACAGTGCCGGACAGGACTGGACCGAGGCCAGTGTGCTCCGGCGGTTCAACGCGCTGGCCACCGCAGAAGAAATTACCGAGATCAGCCACCATCTGCGGGGCATGATCCAGCTGTTGAGCGCGGCAAAGGATGGCGGCATCCCGCTGGACTATCCGCAGCTTGCGGCAGACTTGTATGAATTGCAATGCACCGACCCGCGATATGCGCAGACCCCCGCCAATGTTCGTCTACGGTGGGGACAGGACCTGTACCGCGACCCGAAGCCTGCACCGGATGAGAAAGAAAAGGAGAATTGATCATGAATAAGCGCCTGTATGTTGATTTCCACATTTTGCAGACCGTCCCGCCCAGCTGCATCAACCGGGACGATACCGGCAGCCCAAAAACGGCAGTGTACGGCGGTGTGCTCCGCGCCAGAGTTTCCTCACAGGCGTGGAAGCACGCCATGCGCGCTGCCTTTGCGGAGAACGCCCGGCTGGACGTGGGCAAGCGCACTAAAAAGGCCGCAGAACTGGTGAAGGCGCAGATCCTTGCACTGGCCCCGGAACTGGATGCGGACAAGCTGGCAAAAAAAGCGCTGGAGAATGCGGGCATCAAGTTCGATGAAAAGAGCAAGAAGGATGATACGGTCACCAAGGCGCTGTTCTTCATGAGCACTGCGCAGGCAAAGGCGTTGGCAGAGCTGGCTGTGGAGGGCTCTGCGGATAAAAAGCAGTATCGGGATGCCCTGAAAGCAGCGCCCTCGATGGACATGGCGCTGTTTGGCCGCATGGTGGCAGATGACCCTTCTCTGAACTATGACGCCGCTGCGCAGGTGGCGCACAGCATCTCCACTCATGCTGTGCAGAACGAGTACGATTACTTTACCGCCGTGGATGACTGTCAAGCAGAGGACAACGCCGGTGCAGGCCATCTGGGCACGGTGGAGTACAACTCCTCCACCCTGTACCGCTATGCCACAGTGAACGTGATGGAGCTGGCCGGGCAGCTGGGTGCAGCGCAGGCCGCGGAAACGGTGCGGGCCTTTGGTGAGGCGTTCCTCTTCTCCATGCCCACCGGCAAGCAGAACACCTTTGCAAACCGCACTCTGCCGGATGCGGTATATGTGACCCTGCGGGAGGATCAGCCGGTGAACCTGTGCGGCGCATTCGAGCGGGCCGTGCCCCGCAGTGCGCAGGGGTATGCCGCGCCTTCCAAGGCGGCACTGGCACAGTATGCGCAGCAGATGTACAGCAGCTTTGCCGAGGCCCCGGCGCAAAGCTTTACCGTGGGCAGCGGGCTGGAGGAACTGGCTCCGGCGCAGACGGCAAAGGCGATGCTGGACGCACTGGAAAAGGCTGTCCGGGATGCACTTGCCGGAAATGAGGTGGGGTAATGGCAACGCTGTTGCTTCGGCTGGCAGCGCCTTTGCAGGCGTGGGGCGCGGACTCCAAATTTGAGACCCGCAAGACGGGCCGTGAACCCACCAAGAGCGGCGTGATCGGCCTTTTGGCGGCAGCTCTGGGGCTGCGGCGGGACGAGAGCGAAGCGCTGACCCGGCTGACCGGGCTGCGGTTCGGCGTCCGCGTGGAGCGGGAAGGGCAGCTGCTGGTGGACTACCACACGGCAAAGACGCAGGATGAAAAGACCTCTTATGTGACCTACCGCCATTATTTGCAGGACGCCGTGTTTCTGGCCGGTATTGAAAGCGAGGATGCCGCCCTTTTGCAGCAGCTGCAGCAGGCGCTGCTACACCCGGCGTTTCCGCTGTATCTCGGCCGCCGCTGCTGCCCGCCTACCCTGCCGCTCTGTCTGGGAGTACGCCCGGGCAGCTTGCAGGAGGTGCTGCAAGCGGAACCGCCCCTGTGTCCGGGACGGCAGAGCCGGATCTTATTGGACGCCGACCCGCTGGAGCCGGGCACGGCTCCGCAGCGGGATGTGCCGGTGAGCTTTGACCCGCATCATCGGCAGTACGGCTACCGCTCGGTACGGGAGCTTTGGCAGAAAGTGCCGGACAGCCCGGAGACTACGGAGCACGATCCGTTCCGGGAATTGTAAAAAGGGGGCGAGAGAATGTATTTATCACGGGTAGAACTAGATCCCACCCGCCGCAGCACCATGGCTGCGCTGTCGGCACCGCAAAAACTGCATGGCGCAGTGGAAAGCGCTTTTGCAGGGGAGCGCCGCCGCAGACTGTGGCGGTTGGATCGTCTGGGAGAGCGGTTGTATCTGCTGCTGCTCAGCGAAGATGCGCCAGAGCTGTCCGGCGTGGTGGAGCAGTTTGGCACCGGAGCGGCTGCGGAGACCCGCAGCTACGACCCGCTTTTGCAGCGGGTGGAGCCGGGCAGCTGCTGGCAGTTCCGGCTGACCGCAAACCCCACCAAAAGCTGCAAAGACCCCCAAAACCCCGCAGCGCGGGGAACTGTAGCCGCACATTGCACGACACAGTACCAGAAGCAGTGGCTGTTGGAGCGCGCCGCAAAGCACGGCTTTGCCCTGCGGGAGGAGGAATTTACCGTGACCCGGGTGCAGTGGCAGCACTTTGCCAAGCACGGCACCCGGCCGGTGACCCTGTTGGCAGTGACCTATGAGGGCATTTTGCAGGTGACCGATGCAGAGCAGTTCCGGGCACTGCTGTGTCAGGGCATGGGGCGCGGCAAGGCCTATGGCCTTGGACTGATGACCGTTATGCGCGGAGGAAACTGAGATGGACGAGATGCCGGGCATGATCCGGCCGGACCTGCAGGCGCTGCCGCAGGTGAAAGACCGGATGACCTTTCTGTATCTGGAACACTGCACCCTTGGCCGACAGGACGGCGCAATCACCGTTACAGACGAAAAAGGGATCGTTCAGATCCCGGCGGCGGGCATCTCGGTGCTGCTGCTGGGGCCGGGTACACGGGTGACCCACCGTGCCATGGAACTTATGGGTGACACGGGCGTGGGTGCTGTCTGGGTAGGTGAGCACGGTGTGCGGTATTACGCCCATGGCCGTCCCCTGACCACCCACTCGCAGCTGTTGCTGCGGCAGGCAGAGCTTGTCAGCAACACCCGCAAGCACCTGGATGTGGTACGCAAGATGTATCAGCTCCGTTTCCCGGACGAAGATATCTCCCGGCTGACGATGCAGCAGCTGCGGGGACGCGAGGGCAGCCGTGTGCGGCAGGTATACCGCAAAGCTTCCAAGGATACCGGTGTTCCGTGGAGCGGCCGACTGTACCGCCCGGAGGATTTTGCATCGGGAGATGCCGTCAATCAGGCGCTTTCTGCCGGGCACGCCTGTTTGTACGGTCTGGCGCACGCGGTGATCGTGGCATTGGGCTGCGCCCCGGGTCTTGGCTTTGTTCATGTGGGGCACGAGTGCTCCTTTGTGTACGATATTGCCGACCTGTACAAGGCCGAGGTGACCATTCCCATCGCCTTTGAAGTGGCGGCACAGGCTCCGGACGACCTGCCGGCCGTAGTGCGCCGCCGGGTGCGGGATGCCATGGTAGAGCATCATATTCTGGAGCGCATGGTGCACGATATCCGGTATCTGCTCCTGAATGCGGATGAGCGGGAACAGGAGCTGGAAGCTGTTTATCTGTGGGACAACAAAGTGGGCACTGTGGCCAACGGCATCAATTATTTTGAAGAAGAGGGTGATGAAACATCGTAGTTCTCACCATGACGAACTGCCCGCCAAAACTGCGCGGGGATCTGTCCAAATGGTTGTGCGAGATCAACACGGGCGTTTATGTGGGCAATGTGAGCAGCCGCGTCCGATTCCATCATCGAATATGGAGCGCTGCGGGTCCGGGACGGTGTACCGGTGGAGGAGCTGACCATGCTGGTCTGCGTGGAAGAAAACGTTCCGGCAGAGATCACAGCCCTGACAGGACTCAGCGCTGCGGAATTGCAGCAGGGAACAGAACCACGGGAAGCGCTGAATAGCTTTTTGTTGTTTATTGGCAAAGACCCACTGGTGGGACATAATATTGCCTTTGATCTGGAGTTTCTGCGCATGACCTGCAAACGATATGGCTTTCCGGCACCGACCAACCGCCAGATCGACCTTGCACAACTTGCCCGCCGAAACCTTACAAGGATCGCAAATTATAAGCTGGTGACGCTGGCACAGCATTTTCAGCTGGCAGAAAAAGTGGAGCATCGCGCCCTGCCGGACTGCCGTCTGATACAACAGGTTTATTGCAAACTGAAGGAAACAGCGGTACAATAGCAACAGGAGGCACGGTGCTACGGGATCTTTTTAGTCTTTTCCCCGCATACGCGGGGGTGATCCCCGTATGCAGAACAAGCTATACAACATCGGCGTCTTTTCCCCGCATACGCGGCGGGGATGATCCCATGGTAACGAGCGAAATGCGCAGCAGCTACGCCTTTTCCCCGCATATGTGGGGGTAATCCCGACTTGCGCAAAGCCGTAGCGGTACAGCACTACTTTTCCCCGCATACGCGGGGGTGATCCTATATTGCAAGGCGCGTACAAAAAAGCGTGCAACTTTTCCCCGCATACGCGGGGGTGATCCTGAGAAGGGGCGGGACTTTTCCCCGCATACGCGGGGGTGATCCCTTTAAGCGTCCCTCTCAGCTTCCGGCTGGCTTCTTTTCCCCGCATACGCGGGGGTGATCCCATTCACGAATATCACCGGATGATTGCAACAGCACTTTTCCCCGCATACGCGGGGGTGATCCCAAACTTCGTTCGTCTGATACCCGGTATTCGCGGCTTTTCCCCGCACATGCGGGGGTGATCCCGGACTGAGCTGCAAGGTGTTCCTGCTGTCTGGCTTTTCCCCGCACATGCGGGGGTGATCCTCTA